>ERZ779851.2181-NODE-2181-length-15506-cov-15.579768_pt1 | contig 15506 bp, 9 predicted proteins | sample MGYA00511094_ERZ779851 | MGnify/ENA primary metagenome ERZ779851 (study PRJEB29588, sample SAMEA2155512) | human gut metagenome | biome: human gut; feature: human-associated habitat; material: faeces | place: Denmark | collected 2008/2010 ...
AGCTGTCCGAGACGGCCTTGCAGCAGATCAACGATAAGAAATACGAAACCGAGCTGACGACCGCCGGGGTCAGGACGATTTATAAATACGGCGTGGCCTTCAGCGGTAAAAAGGTCGAAGTGGCAGTCGGATGAGGCTGACGAATTTCAAAGTATCAGCTTTCAGCTTCCAAAGTATCAAATTGATACTTTGGCGAAATCCCAAAGTGCCAGCACGGTGGTTCCAAAGTGCCAAATTGGCACTTTGGAGATGTGCTTATATCAAATGCTAAATGAATTAACAAAAATCGAGGGAGACTGCTTATGAAATCAAATTTTGATTTTCTGAATCGATACTGGCCTGCATTGGCACAGATCGGCGCAACCGCAGAAACCTATGTCTATTCTGATCCCAATGCCTGTATCTATAAACTCGGAATGTTTGCCGAGCGCTTAGTGCAGGAGATCCTTGTCTTTGAGCACATTGCGGAGCCGGCTGTTGACAACACCCACGCAAATCGAATTCGCATTTTGAAGCGAGCCGGTTTATTGCCGCACGAAATTGACAACACGCTATATGTTCTTCGCAAGACAAGAAACTCGGCAGTACATATAGGTACGGACTCCGTGGACGAAGCAAAGACATTGCTATCCTTGACATACAATCTTGCTGTTTGGTTTATGGAAACCTATGGAGATTGGGGATATATTGCGCCTGAGTTCGTTATGCCGAGCGGGACCACGCACGAAGATTTGGAATCCGTTATTGCCGAGCAGGAAAGGAAAATCGAGGAATTGACGAAGCAACTGGCCGTGGTCAAGACCGCCGCTTCGGGCAAAACGCAGAAGGAGCGCGCAAGGCGGTCAGAATCTGTCTCCGCTATGATGAATTGGAATGAGGCGCAGACCAGATGCTTGATTGACGAGCAGCTTCGTCTTTCTGGTTGGGAAGCTGATACGCAGAACCTGCGCTACAGCAAAGGAACGCGTCCTGTAAAGGGGAGAAATATTGCCATCAGCGAATGGCCTACCAATTCGGCCTTTTACAAAAACGGGTATGCGGATTATGCGTTCTTCGTTGGCGAGAAGCTCGTAGCATTGATGGATGCAAAAAGATGTCGGAAGATGTGGCATCTACCATCGATGTGCAGGTAAAGGACTATGCTGCACATATTAAGCCGGAGGATATTCCACATACGGTTGGAAACTGGAATGGTTATCAGGTCCCCTTCCTCTTTGCTTCAAATGGCAGGGCATATTTAGAGCAGCTGCGGACGAAGTCTGGTATTTGGTTTTTGGATGTCCGGGAACAGGAAAATCAACCGTATCCTATTCGGAACTGGTTTAGCCCAAGTGACCTGATGGAAAAACTTGGTCAGAATACAGTGGCGGCCAATCAAGCGCTGGCTGCAGCAGATAATTCGTTTATGACAGATCCTAATGGGTTGAATCTGCGCGACTACCAGATCAAGGCCATTGATAAGGCAACAGAGGCAATCGTTGACGGCAAGAGAACGGCCTTGCTTGCAATGGCCACCGGAACGGGCAAAACCCGTACTGTTCTGGGACTTATCTACAAGATGCTGGAATCCAAGCGTTTCCGTCGTATTCTTTTCCTTGTGGATCGAGTGTCCCTCGGTGAGCAGGCAATGGACACCTTCAAAGATGTCAAGCTGAAGGAACTGCTGACGCTGGACAAAATATATGAGATCAAAGCGATCGATGACAACATCATCAATCTGGAAACCAAGGTCAGCATTTCAACGGTGCAGGGGCTTTTGAAACGCACGATTCTGGCAGAAGAACCGGATTTGATGCCCGGTGCATTTGATTTGATTATTGTGGACGAAGCCCACCGAGGCTATATTCTTGACCGTGAAATGACGGAAGAAGAAATCCTCTACGATAATCAAGATGATTATATGAGCAAGTACAAGCAGGTTATCGAGTATTTCGATGCGGTGAAAGTTGCCTTGACTGCTACGCCCGCCCTGCACACGACCGAGATTTTCGGGGAGCCGGTCTATACCTACAGCTACCGTGAGGCGGTTATCGATGGCTGGCTGGTGGATCACGACCCTCCATATCTGATTAATACGGATTTCATTGAAAATGACGCACAGTTCAAGAAGGGTGAAACCTTGGCGCAATATGACCCCAACACCAATGAACTTTTGAACGGTGCAGTTTTGGACGATGAAATGGATTTCGATGTGTCGGAGTTCAACCGCAAAATCGTTCTGCCGGATCATACCCGCAAGGTGCTGGAAGAAGTTTCGACCTACCTGAATCCGGAAAGTGGAGAAAAGACGCTGATTTTCGCAGTAAATGATGCACACGCTGACCGTATTGTGGATACGCTCCGAGAGATTTACAAGCCCTATGGCATTTCCAATGATGCCATTATGAAAATCACGGGCAAAACTGCCGGCGGCAACAAAAAGAAGATTTTGCAGGTGATCAAGCAGTTCAAGAACAACCAGTACCCCAACATTGCCGTAACAGTCGACCTGCTGACTACCGGAATCGATGTGCCGGCAATTTGCAATTTGGTGTTTATGCGCAAGATCAACAGCCGGATCCTCTTTGAGCAGATGCTGGGACGCGCTACTCGCCTTTGCCCGGAAATCGGAAAGACGCACTTCAATATCTTCGATGCAGTTCGCGTGTACGAGGACTTGGACGACACTTCCAATATGAAGTCAGTCTCCGTCAGCAAATCAATGGCTGAATTGTTGGAGGATTTGTTCCGTCCGGGTGAGGTCAGCAAGCAGCCTGTCAAAGATCGCATTTTGGCAAGATTGCAGCGTAAGAGCAACAATCTGACCGGTGAGCAAAAGTATGATGTATCCGAGCGTTTAGGCGGAAAAACAATTCGGGAATATGCGAAGGAATTGAAAAGCTGTACAGAGGAAGCTTTTGTACGACGCTGCCGGGAGGATAAGGATTTCCTGCTTTGGTTTGACAACCTGAAGGGCAAAAAGCGCGGACATTACTATTCCGAAAAGGAAGATACTCTTTTGGAAACGACCCGCGGCTATGGTGACACGGAAAAACCGCAGGATTATCTGGACTCTTTTGTGGCCTATGTTAATGAGAACAAAGACCGTATCGAAGCGATCCGCATAGCCTGCACCCGCCCCAGCGATATGACCCGGGCGCAGCTTCGGGAGTTAAAGCTGGAACTGGATAAGGAGAATTTCACCGAGAGCAGCTTGAATGAAGCGGCCAGTGCGGTGAGCAATGAACGGATCGTGGCAGACATTATCGCCTTTGTTCGTCGGGCTGTACTTAAAACGCCGCTGGTGAACCACGATGACCGCGTGAAAATGGCCTTTTCTAAACTGATTTCGGCGCATCACTTTAACAAAATGCAGCTGGATCTGCTGGAAAAGATCAAGGTATATATGCTTCACGAGAGCATCCTCAATACCGAGACCTTTGAAGCACCGGCGTTCAAGATGGATGGCGGTTTCGCACGCTTTAATAAGAAGTTTGGCGGGCAGCTTGCGGAGATCATCCGCGAGATCAACACTTATATTTACGAAGGAGCAGCTTAAATGAGCACGCAAGATATTGTACAGAAACTTTGGAACCTCTGCAATGTGCTGCGGGATGACGGTATTACTTATCACCAGTATGTGACAGAACTGACCTACATTCTGTTTTTGAAAATGGCCGATGAGACCGGTGCAGATAAGGATATTCCCGAAGCATATCGTTGGGGCTCTTTGACCAGCCGTTCCGGTATTGATCTGAAAAAGCACTACTATACGTTGCTCAGCAAGCTGGGCGAAGAATCCGTTGGCCGCGTGGCACAGATTTACGCCAACGCATCCTCCAGCATCGAGGAGCCGAAAAATCTCGAAAAAATCATCACGGAAATTGATAAGCTGGACTGGTATGAGGCCAAAGAGGAAGGTCTGGGCGACCTGTATGAAGGACTCTTGGAGAAAAACGCCAATGAGAAGAAGTCCGGTGCCGGTCAGTATTTTACCCCTCGTGTGCTGATTGATGTGATGACGGAGCTCATCAAACCCCAGCTGGGCGACAAGTGCTTTGACCCGGCCTGTGGTACTTTTGGCTTTATGATTGCAGCCAACCGCTATGTCAATGCGCATAACGATATGTATGCACTCTCTGACCGTCAGGCAGATTTCCAGCAGAACAAAGCGTTCAACGGTGTGGAGCTGGTGCACGAAACCCATCGCTTGGCATTGATGAACGCCTATCTGCACAATATGAATGCCAATATCACATTGGGGGATTCTCTTGCACAAAGCGCCAAGGGATTGAAAGATTTTGATGTTATTCTGACCAATCCGCCCTTTGGCACGAAAAAGGGCGGTGAGCGTGCGACCCGAGATGATATTTCTTTTCAGACCTCCAACAAGCAGCTGAACTTCTTGCAGGTGATCTATCGCAGCCTGAAGGCGGACGGCAAGGCCCGCTGCGCCGTAGTGCTGCCGGATAATGTGTTGTTTGCTGCCGGTGACGGTGCCAGCGTGCGCCGGGAACTGATGAATTTCTGCAATCTGCACACCATTCTGCGCCTGCCTACCGGCATTTTCTATGCGCAGGGCGTCAAGACCAATGTGCTGTTCTTTACCCGCGGGACAACCGAGCAGGATAACACCACCGAGGTTGCATTCTACGATATGCGCACCAATATGGACAGCTTTGGTAAGACCCGGCAGCTGCGTAAGAGTGACTTTGATGAATTCGTGGCAGGATACGAAGACCCATCCAAGCGCACGGGCGAGCGCTGGAGCAGATTCACTCGTGAGGAGATCGCCAAGAATCCGGACGATAGTCTTGACCTTGGCTTGATTCGTGACGACTCCATCGTGGATTATGACGATCTTCCTGACCCTGTAGAAAGCGGCGAGGAAGCGATTGCGAATCTGGAAGAAGCGGTCGATTTGCTGAAAAGTGTTGTGCGTGAGCTTCGTGCTCTGACGGAGGAGAAGTGATGGCAAGAGCAAAAAAAGAAACCGCCCTCACACACGAAGAGCGTTTGCAGGCGGCCTTGGTGCCGGATTGGGAGTGGCCATATAAATTGCCGGAGAATTGGTGTTGGACAACTGTTGGGGCAATAAACCAATATGTTGGTATTTCTGCCGATCCTACGAAAGCTAAAAATAAGACTTTTGAGTTATACAGCGTTCCGAGCAGCGCAGACAACTACCCGGAGATTGTACTCGGCGCTGATATTGGATCAACAAAACAATCTGTCAAAAAAGGCGATGTTCTTCTCTGCAAAATCAATCCGCGGATAAACCGGGTCTGGAAAGTCTCAAAGTATACGGACCACTCTTTGCTTGCTTCGTCTGAATGGATTGTTATTAGAAATAGCGGACTAATTTCCAATTATTTAATGTGGTGTTTTCGGTCACCATATTTTCGCGGGTATATGCTTTCAAATGTATCGGGCGTTGGCGGATCGCTAATGAGAGCACAGCCAAAATTCGTTCAGGGATACCCTGTCCCTGTCCCGCCTCTCGCCGAGCAGCAGCGCATTGTTGACCGCATCGAAAGTCTGTTTGCCAAGCTGGATGAGGCCAAGGAAAAGGCACAGGCCGTGGTGGATAGCTTTGAAACCCGCAAAGCCGCTATTCTCCACAAGGCCTTCACCGGTGAACTGACTGCGAAATGGCGGGAGGAGCACGGCGTGGGGATGGAGAGTTGGGAAAAAAAGAGTGTAGATGAGCTGTGTGGCTCATTAAAATACGGCACCGCAAAGAAATCGAATGCATCTGGCAGTGTGGTTGTACTTCGGATGGGCAATTTGCAGCAAGGAGAAATCGACTGGTCAGACTTGGCTTATTCGAATGATCCAGACGATATAGAAAAGTATAAGCTTTTCCCCGGAGATGTTCTTTTCAACCGAACAAATAGTGCAGCGCTTGTTGGAAAAACAGCAATCTATCGTGGCGAGCATCCAGCCATTTATGCAGGTTATCTTATTAAGCTTGACTATGATCACGATAAAATAATAGGTGATTATTTGACCTATGCATTGAACACTCTTGATGCGAAAAAATACTGCAATTCAGTTAAAACGGATGGAGTGAACCAATCAAATATCAATGCAAAAAAGATCGGAGCATATTCGTTTAATGTTCCCAGTATCCCTGAGCAGGAAAAGATAGTAGCTGTAATACAGAAGTTGCTATCGAAAGAACAACAGTCCAAAGCAGCCGCTGAGGCAGTCCTTGATCAAATCGACCTGATGAAGAAATCTATTCTCGCCTGTGCCTTTCGCGGTGAACTGGGTACGAATGACCCAAGCGAGGAGAGCGCGGTGGAATTGCTGAAGCGAACCATTTTATAAAAGAAAGAGGTGGTATTGTGCGTAGATTTATCTATCTTGATACAGACACCCTCAACTCCTATTTGGCGCAAATATTTGACGGCCTAATTCAGTCACAGGAAATGGAAAAAACCGCGGGTAAAAAGAAGGAAAAGCAAAACCATTTTGGCAGTAATCTCGGAAGTCAAATTGCATTCAAGCTTTTTGGAAAAGGCATAGATGCAAATGCGCAAGCCACTTATGAACATTTAAAGACTGTCGCAAATGATGAAATGGTCAGAGATGTTCAAACTAAAATAATGCACGATAATGCTTTTGATGAGTTTGCGTCTTACTTAAGCGAGAATGGCCTTCTAGGCGGAGCGAACATAGGAAATTTTATTTCAGTTGAAGATGAATTCTATATTTTCGACATTGCATTTTTTCAAAAAATGTTTGCCGAAGGTGGATTCGTATCTGAGCTGAAAGAAATTCAAAGGGTTTCTATTCAAAAGGAAGCGGAGCAACAAGTACAGGGACTTAACCGCGGACAGCAGAGAAACAAAACTCTGCAAAAACAAGTTCGGGATATTGTTGAGGCTGCTACTTCTAAAAACGAGGAAGAGTATAAGCCGGCAGAGGCGTTGATTAATATGCTTGCCTCCATAATCCCTTATCCGCAGATTCTATGCATATCAAATTATCTTGTTGTTCTTAATGAGAAGTATTTGCGCGATAATATTTCGACAGCTGCGTTCAAATATGGAGGAAAAGTTAAAGTGGTTGGCTACATAACTAACAAGGTTATGGCACAAAGCAATACGCATACTTCAGCTTTTGCGGAGATAGGCGCTTCCATTAATGCACTTATGAAAATTTTCTTTGAGAATGCAGATGAAATGTTTGTTGTTCATCCGGTTGCGATTTACTACGATAACTAATTGCAACTTACCGATATGCAGCGATAATCGTGCATACTTGTTGAAAGCAAGAACAGAAATGAGGGATGATAGTGCTGGATCAGACAAATGCAAATATTGAAAGACATATCAAAACCCACACAGAGCGTTCCGATGATGACCGTGCGGCAGTATCTGTTTTGGAGACATTTCTTCGTTCAAATGGGAGAATCAACACTTCTTTTGCATCAGATGATAAGTGGCCCAATCACGATGGCACTTTCGAGTTTGTTCCCGACCCTGACATTTCTAGGCGGCCCAAGCAGACTTTCTATGTCCAAATAAAGGGAACACGCAATTATACTGAGCACGAGGGTGTTATTAAGTACACGCTAAAAGATCTCGCTTTTCCTGCTTTTATATGTGGCAGAGTATCCCTTGATCCGGGAATTCTGTTTGTGATTCTCAATCCCGCTGAACGCGGAGATGAGAGAGTTTTTTGGAAGTATATGTCGCCCAGTTTTCTCAACAGTATTGATTTTGCAAAAGACAGTATAACCGTCAGTTTTTCACCGGAAGAGGAAATCTTGAACAATGAAGAAAGCGTTTTAGCTTTTTGCGAGAGGTTAGAAGAAATTGTCGAGCGGCATTCCTTTGTAAACCAATTGGAAAGGCATAGTTATTCTTTTGAAGAAGCTAAGCGAATCGTTGAGACCTGTGATATGGAAATCACGGAAAGCATCGACAATTTAAGCATTCTAAATAAGAGCCGCGACAACATTTCACGGAGAATTCTGACGAGATTGAACGATCTATGCATTTCAGCCTTACTGTTGAATGCGATGAAAGACGGCTATCAAAGTCCCAACGCCGGCTTTGCGTGGGAATACTCACTCTTAAGGGCAAATACAAAGTACTTAGGGAATTTTTACCGAGGATTGCAATATATCGGACGCCGGATCCCAGAGGAAGGCCAAGCAGAGCGACTGATGCTGAAGTACTACAGCTTTATGTGGCAGATCCGTCAATCACTCTATGAGAACTACGGCATCACCGTGCTTCAGAACTTGGAAAAGTTTCAGGAATATACCGGAACCGATGAACAGGATAAACAATACTATGAGTTGGTGGCGAATGCTTTCTCAACCCCCAAAACCGAGCAGAAACATAACAGCAATACGAGGTTTTATATTCAGAAAAGGACGCCGTTTTATGTTGGTAAAGAGCGTTATTTTGAGGTAACACTGCAGCAAGCGGACATCTATGCGTCAAAGTATAACCGAATTACAGCATATACCAAACTTGACATTTCTACAGGCTATTCTGTACAAATCGACTATGTCCCATCATACATTAATCTCTGGGGTGTCAATACAGAAATTAAAATTATCATAGCTTGGCGTGTTTCGGTAGATCCTAAATGTTTGAACAAGCTTGGAAGGATACTTAATATGCGCCTTCAGCTTTCTTCGAAATATGGAGAATATGATGCCCTGATGAGATTCCTAACAGAAACAGGTATGGATTTTCTGGAAATGATTGATCTTCGGGAGATACCTTTCTCGAATCTTTTGGAGTCAGTTTATAAAAAAGCAAACACCTCTTATTTCAAAGATGTTTTACAGCAGCTGAGGGACAACTATTCTACAGGTTCGACACGCTTCGGCCGATATACAATTCGGTATCTGTTACTGAATCTGCGCGAAGATCTTTTGGAACGCGTTATGCCGTCTCAGTTTAGTCCGCAATGGAAATGCAAGGATTTATACCTATCTAAAAAATGCTTTCCGTTTGAGCGTAACCCACTTGCTTCTGATTTAGCAGACAGTAAAACAAGTCAACTAAGTCAAGCCAAGTACTTAGCCAGAGTAGTTGAAAAAGAAAAGACTGAGATCGCTGTTCCATACTGGTCTATTGTAAAGTCTATGCAAGATACCGGCGAAATTTACTGCAATCTTGGTGGAGACTTAACCGAACAGGCAATCCAGAAATATAATGATTGCTTAGACGATTGGGAAAGACAGAAAGGGTATGAAATCATTTCGGATGGAAATGTTGCTTGTATTGCAGCATATGAAGCTTCGACGCTCTTTATTTTGAATAAACTACTGGAACTATCGCAGCTCCCAAATAAAGGCCAAAAAGAAGTTAATGAAAGATACTTGAGAGATTGCAATATTGCTTTTTCTGATCCTAAAAAAGAAGAAACTCTTAAATATGCTTTTGTAAGCTCCCGCGTACTTCTTATTTACGGAGCTGCCGGTACCGGAAAAACGACCCTAATCGATATGATCTCGACAATGCTGTCTGGGCGTCGGAAATTGTTTCTTACCAAAACACATACGGCCTTGCAGAATCTGCAGAGGCGAATTAATAATCCGGGGGCTGACGCCAGTTTTGTAAGCATCAATAGTTTTACGAAGAGGGTAAACCTTCCTGATTATGATGTTATCTTTGTAGACGAATGCAGCACCATTGATAACCGTGCAATGAAGGTATTCCTCGAGAAAATGCGCCCGGATACATTCTTAGTACTTGCGGGAGACACCTATCAGATAGAATCTATTGATTTCGGTAATTGGTTTACTTATGCCAAGGATATTATTAAGACTAAAGGTTCGAATGTTGAACTCGTAAGCACTTGGAGAACAAAGGATCCCGGTTTAATTGAGCTTTGGAACGAGACTCGAAATAAGGGTGCGCTAATAACGGAAAAACTTGTTATCGACGGCCCATTTTCTGAAAATATTGGCGAAGGAGTGCTCTATTCCGAGATAATGGATGAGGTGATTTTATGCTTGAACTATGACGGAAAATTTGGCTTGAATAATATGAATAGCTATTTCCAAAATGCTAACACAGAAACGGCTGTTGTCTGGAGAGACTGGAAATATAAAGTTGGCGATCATATATTGTTCAATGACACGGACAGATTTTCTCTGCTCTATAATAATTTAAAAGGGCGAATTGTCCAAATAGAGCTGTTCGACAGTAGAATCAGATTTACAGTAGATGTAGAGATCCCGTTAACAGAGCAAGATTGCCAAAACGATGGCATAGAATTCATCGATATAATTGATGATGTGACCCGAATACGATTTGATGTATTTGATTTTGAAGAGGAAATGGCAGATGAAGATCGCAAAAAAACCATCGTACCGTTTCAGCTTGCCTATGCGGTTTCAATTCATAAAGCGCAGGGCTTAGAGTATAGGTCAGTTAAGGTTGTTATTCCGAGTAGCAACGCTGAAAAAATAACACACGGCATTTTCTATACAGCAATTACGCGTGCAAAAGAAAAGCTAAAAATCTACTGGAGTTCTGAAACGATGCAAGAAGTAGTCGCTGGATTTTCGATAGACACTTCAAGGCAAAAAAGTTTGGCAATTATTAAAGAGAAACTGAAGCAGGACAAGAATACTTAGAAATAGGGCACCGACCGCTTGGCCGGTGCTCTATTTCTATATGAGTCACCTATAAGTCAATAGTGATTATCAGCCGTCCTCCCATCATCGGGAGGGCGGCTTTTTTGCGCCTTGATAGAAAAATTGAGAAATTTCTCGAAACACCCTGCCAAATGGCACCCATTATTCAGAGTAAGTAGAGGGACCTTTTGAAAAGTTGAGAGAATTTTTCAAATTACTTTGCCAAAATCTCAAAAAATTTCCCAATTGGTTAGTAGGAGGGGCACTTAAAAAATTTTTTAAAACCCATTTGTTATTTGCCCGAAAAGTTCCCAGTTGATTAGTAGTAGGGTTCGCAGAAAAATTCTCAAAAGTTTTTTCGTTCAAATCCGAAAAAATTTCCCAGTTGGTTAGTAGAGAGGCTTTCAAAGGAAATTTTCAAAATTCCTTCGTACAAATCGAAAAATTTTTCCCAGTTGATTAGTGAGGGGGTTAAAAAACAGGCCTTCTCGCTGGCTACCTATTGAGGGGACTGTCTCCCTGTGTACCTTGAAAATTGAATCGCCGCCTCCAAAGGATATGCTTCCGGCAAGTGACGCCACGACTTCCCGATAATTCAGGGCTCCTGCAAAATCGAAGATTTTGTGGGAAGAGGAGCAGCAGTGAAACGAATGAGCTTTCGCACGAGTGCGGAAGCGAATGATATGAAACTTGCTGCGACGAGAGCGCGCCGAAGAAGCAATACGCCGTGGTGAGACTCCGGGGCAGGAACGATGCGGATGAGCGGCAACAAACAAAAACCGCCGCAGAAATGCGGCTTCAGAACAGACAAAGGAGGTTCAAACCTATGAAGAAAGGAGAGCTCAGAGAGCTTTATCAGATGATGTTTCCGGAATACCCGGACATCGTGACCGTCAAAGAGCTTCGGGAGATGCTGGGCATCAGCCGCAAGCTGGCCTACAAGCTGATCGACTATGGGTACATCCACGCCGTGAAGATCGGCACGACGCTGAAGATCCCGAAAATCAGCGTCATCAACTATGTGATGGAGAAGGAGGTGAAGAAAGTTGGATGAGATCAAGCGCCTGACGCCCGCCCAAAGGGCACGCTGTAACCGATTAATCCGGCGGCTGTGCGCCAACTATGATGGCGGCAATTGCATGCCGCTGGACGACGGCGAGGGCTGCGTGTGCGTGCAGATGATTTCCTATTCGCTGCTGTGTAAGTACTTTCGGCGGGCGGTTCTGCCCACCGACAAGGCACTTTACGCCGACATTTACCGGCAGCGCACACGGCTCTGCGACCGATGCGGAAAGCCCTTTGCTCCCGGCAGCAACCGGCAGAAGTACTGCCCGGAATGCGGTAGCTCCATCCGACGCAAGCAGAAGGCGGACTCTGCCAGACGGCGGCGCAGCGTCGAACATTAAGCACTAGGAAAGCCTTGAATTCCGGGGCTTTTTTGAGGGCAAAGCGGGGATGGGTGGCCGTTTCCATCTGCACCTGTCAAAATCCATTTCTAACATTCTACAAAGGAGAAATTTCTATGGGTAACAAACTGAAAACCGTGGACGCAGAGACCTTGCTGTCCACGCCGATGAGCAAGACGATGTTCATCGTAGACGGCCTTATTTCGCAGGGTGTCAATGTCATCAGCGGTGCCAGCAAGATCGGCAAAAGCTGGCTGATGCTGTGGCTGGGGCTGCAAGTGGCGCAGGGAAACTCTATTTGGGGGCTGCCTACACTGCAATGCGATGTGCTCTATCTGAGCCTTGAGGACACCCAGCGCCGCATCAAAGACCGGCTCTACAATCTTACCGACAACGCCCCGGACAACCTGTATTTTGCCGTGACCTCCGGGCTGATCGGCGGCGGGCTGGAGGAGCAGATCACGGATTTCCTGACCGAGCATCCCGCCACCAAGCTGGTCATCATCGACACGCTGCAAAAGGTGCGGGACTCCAAAGGCAGCGCCGGAAAAGCGGGAATGTACGGCAACGACTACGATGACATTTCCTCCATCAAGCGCATTGCCGACGGCTTCAACATCGCCATTTTGCTGGTGCATCACCTGCGAAAGCTGCAAGACAGCGACGATCCCTTTAACGATGTCAGCGGCTCCACCGGCATCATCGGCGCTGCGGACACCAACTTCATCCTGCGCCGTAAGCGCAGCGGAAACGCCGCTACGCTGCTGGTCAGCGGGCGGGATGTGGAATATCAGGAACTGACCTTGCAGTTTAACGACCTTGTCTGGGAGCTGGTGGAGCGCAAGAACAGCGAGGATATTCATAAGGCGGAACTGCCGAAATTTCTGTTTCGGGTGGTGGACTTTATGGAGTGCCGCACCGAATGGGTAGGCACGGCCACGGAGTTGCTGACCGAAATGAAGGAGCAGGAGGTCACGCCCAATATGGTCACAAAGTATCTCGGCCAGTTCGCCTATGAGGTGCTGGAGCCGCTGGGCATCGAGTATCGCACCAAGCGCACAGGCAAAAGCCGACTCATCAAATTTCTGCGCCGTGACGGCGATGACGCAAATGACGCCGGGATCGCTATATAAGGAAATCCCCGTCACAACCGTCATTGCCGTCACAAACCGAAGAAAGGGGGTGAACAAATGCGCAGCAAAAACTACGGGATCAATGTCCGTGTGACCGAGCAGGAGAAGCAGAAGCTGCTGGAAAATGCCCGGTTCTGTTCTCTGCCGCTGTCGGAATACTTGCGGCGGCTGGGGCTTGGGAAAGAGGTCAGAACGGCCATCACGGAGCGGGATTACCGCCTGTTTCGGATGCTGAACGGCCTGAAAGCGGAGCTCCCACAGCTTCAGAAAGAGGAAATTCTGAGCAGGCTGGAAGTAATTTTGAATGAATTAAAGTAAGCGAGAATTACGCCTGCGCAGTCTAAGCGAGCAGACTGTTTTTACTCCTGTCGGAGCCAAACAGTGTATCCGCTTGCGATGCCTGCGTCATCTGAGCGAGCAGTGCGTTTTTACTCCCGGCAGGGCCGGAGCGTAAAAACACTCGTTAGGGCGTGCCCTAAGACCCCGAAAGAAAAAACTATGAAAGTGAGGACAACACAATGAGAAAATCGGATTTTACTTTACCCACGCTGGACGATCTGTTCTCCACGCAGGCGGAGCGGGACGATGCCAAGCTGGAGCGGGTGCGGAACATTCCACTGGCCGAGCTGCACCCGTTCAAGGATCACCCCTTCAAGGTGCAGAACAACGAGGAGATGCAGCGGATGATCGAGAGCATCCGCAAGGTGGGAGCCATCACCCCGGCACTGGCAAGGCCGCTGCCGGCCGGCGGCTATGAATTGATCTCCGGTCACCGGAGGTTGGCGGCGTGTCAGGTGCTGGGCGTCGAGACGATGCCTGTCATCGTCCGGGAGCTGTCTGACGATGAAGCGGTGATTGCAATGGTGGATGCCAACTTGCAGCGGGAGACCATCCTGCCCAGCGAAAAGGCGTTTGCCTACAAGATGAAGCTGGATGCCATCAAGCATCAAGGTGTCACTTCTGCCCAAGTTGGGCAGAGGCTGCTCAGTGTAGAAAAAGTAGCTGACGATGCCGGCGAAAGCCGCAATCAAATTAAAAGATATATTCGCCTGACCTACCTGATTCCCGAGCTGCTTTCGATGGTGGACGACGGCAAGATCGCCTTCAACCCGGCGGTGGAGCTTTCCTACTTAGACTCGTATCAGCAGCGGGCGGTGCTGGACGCGATGGCGCTGAACGACTGTACTCCGTCCCACGCCCAGAGCATCCACCTGAAAAAGTTGGCGCAGGAGGGCTTACTGGATGACCAGATAGTCTACACCGTGCTGGCGGAGACGAAGCCCAACCAGCAGGAACAGCTGAAATTCAAGCGGGAGGAGCTGCGGAAATACTTCCCCTCCGGCTACACCGAGGAGCAGATGCGCCGGGACATCATCAAGGGGCTGGAATTGCTGAAGCGGCAGAGAGAACGGAACCGGGATGCCCGCTGATTCGTACCGATACGGCTACGATCAAACAATTCGCAGAATAGAGAGAACCCCAAACCGATGGTATACTGATGCTGTCGGTTTGGAGTTCTGTTCTGCAAATAGAAAGAGACAGGAGGAAAACAAAATGGTAGCAGGACATTTGACTTTGAAAAACGGCAAGTATTATGCCGTGTTGAACTACAAAAACGCCGGAGGGCAGCGAAAAACGAAATGGATCTCGCTGGGACTTTCCGAAAAGGGAAATAAGCGCAAGGCCGAGTCAGAACTGGCAAGGCTCCGGGCGGAGTTTGAACCGCCCAAAGAGGCGGGCGACCTGAGCAGTGATATGCTGTTCGCCGACTATCTGCTGGAATGGCTGGAGATCGCCAAGGGAAGGCTGGCCCACGCAACCTACGGTGCCTATCAAGGACTGCTGAAAAGCACCATCGTCCCTTATTTTCGCAAGAAGAAATTGACACTGCGGGAACTGGAAGCCCGACATTTGCAGATGTTTTATTCCGAAATGCTCAGGCGGGTCACGCCCAATACCGTTATCCATTATCACGCCGTCATTCACTCGGCACTGAAATATGCAGTCAAGACCGATATGCTGATCCAGAATGTGGCGGACAAGGTGGACCGGCCCAGAAAGAACAGCTTTCAGCCGGTCTTTCTCTCGGCGGACGAGATGCAGAAGATGTTTGAAGCCCTTCGGGGAACCAAGCTGGAGCTGCCGGTGCTGGTGGCTGCCTTTTACGGACTTCGCCGTGGCGAGGTGGTGGGCTTGAAATGGGATGCCATCGACTTTGAGCAGGGCACCATTTCCGTAAAGCGCACCGTGACCTCAACGATCATCGACGGCAAGTATCAGGAGTTCGAGCAGCAATCCGCCAAGACCAAGTCCAGTCTGCGCACCCTGCCGCTCATCGGCAGCTTCCGGGAATACCTTATGCAGGTGAAAGAG
>ERZ779851.2192-NODE-2192-length-15420-cov-3.450635_pt1 | contig 15420 bp, 12 predicted proteins | sample MGYA00511094_ERZ779851 | MGnify/ENA primary metagenome ERZ779851 (study PRJEB29588, sample SAMEA2155512) | human gut metagenome | biome: human gut; feature: human-associated habitat; material: faeces | place: Denmark | collected 2008/2010 ...
TATTAATTAAAGTATTAAATCAAGATTTACAAAAAGATAGCAAAATTGCTTCAAATGAAGTTTGGTATGGAATTAATGCATATATTCAAGGAATGTTTAAAATATATTCTCTATATCTGCAAACTTGCATGAAAGTTCTAAAAGCTACTATCAAAAAATATGGTAGTCAAAATACTAAGGAGGATTAATTAAAATGGTTATTAATGTATTATGTGAATCTAGTTTAATTGAATTGAATAATCCTTTCTCTAATATGACATTAGATGAAGCATTTAGTATGTTTACAGAAAATGTAAATATTGCATTGAATGAAGAAAAAGCTGATGACAGTAGTTCATATATTAGGTACTATGGTAAAGATGAGTTTATCCGTAAAGGAGATAATGTAAATAGATCAAAAATTAAAAATATCATTGAATCGATCATTACTCAAATATCTAAGCTATGGGATAAGTTTATTGAATTTATTCAAAACTTCACTAGTATGGTAATGAAGAAATTTCTTTCTATTGGTATAGATAAAAAGAAATCTTGGAATCTAATTAATAATATGAAAGAAGATTTTACTGTTACTATTAAAGGAACTGTTGTAACAGATGATCAGTATGATAAAATAGTAAGTAATAAAGAAAGTGCATCATATAGGCTATTGAATAAATATATTGATCTAAAAGATAAAGATATTCATACATATTTTTCTAAATATAGACGTGTAGATTATGAATATAAAATTACGAAACAAGTTGGAATTAATGCTTGGAATATTATTTTTAATTCTAAATCTAAATTTGTATCGGAGGTTATAGAAAATAAAAATAATTATATTAAATCTATGAAAAATCAGAAAAATATAGATCCTTTTTATAATGAAGAGGAAAACAATACAAGCAATGATAGCGAAATTAAGCATATGGCGCAAGTTGCTACTCAAGTATGTAAAGAAGAAATCTCTGTATATAGAGATTATCTAAAAACTTGTGCAAAAGTTCTTAAAGCTATTATTAATCATTGTGGAGATAGTAAATATAATGAACCTGATTATGAGTATGCATAATTAAAATAATAAATCCCGTAGGATCATTTTAGATCCTACGGGATAATTTTATGACATATTAGACCTTGAAGAAGCGATCGTCATTGAAGATAGCAGACTCGGAAGTTGCTTTCTTATCAGCACGATCAACAGCCTTTGCAGCCTTCTCAGGCTTAACAGCAGCCTTCAGAGCCTGAATACTGCCTTCAACGTGAGTATGATAAACCTTCATTGCAAAGGAACTGATCTTAGAGATCTTACGAGAATTTGCATTGATGCTCTTAATCTGATCAGCCTTATAATCGCTATTGCTAGAAGTAGCAGCCTTCTTCTGCTTATTCAGCTCATCGATAGCAGCCTTCTTAGCGGCACGAACCTTACCAAGAACGGTTCTATTCGTATCAAAGACAGTATTATATGCATCAGTGATCTCGCCAGAGGTGAGCTTATCCTTAGTCTCAGTCCAATCAAAGATATTGTAATCTTTCTTATCAATCTCATCCAGATTGTTACCATCGCCAGCGTTAATTAGCTTAATGAGGTTATCGACTTTATCAGAACCAACCCACTTCACATGGCACTTATCAACAGATCTACTCTTAGCAGCTTCTGCCTTCTTCTTATCAATACCAGCACGAGCAAATGCCATACGAGCATCTTCGACTCGATCCTGAATCCATGTAACGAGTTTATCCCACAGTTGAGAAACCTGCTTAATGATATTATCAATAGCACCACCAATACGATCCTTCAGCTTAGTATCTGCCTCATTCACATACTGGATGTCCTCACCATTCTCACGAAGATACATATGCTCATTCAGCAGAATGCCCATATTCATCTCATTCAGAATATCAGACACGTTAGCCTGCAGCTGACCACATGCTTCAGCCAAGCTCATGCCTTCAAACACATTAGGCCCAGTAGACTCAGAGATACCAGAGCTCTGACCATTAATAACATTAACAATCATGATTATTCTCCTTTAGTTAAAATTTACGATCGTAAAGAAAAGAATTAATATAGATCGTCCCATCCTGTAGCAGATTCGCCAAAGCTACTATCGTCATCTGCAGCCAATTCAGCAGGACTTGCTCCATCGACCTCCGAGCCATCAAGGCTATCAGAATATTGGTCATCTTCTAGATCATGATGAGGGATAGTAGTGGGATCAACAGGAATACTTTCAGATCCATCTTCCATCACTAGACTCGCGTCCTTTTCGAACCCAGAGTTGTCAGATTCACCAAAAGCATCATGGTACGACAAATCAATAGAACAATCCAGACCACCATCTGTAGCATTAGCAAACTTAGTTGCTGCATCTACTCCAGTAACTAGACCAGATTTGGAAGGCCGATCAATTTTATCGACACCAAATCCATCAAATCCAGAACCATCATCAGATTCATTAAAGAAAGAATCGAATGTGCTCTCATTCACATTGTCATCGTTCTTATCTTCATCATTAGACATATTCTGTGCCTGGTCATCATCCCAGGTATCATTAGGTTCATCCTTATGCCAAGTATCTTCATGAAGAAGATCTTCAAAAATACTCATTGTATAAATTCTCCTTTCCTGAGATTTATTATAAAGTTACATCGTATCAAATTTATTTTTCTCTTTTTCTTTATCAGTATATGTAATTCTCAAATACTCTCTATAATTAGTAACGCATCCTTTGCAAATCTTATATGCGCAATCATAAAAAATATGATATACCTTAATTGCCTCAGATGTAAACATAGAGTACATTCTAGAAGTAAGATTTACTTCATTCATGAATTCTCTTCTTTGAGAAACGTCTTCGTATTGATCCCTAGTCTTGTTCTTTAGTTTTCTAAATTCTTCATTGATAATAGATTTTGTATCAAGAATATTCTTAAAAACACTAGACGATGCTTTCTTAATATCGTATACAGCAATTGCACTTTTGAGAAAATCGACAGGAAGTGGAGTCATTGTATAATCTTCTTTGACAATCTTCAGCTTATTAAACATGCCTTTAACAGTATCTTTAATATTTTCTGATGTTAACTTATCAGAAGATCTAGCTCCGCTTGCTATAAAATCTTTTTTAATTGCTGTAATTGTATTATCCAGTTTTCCAATTCCATCAGAATCAACATATTTGTCAAAATGAATTTCAGGCTTATCAAATCTCCTAAAATCATCATAAATTAGTTGATAATTAAAATATGCTGCCTTTTGCTGCTTATACGCTTGCACATTGGCTTCAATTTCCATTCTAAACCAATTAACAAGCTTATCCCAAAGCTTTGCAATTTCACTAGAAACTTTATCAATGATATGAAAAACCTTTTCTTTGATATTTCCTACAACAGACTTTTTAGCATCTGTTTCAGTTGCAGTCATATTGTAAAGCTTACTTCCAACTGTAAGAGCGGTACTACTTTCTCCTTCTGCTTCAGCAAGAATAATACTCATATTCATTTCTGCTAATGCATCAGATACACTTGCCTGCAATTGGCCACATGCTTCTTCAATACTAATATCAGAAATATTACTAAGATCTTTGACAAATTTATCTCAATAAGATTCAGTACAAACAATCATGGTTTTCCCCCCCCCCCCGATTATATCGGGATTATTTTTTGTGAAATGAGATAGATTCTTTTGGAATCTATCTCAAGTTTTTATTTTATAAATTAGAATAATCCGCCATTATCAGATTCATCATCTTCATAATGGTGTGACTCATTTCTATCATTATCATCGGCTTCTTTTCTTGCTTTAGAATCAGTGAGTGCTAGTTTATTAGCAATTTTCTTAAATCTATCAACCCATTTCATCTGAGCGTCATAGACTTTCTTCTTATGATCATCACCCTTAGGATCATCACGATACTTAAGATTCTCAGCATTAATCTGAAGATAATTTGCTTGAATCTCAAACCAATCGGAGATATCCATACGGGTTTTAAGAACAAAGAATGCAACTTTTCTAAATAAGAATAGGAAAAGAACTGCTGTAATACCAGCACCGATAACTGCAGTGATAAAAATACCAAGAGGACTACTTGCAATAGCAGGAATTATATATTTAGCTCCAGCACCCATAATTACACCAGTAATTGCGGTTGCTGCAGTAGGAGTCTTGGTACCATCATCATTATCTTTCCAGAAGATTCCCTCATTAACACTCTTTACATTCTGAGCATCAACAATAGTAGATTCATTAGTATTAGTAATATTATTTTTAATACAACTATTGACAAGCTTATCAATAGTACCATTTGCACAGTTTCTATTGAATTGACTTACATATTCAATCATAAGGTGATCCTTAGATTTAACATAGCCAACCTTGTCCAAAGAAGTAGTAAAAGAATCATGACCATTCTTAATGAATTCTACACTAGAGCTCATCAATAGAGAAGTAGCACTTACAATGGCAGTTACTGTCATATTATATAGCATAATCGGGAATTCAATATTAAGAGTAAAAGCCTTAGTAAATACTCTTTCTCTATTCTTAATATTATTAATAGCTGTAGTTAGTTCATCTACACTTTTAGTAGGTTGATTATAGCTCTTAACCAGATCATGAATGCTATTAATACAATCAATAAGGCCATTATAATTATCAATCTTAGTAATAATTCCATTAGATCTAGGAATAGTACCAAAATCAATTCCAGTAACGTCATTCTTAATATGAGTATAAAGTCTACCTACAATATTCTCAATATTTTCTTGACGCTTTGCTTCATTACAGAAGATAACTTTCTTCTTAATATAAGGATCAGATAGATCATATGCTTCACTTACGATCTGCATATAGTCAGCATTAGTGATCATATTTGTATCTCTCCTTTCTCTTACTTAGAAGCTGCCATCAGATTGATCAGCTTCTTATAAGTACTATCTTGAGTTTCTCTCTCAAGCATTCTATAAGAAATGTCTTCAAAATTCTTACTGCCATTATCTAGTAGCAGATGAAGGACTTCATTAGAATCATCAGCAATAGCAAATCCCATTAGATTATAGGATTGCATAAAGTGAATAGCATTCTTGGGATCATTGATATCAAAGTTCTCTTCACGATACAGTTCATCAGCATCTTGTTGAGAAATCAGAACTGTAGTGATAGCAGAGAAGTCATTATGCTTACCAGAGCGAACTTGTTCTTTGGCTGCTACTGCACGATTCTGTAGTAGAGTCCAAATATCGCCACGAGCTCCCTTAACCTTATAAGACTTGACATCATCAGTAATACGAGACAATCCCAGAAGAACATCAGAAGCTTTTAGTTCACCAGTAATAACTCTCATGAATTTAAGAAATTTCTGGCCATCCTTATTATCATTCATAATACGACGAAGAATCTCAGCAGTTGTAATAGGAACAACCTTAGATTTAATACCAATCAGAAATTCAGTAGCAACACCAGAAATATCATTATCATTTTTCTGATAGAATTTAACGATCAGAATAGAAGGAACAGCATCATTCATCTTCTTAATATCCTGATCTTTTAAGATTGCAGTATTGGCCCGCATTCTATTTGCATTAATGCGATCATTCTGCTCTTTTGCTTCTTTATCTTTCTGGTCATTATATTGTCTATCAGCTTCACGTGCTCTATTTGCTTCTTTTTGCATCTCTGTCTTTGCTTTTTGATAAGCTTTATATCTTTCAGTATAATTTTTATCCTGAACTTCTTGATGACGATTATATTCTTTATTTGCCCTATATGTATTATTAGAATTTTCTTTACTTCTACGATCATATTGCTGATCTTTATATGCATCAGCAGCAGAACTATATCTTCCAGTATCATAATAGATCTTATAGTCATCACTGAGTCTATTATAATATTGGCTATAAGTATAATCATATCTAGGATCGTTTTTATCTAGACGAGGATCGTAATCGTTATCAACAGGATCATTTTTATTTCCGGTAACTTCATTCAAAGCATAAGGAGAGACAGTTACTCTATAATCACCACCAGCAAATTCTCTAACAACGTAATCGTCAATAGAAAGAGGATTCAGCTTAGTATCATAGAATTGAATGTTTGCACTCTCTTGCATAACATGCATTAGTTCTCTCATATCAGAAGCACTGATCTTAACATCATCAGATTGCATCATAAAAGGATCTACCATTGCTTCACTAAGAGCTTCATTATTCAAAACATCAGCAAATGTAGTACTTTCTTGTGTACCTTTAGTATATGCATCAATCCAAGACTGCATAGCTGCAATAATAGCATCTGTATTATCATCGCCCATATTTAGGTTTTGATGAAATTGTCTTAGATATGTAATACCATCTTTTGCATTGCTAATATTTGCTTGCTGTAGAGCAAACATGAAGAATTGACAGGAAATTTGTTCAATATACTTAGAAGTCATGCGTGCAGTATCAAAGCTTACAGTACGACTAGTAAGAACAGGAAAAACAGCAATCAACTTAGATGCTGCCTTTGCAATAGAGGAATAAGAATATTCACTCTTATTAGCAACTTTATTTGTAGCAACGTTGCTAAGTCCTTTAGCGATCTGAACAATAGTATCTACAGTATCGCTACCGGCTTCATGAAGAGTATTCCCCATCTGTAAAACCTCCTTTTTAGGTATAATACCAAGTATTATACTAATGTTAAAAAATAAAAAATAATGCTCTGGAGCCATTTCTGGACTCCAGAGCACTTTTGTTATTCGCTTACAATCTGTTTAAGAGATTTACCTTGAGCATTAGTAATGTCAATAATATCATTGCAATAATCATATACAGCAACAAGATATTTATGATCATCAATAATTTTCATATAATTATAAATATCTTTAAAGTTACAAAGCAAGACTAATTCACATCCATCTGGCATTTGAGTGCCATTTACAATTGGATTGCAGTGAATATGAAAATAATCTACTTTGCTAATATAGCTCTTCAAAAGCTTACCTTTAATGGGCTTTTTGAAATAGTGATCATCGATTACAGTATTTTCATCGACCTCTTCATAGTCGCAAGGAATAAATACCATAGATCTTCTGATTCTATTACAAGCTTTTGTATAGAGTTTTCTATTATATTTTCTCTTTTTCTTCTTCATCTTAGCAATACTCCATTTCAATAGCTTCTAACCCATCGTAGTATTTAGCTAGCAGATATTTCTTGTTATTATCAGCAGATTTAAAAGCTTCTCTACCAGGATATTTGCAATGATTCAAATATCTCTTCAGAAGCTTACCTTTAATTGGTTTTCTGAAGCAAGAAGTGCAAGGAGTATCAGAAGATACATCTTTGCAATCTGAATCGATAAAGATCATAGATTTTACTAATCTATTTCTTGCTTTATTAGCGAGCTTATTATTCTTAATATTCATCCAAGCCATTTTTTCTTCCTCCCTAGCAGTTTTACTGGCGATATAATCAGTAATATCTCCAGTAGTGATAGTGTCATCATAAACGTAAAGAATATATTCATGGTCATCGATAAGATTTTCAATATGCTCTTTCTTGATAGATGATGTATATGTGACACTTTCACCAGTATCTTCATCTATAATTTTCTCAAACATAATTGAATAATCTAAGACACTCATTAGATACTTAAGTCTACTACCGAGAATATAATTCTCTACATTATCAGTATCTATATATGCATCTTTATTAAAATTTCCATTTTTAAAAGATCCATCAACGAAAGCCATAGATTTATACAACTTCATCTACTGCTTCCATAATATCAGGATCTTCTGCAGATTTCAGAATAAATTTTTGTCTTACTTTGTCTAATGCGGTTTCCTTCATTACTTTTTCAAGCAATGGATTTACTACAGTTAATTCATCCATTATTTTGCCTTCCTTCCATTAACAAAATATACAGCTGCTTTATCTTCGATAAATGTTCTTCCCATGATAGTATCACAATAATACCGCTTAGTCTCTTGGAAAGAACCCTTTACAGAAGGCCAAGGGGTAAATCCTACATCACGGCGCTTATCATAATTACCTACGAATCTGCGTCCTGCATCGTAGGCGGTATATACTACCGTGTCTACTACATAGGGGATTGCATCTCTGAAGATAGATTCAATACAGATTTCCATTTTACCAACCTCTTTTATTTTATTTGAGAAAATACGTTTCCATACTCTCTCAAGTTTATAATATCTTTTTATATCCGAATTTGGCTCTATAATGTTAGTACTGGAACATCCGTATAATATTTATTATATAAGAAAAGGAGGTAAGAGTATTGTCTAGTCAATACACGAAAGAGTCTATCCAATATGGTGAATTTAATGATCGTGGTAATGCCAAAGCATCTACTTATATAACTGATGAGCTGTTAAATTCTCAAGGATTATATTCTAAAAAGGATATTAACAATGCTAAGTTTAATAAGTATTCTAGATTTGGTAGGGTCCTTGATCCATATGGAAGACTCAACGGAGGAAGAGAATACCTTTTCTTTGTGAAACCTGATCTTCATATATGCATACCATATGGAAAATCACAATCTGATACATTATATACAATGGGAGGATTTCAAAAATCTAGAGTTATATCTAATGATGGGCTAAGATTGAATCCTCAATTAACTTCTGCTCCATATTTCTCTGGTTTACTTAATACAAATCCAGATGTTATTAAAGAGCTTCAAATGAGTGCTGTTTATAATCCAGATCCTTTTAGTCATCTATTAAGTTTCTCTGTTAATAGTAGCTTACCTCTAGATTCTTCTAGTGCTCAAACTATGGATAACCCTGCTACAATATATGGTACATCTTACAAATATCTTCAAGATTCAGAAGCTTCTGATGAAAGTTATAGTTTCTCTCTAGAATTTGTAGATGACAGAAGTTTAAATACTTACCAATTTTTCAAAGCATATTCTGAATATCATATTGCTAGAAAATCTGGTTTGGTAACTCCTCCAGATATGAAATATTATCAATACAAAAAGCTTCATAATACAATGGGTATATATAAATTCATTGTAGATGAAGATATGGAAACCCTAATCTACTGGGCATATTTATGGGGTGTATACCCAACATCTTGCCCCAGAGATGCATTTCAGGATGCATCTTTTTCTGACGGCTTAACTTTCTCTGTTAGCTTTGATGCAGCGTTTATCGAAGATATGACTCCTACTATTCTATATCAATTTAATACTTTGATGAATAGAGTTATGTCTAAGAATGGACTTAACAAAAATAACTGGTTACCAGTTGTTCGTCAAAATAGAAAATCTGATATGCTATATGGTAGAAATCATAGTTATGATACTTCTATTAGTCTTGGCGGCTCCACTCAAAAGATTGGTAAAACGACTTATAATATTGGAGCTACTGAAAGAATAGATGGTACATTACCAGTTGCTGCTCTTGTTGATGGTAGAAAATTAGCTACAGATGAAAGAGCAAAATATCGTCTTAGATGGTATGGTAAAAAATAAAATTGATAAGGAGAATTTCAGATGGCAAAGAAAACAGTCAACTCTGATATCTACAACCTGTCTAGACTGGTTGAAGATGTTAAGTCAGTATTTCTTCCAGATGAAAATGAAGAAACCTTAGCAATTGGTACATATGGATATCTTGGTGCACTAGAAGCAAAAAGACTTCAGACACAAGTTCAAATGACTGGAGAATTGTGCAATGAAGTCTTTCCTTCTAGAGCAAGACTAGAAAGAAACGTCATTACTCATGCAATAATGATGAATATCGAAAACATTAATGCGGTTCCTGCAAAGATGACAGCATTTCTAGCTCTAAAAGAATCTGATATTACCGATTACTTTGATGAAAATAATATTTTCACAATTGATAGAGACTGTCCTCTAATGATTGGTGATTATGAGTTTCATCTGGAATATGACATTAAGCTAAAAAGAATTTATATTGAGAAGAAAGCTACTAATACTTATACTGCTCAATATGATATTCCTGCAAATAGAGATGTACCTACATCTACTATTACCTCTGCTAACCAATATCTTAGCCCTCCTACAGTTGTTAACGTAAATCATGAAAACTATATTTACTTAACAGCAATCCTTGCTCAGGTTGAGCATAATGTAGTTTCTAAGAAATTGGTTACTTCTAATATCATTGATAATAAGACTATGAATTTTGAGTTTACCAATCAATTGGCTTATTTCGAAATTCATTCTAAAGAATCTGATCAAGATTATTATATTACTCCAGTCTTTGAGGGTAGTGCAGTTCCTGATGATGTAAATGCTCAATATTACTGCTGGTATCAATATATTGATACTAATCTTATCAGAGTTCGTTTTGACCGGCAGTCCTATATGCCTGGTCTAAATGCTACTGCTGAATGTCTAGTAAAGACTTGTCAAGGTGCTAACGGAAACTTTACTTATGGTAAAGATGTCTATGCTACTCTTGAATCGAGTAATTATAATTACAAGAATATCACTTGTTTGATTACTCCTATTAGTAATTCTTCTGGTGGTATTGACAGAAAATCTAAGAAAGAACTTCAAGGAATTATTCCTAAAGAAGCTTTGTCTAGAGGATCTCTTACTACTATTACTGATCTAAATAACTATTTTGGAATGCTTGATTCTGATTATGGTAGAATTGTTATTCAAAAGAAAATTGATAATCAGATTGAACGTGTCTATTATGCTTACTTTGTAGCAAAAGATACAAATGGAGATATCATTCCTTCTAATACTATTGATATTAGAGTTCCTATGGATGCTCTAATTGAATCTAAAATTAATGAAGTAGATTCTCCTAGATATCTATTACCTGCTGGAACTTGTTTTAAGCTTGGAACAGATGGAGTAGGCTATATTAACGAAATGCCTATCCTAGGTAATGGATATGAATTCACTGGACCTTCTGTTTCTCGTGGAGATATAGTGGAAAGTAATTTCACTATTGAAATTACAGAAGAGGAAAAGAAACAATTTTCTACTACTGTAGAAATTGGAGGATGTAATTCTGCTACTCATGTATTCCCTGATACTACTACAGGATCGCTTAATGGTAAATTTACTTATGAGAAAGATGAGTCTACTCCTCCTCAGCAAGTAGAAGATTATATTCAAATGGGCGTAGGTAAGAAATATGTCTACACTACTGAATATATTACTCAGAATGATAATTCTATCATTCAAGCAAGAGATAAGTATCTTTCTAATCTAGATTTTGTTGATGCATATTACACAGTGGATGGGATCACTAGACATTTTAGTAGCCTACCTATTGTTATCACAGATCTTCCCAAAGATACTAAGATTACTTTTGGTATCGTTCGTAGATTGAATGATAAATCTAATGGCATTACATATTTCAAATATGGGTCCAATCAGTATAATCTCGTTCAGAATCTTAAGGTGAATCTGTCTACTGTTCTAAGTGCACTAGATTTTTCTGGTGAGATTTCTGATTGTAAATCTTCTAATACTGATTATGTAACAGTAACTCCTAATGGTACAATTGATAAACCTCTTATCATGGATCCTAATGATCCTGAAGCAGGAGTTCCATCTGAAAGTGAAACTAATAAGCCTTATAAGCTCAGTGTTGTTACAGATGAGACTATTCCTCCTGTAAGCATTCGAGAAAAGAATGAATGGTTCTACAGAGAAATGGAAGTAGAGCAAACTGATCAAGATGCTTCTACTAAACCTGCTGGAACTTTAGATAATTATGATCTTAAGGTTACTTCTGAAAAGGATATGCCTGCTTTGAAAGATCGTAAAGAAAATGAATGGTACATGGGTATCGTTAGTTCTACTAGAGTTCCTAATGGAGCAGAACAACAAGAATCTGATGATAAGAATGATTATAGCCTGAATGTTATTAAAGAAGATGAACTTCCTGCTATCGAAGATCGTCCTCAGAACAATTGGTATTATATCGTCGATGGAGTAGAATATACTGAAGGTGATCCTGATGATCCCGAAAAGCCTACTAATCGTATGAGAGGTAATGAATATATCATTACTATTGCTAAGCAATTTGGTGATGATAAGCCTATTAGTCTGAATGTAGTTATTGATAATAAGCTTTATACTATCAATCTAACTCAAGATGTATATGCTATTGAAAATGGTATGTATGTTACTGAGGGTGCTGTACAGACTAAGAAAGATATTCATATTACCTATGTACCTAAGATTGAAGTAGTCAATAAGATTAATTCTGTTACCAACAATACACAGATTACTTATAAGATTAGCTATCGATCTACTAGCTATAATTATAATCCTAAGATTATTATTAAACTTTCTAGAGGTTTGGATTATCTGCCGTTTAGTAATTATCTCAAGTACGGAGATAAAAACTATCAGCATGAACCTACTGAAACTTCTATGGAAGGAAAACGTGGATTTGTTTATACTAATCCCTATGCAATTAATATTAATGGATATCGTCTATATTCCGCATTCTATATGATGTCTATGGAAGAGAATCCTTATCTGCATTTCGATTATATAAATGATAAATCTAATATCCAATTCATTTCTACAAATATTAATTGGAATAGACCTTTCTGTGAAGATAAAAATGATAAGTATACTTTGAGAATCGAGCTTATGCAATCCGTTCAGGATGATCTTGGTGTTATTCCTGAAGGTAAAGATGATGAGGTTGTTCCTCTTATCAAAGCATTTGCTGTCTTTAGACGTAATAATACTGATTATAGATATAGAGCATTGAATCTAGAGTCTTTTGATAAGAGTAACTACTCTTTCACTTTTACTCAGCAATTTAATGCGGAAGATATCTTTGATCAAGACAATAATATTAGACTGACTAATGTGCAAGTCTGTGGTCAGAATGAATATATTGTTACTATTACTGGTGAAAATAATAAAGATACAAAGTATACTCTAAACAATGGTGCAATAGTTACTCTATCTGCTATTCTAAATACTCTAGGAATTAAAGTTCCTACAGAGTTTGATACTATGGTAGTCAGTAATAATAGTGCTCTTACTCTAATTCCTATTAAGGATGAAGAGGAAAAGATCATTGATTATAAAGTAATTTCTCTCACTGATTTTTCTGGTGATATTCAAATTGCTTATACTGACAAAACTACTGATACACCTACTATTCTGACTGCTACTAGCACTCAGCCTGCTACAACTGAATATGGATTCTTCAATCCTACTACGGAAATGAAGATTTACACTCTAGTAGCAATTCCTGATACTAGTGGAATATATTCAAGAAATGGTTTCGATTCTATTTGCCCTGGTTTGAGAAATTGGACATTGACTAATACCTATGACGTTGTCAATGGTGTTACGATGTATCATAACTATTCTGAAATTATGGGATCTAGAGTTAAGCCTTATGGAACCGATGTGGAAAAGGCTGAATCTGATACTAGTGCAACTACTATGGATCTTAAAGGCTATTATGTAGCATCCGTTCCGATGATTGGATATGATTATACACAAGATGAAGCTCTTGTACAATCTGCAATCAATGCTTTGAATTATAGAAAAGCATATATTGAATCTGCTTTGATTAGACTCGAAAATTCTTTCGGAATTGACTTTAAGCTATTCAATACTTATGGACCTTCTAAGACATTCTATATTATCAAAGATAAAGACAATAATGGTCTGCTCGATGACAATATTGAATTCATTAATAAGGTCAATCTATCTCTATACTTCAGAGTCAAGTTGGTCGCAGATAATGATTCCTACACTAAGGGAAATATTGTACAAGAAATTAAGGATTACATTGAAGATCTTAATGATCTTAGTGAGCTGCATATTCCTAATCTGGTTACACAGATTACTACTAACTATAAAGAACAAATTACTTATTTCGAGTATCTAGGATTTAATGATTATGGCGCAGATGTCCAGCATATCTATAAGCTGGATGATTCTAAGATTCCTATTCATGTTGCTCCTGAATTCTTGAATGTAAATAATGTTCTTGAAAAGGATGGAACTACAGCTCCTGATATCAATATCTATGTTTCTGAAATTTAATAATAAATCTAGGAGGATTATACAATGAGTCTTAGAGAAGATCGTCAGTATCTTGCTGAACAACGTAAGGCTAAGGAAGAAGCAGCAAAGCTTGCTCACCAAAAGTCCATTAATGAATTTAATCAGCATATCGTTGAAGAAGAAAATCAGAAGATGGCATTCAATAAGAGTGTGGATAAGCTCTTTGAATTCAAGGCTAATGTAAAGAAGTCTCTGATTAAGAAGATACTTATGGAACTCTGTGTCGGTTCTATTCCCAACTATACTCATCGTGAGTATTCTATTTGTGAGAATCTTATTGAGAATTACATCTCTGAGGTTGGAGAAACTGCTCTACTAAAGAATATGCGTTTCTCTGAGAATGGATTCCTGCGTACTTGCTGGTCTGAGATTAATAGTCATTATAAGACTATTACTGAGGATGCTACTCGTGATGAAGATACTCAGTATATTGATTCTGGAAGTCTTGATGATTTCTGGAAGGATGTCGATAATACTGAAGACGTTGATGATATTACTAACCTTATTAGAATGCGTGTTTCTAATGCAGAAGAGAATTTTGTTAATAGAAACCAGCAGGATAAGGAGAATGTAAAGACTGTTCTAAAGCAGACTGCTGATCGTGTTCAGATGGCTAAGGATACTAATGATAATGATTATGCTGAGAGTGTAGAGGAATCTGAAACTCGTATTGCTAAGGATAAGATCTACAAGATTCAACATGAAGGCTATCGTAGCGTCTTTGATCGTATGGTTCGTAACCTATCTGAAGCAGCTGTTAAGAATAAGGATGCAAAGGGTTCTCTAATTGATGAGAATGGCAAGCTGAATATGGATTCTATTGTTGAATCTGCTCGCTGCATGTATTCTTTGCTGGAAACTATTGGTACTATTCAACTGGAAAAAGTTGATAATAAGTACATTGAAGATACACTGAAGTCTATTAAGTATTAAAAAAAATAAAGCCGGGTGGATATTTAGTCCACTCGGCCTTATTTTTTAATAATACACTCTACCAGAATAATGAATATTAAATATATGGTGATCAAAATATACATTATCCGGTCCTAATGGCTTATTGATGTCTATCCTATGAATAAAAACATTTTTATTATTACCATCATTCATAGTCTTTTCATATAGTGGTCTACAATAATTCATAAAGTTATAAATAGCAGGTACAGGATCTTTATCATTGAACCATTCTTTAGAGAGAAATCCTGTGGACGTGCGAGCATGCTTAACCATATGATTATATATACCATATAATTTTGATACAACTGGATCGTTATCTTTATTACGAGATTCTAAATGCCTTACTATTGAAAGCCTACATTGCCCGCATGTAGTTTTAACTCCATAAATAACGCTATATAAATTAAGATCTATCGTCCGACCACAAT
>ERZ779851.2195-NODE-2195-length-15416-cov-3.114120_pt1 | contig 15416 bp, 9 predicted proteins | sample MGYA00511094_ERZ779851 | MGnify/ENA primary metagenome ERZ779851 (study PRJEB29588, sample SAMEA2155512) | human gut metagenome | biome: human gut; feature: human-associated habitat; material: faeces | place: Denmark | collected 2008/2010 ...
TTTCATCTGCAGGAGCTTGAGGCGCGGATCAGAAGTCTGACAAGACGTAAATTTGTACAGAGAGATGTTTGCCTGAACAATGGGGACATAAGGTTCGATACAAAAAAGCGCGAGGCATATGCAAAAGAAGAGAGGGTGCCTTTGACCAGAAAAGAAAGTGGAATTTTGGAATATCTGCTTCTTAATCAGGGCAGACCGGTAAGCCAGGAAGAACTGATAGAGCATGTATGGGATGCATCTGTGGATAGTTTTAGCGGAGCAATCAGGGTACATATGTCTTCTCTCAGAAAAAAACTTAAGGCAGTGCTGGGATATGATCCGATTGTGAACAAGGTTGGTGAGGGTTATAAGATGCGAGAGGAATCAGAACAATGAAAAAAATGTCACTTCAGTGGAGGCTTACGATCATAACTACATTGTTTATTGCAGTCATATGTGGATGCCTTACCCTGTTTGTATATAAGAACGGTGTGTATTATATTGATTTGCTGCAGGATACTGTTGATGCCCAGAGTGATGAGGACAACAGTGAGGAGGCTGATGAAATATATATTAATATTCCAGATGATAAATGGGATGATTTTGCAGATGATTTTTCCATTCAGGTATATAACAACAAAGCAGATTATAAAAAAAGAAGCTTGCTGTTCTCTACACTGCTTGCGCTTCTTGGAGGTGTTGCCACATATTTTCTAAGCGGACATGTACTTAAACCGCTTAGAAATTTTTCAGATAAAATTGAGAAAGTGCAGGCACAAAATCTGGCAGATTCGAGGATCGAAGAGAATGAAGTTAAGGAATTAAACCGGCTCAGTGTTTCTTACAACAAGATGCTGGAACGCCTCTCAGAAGCATTTGAGGTACAGAGGCAATTTACGGCAAATGCCGCACATGAGTTTCGTACACCGTTGTCGCTGATGCAGGTACAGCTTGATTTATATAATTCAACGGAGCACCCGGGCAATGACGAATGTGCGGAAAAGACAATTGCCATGATGACGGAGCAGAACGAAAGACTCAGCAGGATGGTAAAGATTCTTCTGGATATGAGTGAACTTCAGATTGTGGTACGTGATGAAAAAATCATGGTTGATGCACTTGTAGAAGAGGTCCTGACGGATCTGGAACCACTTGCAATGGAGAAAAATATAAGGCTTATTGGAAAATGTAAGGATGTAACTATGGTGGGAAGCGATATCCTTATTTACAGACTGGTATATAATCTTGTTGAGAATGCTATAAAATACAATCGTCCGGGCGGACAGGTTGTTGTGACGGCGGAGTGGAAAGAAAAACATGTTTTTCTTTCCGTAGAGGATACAGGAAGCGGAATTCCGGAGGAACTCAGAAAACGGGTATTTGAACCATTCTTTCGTGTGGATAAATCCAGAAGCAGGGAACTGGGGGGAGTAGGCCTTGGACTTGCGCTGGTTTATGAAATTGTGAGAGTGCATGATGGCAATATTGTAATCAGGGACAATCCGTCTGGGGGTACAGTTTTTGAAGTGATTTTTTGACGACGGGATCATATTTGCGATAAATGATTGTATGGTCCTTGATGCTTGACGTGCAGGAACACAAAACGTATAATAATCGGAGGATATAAGGCAGAAAATGGAGGAACGCTCATGGCATTAAGCAAGAAGCCGGTCAACGGCATGAAAGATATTTTACCGGAAGAGATGCAGATCCGGGATTACGTGCAGCAGGTTATCAAGGAGACCTACCGCAGTTTTGGATTCACACCGATCGAGACACCTTGCATGGAGAACATTGCAAATTTGAGCAATAAGCAGGGCGGCGAGAACGAGAAGCTGATCTTCAAAGTGATGAAGCGTGGTGAGAAGTTAAAGATCGCGGAGGCAAAGGAAGAGGCGGATCTGGTCGATTTTGGAATGCGTTACGATCTGACGGTGCCGTTAGTCCGTTTCTATGCGAACAACGCTAATGATCTCCCGTCCCCGTTCAAGGCACTGCAGATGGGCAGTGTGTGGCGTGCAGACCGCCCGCAGCGTGGACGTTACCGCCAGTTTATGCAGTGTGATATTGATATTTTGGGTGAGCCGTCAAACTTAGCGGAAATTGAATTGATTCTCGCAACGACGACGCTGCTTGGTAAACTGGATTTTGAAAACTTTACCATCCGCATTAATAATCGTAAAATCTTAAAAGGAATGGCTGCTTTCTGCGGATTCCCGGAAGAAGAATACGACGAGGTGTTTATCATTCTTGATAAGATGGACAAGATTGGTATGGACGGCGTTGTGGCAGAACTTTTAGAGGCCGGTTATGCCGGTGAATCCGTAGAAAAATGTAAGACTTTATTTGAGACAGTAACAAGTGATATTGAGGGCGTACGCTATATGAAAGATACGCTTGGCGAGTTTTTGGAAGAGGGATCTGCCGAAGATTTGGAGACTATTATTTCTACAGTGGAAAAAGTTAAAACAGCAAATTTTAAAATTGTTTTTGACCCGACACTTGTCCGTGGTATGAGTTATTATACCGGACCAATTTTTGAAATTGCGATGGATGAGTTTGGCGGTTCTGTCGGTGGCGGCGGACGTTACGATGAAATGATTGGAAAGTTCACCGGAAATAACACATGTGCATGTGGATTTTCCATTGGATTTGAGCGTATTGTTATGCTGCTTTTAGAGCGTGATTACAAAGTGCCGTCGGCAGCTCAGAAAAAAGCCTATTTGATTGATAAAAAAGCATCTGCGGATGTGATCGCAGAAGTAATCGAAAAGGCAAAAGCCGAAAGAGAAAAAGGAATTATTGTTGCTATTAATATTATGAAAAAGAACAAAAAATTCCAGAAGGAACAGCTCATGGCAGATGGCTATGAAGAGATTGAAATGATTTACGCAGATTAATTAGCAAAACAAACCGATACAATCGGGTTATCTATGGAGGTTATTATGGCAGAGTCAATGACAGGATTAAAGCGCACATGCCGATGCGCGGAATTAACAACAGAAAATATTTCTCAAACCGTTACCGTGATGGGATGGGTTCAGAAAAGTCGTAACAAAGGCGGAATTGTCTTTGTGGATTTAAGAGACCGTTCCGGTATTATCCAGCTTATTTTCGAAGAAAGCAATGTTGGAAAAGAAGGGTTTGAAAAAGCAGCAAAATTAAGAAGCGAGTTTGTTGTGGCTGTTACAGGAACTGTTACAAAGCGTTCCGGTGCGATCAATGAGAATTTGAAAACCGGTGAGATTGAAGTGGTTGCCACCGATATCCGGATTCTTTCGGAATCGGAAACGCCACCATTCCCAATTGAGGAGAATTCAAAAACAAAAGACGAACTTCGTTTGAAATATCGTTATCTTGATTTGCGTCGTCCGGATTTGCAGCGTAATCTGATTTTGCGCAGTAAGGTCGCTATGGTTGCACGCCAGTTTTTGGCAGATGAAGGATTTTTGGAGATTGAAACACCAATTTTGATTAAGAGTACACCGGAGGGAGCACGTGATTATCTTGTGCCAAGCCGTGTGCATCCGGGCAGTTTTTATGCGCTGCCACAGAGTCCGCAGGTGTTAAAACAGCTCCTTATGTGTTCCGGTTATGACCGTTATTTCCAGATTGCAAAATGTTTCCGCGATGAGGATTTGCGTGCAGACAGACAGCCGGAGTTCACACAGATTGATATGGAATTATCTTTTGTTGATGTGGACGATGTTCTGGATGTCAATGAGAGATTATTACAGAAAATGTTTGCTTTGATTGATGTGGATGTTCCGCTCCCAATTCCACGTATGACCTGGCAGGAAGCAATGGACCGTTTTGGGTCGGATAAGCCGGATACCCGCTTTGGCATGGAGCTTAATGATGTGACAGAAGTCGTTAAAAACTGTGGTTTTGGCGTATTTACCGGTGCCATTGAAAATGGCGGTTCCGTGCGTGGTATTAATGCGAAGGGACAGGGCGCTATGCCACGTAAGAAGATTGATAAATTAGTTGACTTTGCAAAAGATTTTGGTGCCAAAGGACTTGCTTATCTGTGTATCAATGAGGATGGCAGCTATAAATCTTCTTTTGCAAAATTTATGACAGAAGAGGAATTGAAAAACTTAGTAGAAGCAATGGCTGGTGAGCCGGGTGATTTGCTGTTGTTTGCAGCGGATAAAAATAAAGTTGTCTGGGATGTGCTTGGAAACCTTCGTCTGGAGCTTGCGAAACAGATGGATTTGCTTGACAAAAATGAATTTAAGTTCCTCTGGGTAACGGAGTTTCCGCTTCTTGAGTTCAATGAGGAACTGGGCCGTTTCCAGGCAATGCACCATCCGTTTACAATGCCGATGGAAGAGGATATTCCATATCTGGAAAGTGATCCGGGACGTGTTCGTGCACAGGCTTATGATATTGTATTGAATGGTACGGAAATCGGTGGAGGTTCCATCCGAATCCACCAGAACGATATTCAGGAGAAGATGTTTGAAGCATTAAACTTCTCCAAAGAAGATGCGTATGAGCAGTTTGGATTTTTGTTAGATGCCTTCAAATACGGCGTTCCGCCTCATGCAGGACTGGCCTATGGTCTGGATCGTCTGGTTATGCTGATGGCAAAGGAAGACAGTATTCGTGAGGTAATTGCATTCCCGAAAGTAAAAGATGCTTCTTGTCTGATGACAAATGCACCAAGTCCGGTGGATGCAAAGCAGTTAGATGAATTAGGTATTATGGTTGAAGAAAAGGAGGAACAGGCAGAATGAGTGTAGCACAAAAAAGTTTTGGAACAACCAAGAATGGGGAAGAGGTAACTCTTTACACCATCACAAACAAGAATAACGTATCGGTAAGCGTCATTGATTATGGTGCAAACTTAGTGTCTTTGATGGTACCGGATAAAAACGGCAATGTGGAAGATATTGTTCTTGGATTTGATAACGTTGCCGGTTATGAAGTGAATGGATGCTTTTTCGGCGCGTTCATCGGACGTCATGGAAACCGCATCGGCGATGCCAAATTTGAGTTAGACGGTGTAACGTATGAGCTTGAGAAAAATGATGGAAAGAATAATCTGCATGGCGGCACACCGGGCTATCATCAGGTTATGTACCAGGCAGCAGTTGGTGACAACAGTGTCACATTTACCCGTGTAAGTCCGGATGGAGAGCAGGGATATCCGGGAAATCTTGATGTGAGTCTGACCTATACGTTGACAGATGACAATGAATTAAAATTGCATTATGTGACAAAATCAGACAAAAACACACTTTGCAATTTGACAAATCATAGTTACTTTAACTTAAAAGGACACAAGGGCGGACAAATTACGGACCACATTGTGACGATAAAAGCAAACGGCTTTACGTCGACAAGTGACGATTTGATTCCGGACGGAACAATTGTAGATGTGACCGACACACCAATGGATTTCAGAAAGCCAAGATGTGTAGGTGACGATATTGATTCCGATTATCCACCGATTGTTTTGGCAGGTGGTTATGACCACAACTATGTTTTGGATAAGCCGGAAGGAACTTTTGCAAAAGTAGCAGAAGTGACAGAAAAGGAAAGTGGCAGAACAATGGAAGTGTATACAGACCTTCCGGGCATGCAGCTTTATTCCGGAAACTTTATTGAGAATGAGAAAGGAAAAGATGGACAAACTTATACAAAGAGAACCGGTATCTGCTTTGAAACGCAGTTTTTCCCGAACTCCATCAATGTTAAGTCCTTTACGCCATGCGTGATTAAGGCAGGCGAAACCTTTGAATCCGAAACAATGTATAAATTTATCTTTTAGTTAGGAAATACTTACGACCGACAAATGCTAAGCTTTCTAATCTGATAAGTGATGGTGTTTGTCGGTTTTGCATAACAAAAAGGAAGATGGCGGGGAACCATCTTCCTTTCTGCATTAAAAAGAGGAGAAAGTTTGGTTTAAAAACACCAAAACAATTTATGAAAAAAAGAATCTTGTAAGCAAATTCATGTTACAATCGTTAGTATAGGGGTTAGATGTTAGGATAGTTTTGCGAAAATGTAAACGTTTTGTTAACATGGGAAATTTACGGTAATTCTTTTTTGTGGGAATAACGAAACAAGATATGGTTGAATACTATAGGATAAAAAGGCAGCTTTGATTTTACTAAAGGAGAGTGAATGGTGAAAAGTGTATTGGGAAAATTGATTCAAAGAGAATTTGGAAAAGAACGGTATGCGTGCTATGCCGATAAATTAAAGAGAAAACAAAGTATGGACGTGTTTTGCGATATTTATGAGAAATTGAGTCATTCGTCGGAAGAAGAACTGGATTTGGCGTTAAAAGGACTTTTGGACACCGTGCAGCAGTCAATTGGAATCAGCCGCAACTTTATCTATATTGTGACTGGTTTTGCAGTTACGGTGCTTACGCTTGTTTTTTTACAGCTTCCTGCGGTGGTGTTTGCCATAACAGCAGTGACCGCCGGACTTATTTTTTTGTATAAGACGTGTGAATTTGTGAAAAACCGGTACTGTGACCGTGACATCCGCATTGTTTTGATTTATAAGATTGCTCTCTTTCATCTTTTGGAAGAATCTTGTTTACAAGAGGAGCAACATGAGCTATAATAGCGGTATGTCAATAAATCCGGGGAGCTTGCAGACAGGCTGAGAGGAAGGTGACACCTTCGACCCGAAACCTGATGTGGGTAATGCCAACGGAGGAAGAATCTATGGAGGACCACATTTGTGGTCTTCTTTTTTTGAATGGAGGATAAGAATGAGTAATTATACGACACAGATGGATGCAGCGAGAAAAGGAATTATCACACCGGAGATGGAGCGGGTCAGCGCTTATGAAAATTTCGATGTGGAAGAACTCCGCGAGTTAGTTGCAAAAGGACAGGTTGCGATTCCTGCCAATAAAAATCACAAATGCTTAAAAGCTTATGGAATCGGTTCCCGTTTGAAAACAAAAATCAATGTTAATCTTGGAACGAGTAAGGATTGTCTTGATTTGGATGTGGAAATGAAGAAAGTACAGGCGGCTGTCGATATGGGTGCTGAGGCAATTATGGACTTGAGTTCATTTGGTGATACACAGAAATTCCGCCGTAAATTGACAAGTGAATGTCCGGCTGTTATTGGTACCGTGCCGATTTATGATGCCGTTGTTTACTATAACAAAGCATTAAAAGACATTACTTCCGATGAGTGGATGGAAGTCGTAAAAATGCACGCCAAAGACGGTGTTGATTTTATGACCATTCACTGTGGAATTAACCGTGCCACAGCAGACCGTTTTAAACAGAATCTGCGTCACACCAATATTGTATCCCGCGGCGGTTCCATTATTTTTGCATGGATGGAATTAACCGGAAATGAAAATCCATTTTATGAGAGATATGATGAACTTTTGGATATCTGCGAAGAGTATGATGTGACAATCAGTTTAGGAGATGCCTGCCGTCCGGGAAGTATTGAAGATGCCGGAGACATTTCGCAGATTTCCGAATTGGTTGCACTTGGTGAACTGACACAGCGTGCATGGAATCACAATGTACAGGTTATGGTTGAGGGACCGGGTCATATGCCGCTGAATCAGATTCGTGCAAACATGGAAATTCAGCAGACGGTATGTAAGGGAGCGCCATTTTACGTATTAGGACCTTTGGTGACCGATGTTGCACCGGGTTATGATCATATTACCAGTGCGATTGGTGGAGCAATTGCTGCGACTTATGGTGCATCATTCCTTTGCTATGTAACACCGGCAGAGCACTTGCGTCTCCCTACACTTGAAGATGTTAAAGAAGGAATTATTGCTTCCCGCATTGCAGCCCATGCTGCGGACGTGGCAAAAGGACTGCCGGGTGCAAAAGACTGGGATTTTGAAATGAGCGAAGCACGTCGCAATCTTGATTGGGAAAAGCAGTTTGAACTTGCCATTGACCCGGAAAAAGCACGCCGTTACCGTGCAGAAAGCAAACCGGAAAAAGAAGATACATGTACGATGTGCGGAAAAATGTGTGCCGTAAGAAATATTAATAAAATTCTTCGAGGTGAAGACGTCGATATCATGGACTAAACGAATTACTATCTTGCAAAACACCCTCCATTAGGTGTATAATAATACTGCATTAATGTGCGGATATTATACCCATGGAGGGATTTTTTATGAAGAAAAAGATTTTGGATTTTTTAATTAAGATTGGAAAGAAGTGTAAACCACTTACCTACCCGGTAATGATTGTAGTCATTGCCTTTTTGACAATTTATCATGCGATAAGAAATCTATTTATAAAAAAGGAGAATAAATGGAAATCTCTTGTGACCGGTGCCATCTGTCTGGTTGCCGTTGTAGGAGCTGTTCTTGTCCTGCCATCACTGGCGGATGAGATGACGGGTGAGAGCCAGACCGAGACTGTGTCAGAGGAGGAACTTGAGCCGACGATGACACCGGATGTGACGGTGGAGCCGGTTGTGACTGAAGAACCGGAAGAAAAGCAGGACAGTGAGGAGACAGAATCGGCAGAAGAAACGACAAAACCGGAAGAAGAGAAAAAAGACGAGGAAAAGGCGACGGATGAGCCACAGGCAACTGAGGAACCGCAATATCAGTCAGCAGCCAAACAGGATGAATCCGATAATCTGCCAAAAGAGGAAAAGAAGGCAATTAAGAAAAAGAGGGAAGCGGCACCGGTTCAGTTAGAAAAACCGACCTGCCAGGTGGTAGAGCAGCCGGTAGGGCCGTATACATATCCGATGGATTCAACCATCAAAGTAAAAGTAGAAGTAACACCGCCGGCAGGAGCCGGTTATGAGTGCCAGTGGTATGTAAGCAAAACGGCAAACGGTACCGGTGAGGCGTTGGTTGGAAATGGAGCAAAGACAACAACGTATTCCATTCCGAAAGATACCGGAGCCGGTGATTATTATTTCTACTGTATGGTGAAAAGTGTTGACAATAACCAGTATGATTTAGATTCTGAAGAAGTACGCAGCGATGATGTAGTTGTGACAATTCAGAAGGGTGAGCCGCAGCTTTCTGATTTTGATATCAGTACGATTAAAGAGGAATACTATTATACCGGAGAAATCATTAATCCAACTATTGTGTCTTCGAAAGAGGGAATGGGAAGTGCTTACATTGTTGTGAAAGATGGCACGACAGAAAACCGTCCGAAAGCAGACAGTGATGATCCTTATGCGATTTATCTGCATGTCAGCAAGGGTAGTAACTATAAGGCAAAAACCATTGATTTGAATAAAACAATTACCATTAAGCGTTATCCGACACCAACGAAACCGTACACAGTCAGTGGTACAAAAGGAAAACTTGTCGATGGAAAACAGTGGTATACTTCAGATGTAAAGATTGTACCGATGAGTGGCTATTTGATTTCAACGGATGAGAGTGATTTTAAAGATTCCATCATTTGTTCATCCGATGGTACGAATCAGGGACCACTTAAGGTTTATTTAAAAAATAAAAATAATAAAGGAATCACCGGTGCAATAACGGTAGCAGAAAAGCGGGATGGACAGATTAATATTGATAAGACCAAACCGACAGCAACGATAACTTATGAAGGAAAACAGTATTCGGATGCCGATCATGAACTTGGCGTGGATTGCTTTAATCATGATGTTGTATTTTCTCTGAGTGCAGAGGATGAGACGAGTAAAGTGGACAGCCGTGCTTATGTGCTGGCAACAAAGGCGATGACGGCAAGCCAGTTAAAGTCAGCTTCCTGGGTTACTCTTGCAGAAGGGGACACGGTTACGTTCAGCCGGGAGGGAAAACGTATTTTCTATGCCCGTGTAATCGATAAGGCGGGAAATACAACTTATTCCGCATCCAATCAGATTACTATGGATAAGACCCTGCCGGAAATTTTGTGTGGAAGTAAAAAATTAGGTGATACGAAAAGTTATATTGCAGATCGCAAAAAAATTACAGTTACAGATGACTATCTTTCAAAGGTTACTGTGAAAAACGGTTCCAATACGGTTCTCACAAAAACAGAAGATGATATCACAAAGGGAAGTGTATCGTTTGTTATTGAGAGAACCACGGAAACGAATGATGATATTGTCTATGAGATTACAGCAGAGGATAAGTCCGGTAATCAGAAAGTTACGACATTGACACTGAAAAATCCGGTACTTGATGTCGATGCGAAAAACCTCGATTTTGGCAGTGGCAACTCGGCGCTGACTTATGGTTATGAAGAGGTGGAAGCACAGGCGGTAAGTTTGATAAATAAAGCAAACAATCAGCCGGTGGCAGCAGATTCCATTACATTGGAAGGTGCAAATGGAGAAGCAGAGTATTTTGAAGTTGCAGAGGGTACAAAAATACGTCCAAAACAGGGACTTCATGCAGGAACTTATACCGAAGCGGTTCGGATTGCTTATAATGGAGATGCTGAATCCGAGGTGACCTGCAAATGCAGCGTAACGATTAAAAAAGCCAACATGTTAGTGCGTTACACCGGTCAGAAAGATGTCGGTTATCATACGCTGCCGGATTTGAAAGGAACAATTGAGTACACAGCGACGGATTTTAAAAATGGAGACACAAAGGATGTATTTGTAAAAGATGCAGATTTTGTGGCACCGAAATTATATTATATGGATGAAAATCAGAATAGTCAGGAATTTACATCGGATAAACGTGCAATGGAAACGATGCAGCTGATTCCGGATGGCGGTTCTTCACACGACTATGAATTTTCATATGCAGCCGGTGAACTGGAAGTGAAACATCATGTACTTCGTGACGGCTATGTGATTGAGGGTAAAAAGGTAAAAGGCTACGATTGGTATGTATCAGATTATGTAGCCATCCGCCCGGCGGCGAATTATCAAATTAGTGATTCGGAAGCAGCAGATTCTTTCGCTTCCCAGACACAGTCGATTTCCGTGGCTGGGCCGACAAACGGTGTAGAGAAAAGTTTTTATGTTATGAATACACAGACGGGTGAAATTTCTGCGCAGATGAAAGAGACGATAAAAATAGATAATACGGCTCCGTATTTTAGAAATGGAGAAGGTATTACCGTATCCTCCAATCTGTGGGCTGAGTTTTGTAATTCCGTAAGTTTTGGACTGTTTTTTAATCAGACCAAAGCGGTATCCATCAGTGCAACGGATGAAGAGAGCGGACTGGAACCAATTCAGTATTGTATATCGGAAAAAGCCGTGGAAGGAACAGCAGAGAGTTTAGATACCAAATTAAACTGGGTAACGTATGAGGATGGATTTTCGATTTCACCGGAGGAATATGAGAGTGCGGTTATTTATGCAAAAATAACAAATCATGCCGGTTTGTCAACTTATATATCTTCCAATGGTTTGGTGTTTGATAACAAGCAGCCGGAAATCAATAAGGTTGAAAATGGAAAAGAACAGGGTATCGTGGATGAAAAAGAATATATCACGGAAGTTTTGTCCTTAAAAGTTTCAGACGGTAATTTAAATGAGACAACACTCTATGAGGGAACCGATGTTACGGCATCCGGAAGTGCCCTTTCGATTGTTGAAGAGTCGGAAGGGTTAAAGACGGCGGAGAAGAAGATTGCCTGCCCACAGAAAGGCTCTAAGACTTATACCGTGGTAGCGAGAGATTCAGCCGGTAATAATGCGGAGCGTGAGTTTACGATTACGAAACCGATTTATGATATTACGGCAGATACGCTTAAAATTGCGGATGCGGTTTATGGTTACACATCAACGCCACAGACCAAAATAACCTTTAAAAATACGGATAAGGCAAATGCAGACGCTACGATACAGAAAGTCATTCTTGGCGATGACAAACATTTTGAAGTGAAAAACACAGGAAATGAATTCTGGATTGCTGCCAAAGAAGGACTTTCACATGGTAAATATGCAACGGATGTGACATTGGTTTATAACGGTGGCAAAGAAGCAAAGACGACATGTGGTTTTTCTGTTGACAAAGCGGTTTTGAAGGCGACATATTCGGGCGATGATTTGTATTATCACGAAACGTTAGCTAAGGGTTCTGTAAAAGTAACCGGATTTGTAACGCAGAACGGTGTTGTGGAAACACCGGAGACGGCAGCCGGCTATGTGGCTCCAACGGTTGATTTTACACAGACAGCGAAAGAGACAAAAGAGCTTACACCAAAAGGCGGCAAGGCAGATAATTATACCTTTGAGTATGTGTCCGGTCTGCTTTTGGTTGACCGCCGCTATGCGAGTGCCGGAAAAGACGGTCAGTACCGAATTGAAGGCAGTGTTTCGGATACCGGCTGGTATACTTCGGATTTAAGGATTGTACCAAAAGATGGTTACGAACTTTTGAGAGAAGAAGAAGGAAAAACACTGGATGAGATTGCTCTTACAAAAGATACAGACTGCGGTGAAGAAAAATTCTATATCATGAATGAGACTACGGGTGAAATTTATTATCCGAGTGTATTCAATTATAAGAAAGATACGAAAATGCCGGAAATTAAAGGTGTTGAAAAAGATGCCACATATGAGGCAAACAGTCGTGAGGTAACGGTATCGGATGAGAATCTGTCGAATGTTACCGTGAACGGTAAACCGCAGAGTGTGGAAAATAATACGGTTACATTTACTTTGACAGCAGAACAGGAAACGATGGTATATGTAATTACTGCAACCGATTGTGCCGGTAATATGTCAGATTGCACAGTGGTATTAAATCAGCCGGCATCGCTCCCGGCATCAGATGACACCGATGCGGATAATGCAGGCAATTCAGGTGATAATAATACGGATGGAAATGCAGTTACACCGACCGCTTCACCGTCCCAGGCAATTGCCGGTATTGTGAAAAAGCATGTCAAGGTGGTTGACGGAGCACCGAATACAGCACTTGTAACAGGTACACAGGATTTGAAAACATCTGTACTGTCAAATGGAGAACAGCAGGCGGTAGAAGATGGCAGTAATGCAAACATTGAGTTGCGAATCAAGAATATTGACGGCAGTGTTCCTCAAAACGATAAGGAACTTGTGATTGCAAATCTGTCGGGTTATTCAGTCGGTGAATATTTGGATATTACACTGTGGAAGAAAGTAGGAAGCAGTTCAGAGAAAAAGGTAACAAATTTGGCAAAACCGATTTCTGTAACGGTAACGGTTCCTTCGGATTTGCGGAATGCGTCGCGTGAATTTGTTGTGCTTCGTGTCCATAAAGGAAAAGTATCCGTATTGGAAGATTTGGATTCAGCAACAAATACGGTTACGTTTAAGACAGACCGTTTCTCTACGTATGCGCTTGCCTACCGTACGGCGGCAGCACTTACAACGAGACAGACAAATTCCACGAAGAATACAAGTGTGATTGGAACACTTGCGACAAATCCATCACCGGATACCGGCGATACGGCTCCGCTTCTGCCGATTGCTATTGTATTTCTTGGTTCTTTATCAGGAATACTTATAACGATGGTGCTTCGGAGAAAAATGTAATTCATCGGAGGTTTTAGCATGAAAAAAGTTAGAACACATTTGGAAGACCGTGTTCTTCCATCTTATACAAAAGGAGAAGAAATTTTTAATATGGTTTCCCATATTGCCGGTGGTGCGCTGGCAATTGCGGCACTGGTACTCTGTGTGATTTTTGCAGTAATACACACAGATGCATGGGGTGTTGTGGGAGCAGCTATTTATGGCTCCACGATGGTTGTGCTTTATGCGATGTCAAGTATTTATCATGGTTTGAAACCGGAAATGCCTAAAAAGGTGTTTCAGGTTATTGATCACTGTACAATTTATTTTCTAATCGCAGGAACTTATACACCGGTCACTTTGACGGCACTGAGACCACAGTACCCGGTACAGGCATTTGTGATTTTTGGTATTGTGTGGGCGTGCTGTTTCATCGCGGCAACTCTGACGGCAATTGATTTGAAAAAATATCAGATTTTGTCGATGATTTGTTATCTTGCGATGGGATGGTGTATTATTTTCTTTATTAAACCGACGGTACAGTGTCTTGGTACCGGCGGAACCGTGTTTTTGTTTACCGGCGGTGTTGCTTATACGATTGGTGCAATTTTGTATGGTATTGGTAAAAAGAAAAAATATGTGCATTCCATTTTCCACTTGTTCGTGGTGGCGGGAAGTATTTTGCACTTTTTTATGATTTTGTTTTATGTTATACTATAGCGTAAAGTGTTCCCTTATGAATGGGGATGCGGGTTGTTTAGTGGTTTTGATTGATGCAAAAGAATTTGGAGGATAAGATGATAGTAGAACCAAAAGTAAAAGGATTTATCTGCACGACAGCACATCCTGCCGGCTGCAAAGAGAGTGTAAGAAGACAGATTGCTTATTGTAAAGAAAAAGGCATGGTGGAAGGACCGAAGAAGGTATTGGTGATTGGCTCTTCGACCGGTTATGGTTTGGCAAGCCGTATTGCAGTAACATATGGTTACGGGGCAGATACGATTGGCGTGGCATTTGAGAGAGAGTCCAATGGAAGAAGAACGGCAACTGCCGGCTGGTATAACACAAAGGCATTTGAAGAGTTTGCCAAAGAAGACGGTTATTATGCAAAGTCATTTAATGGTGACGGTTTTTCGGAAGAAATGAAAAATCAGGTAATAGAGACGATTCGCAAGGATTTTGGAAAAGTTGATATGGTTGTTTACAGTATGGCAGCTCCGAGAAGAACGATGCCGGATGGAACGACAGTATCATCTGTACTGAAAACTGTGGGAAAAGAACTGACAAACAAAACCATTGATTTGCGAAATAATGAAATTAAAGATGTAACGGTACCGGTTGCCAACGAAGAAGAGATTGAAAATACCGTCAAAGTTATGGGCGGTGAAGACTGGGAAGCATGGATTCAGGCACTTGTGGATGCAGATGTTTTGAGTGACAATGCTGTTACATTAGCATATTCTTATATCGGACCGGAGTTGACTCATGCGATTTACAAAGAAGGCAGTATCGGTCAGGCAAAGAAACATCTTTTTGATACATCGAAAAAACTCACAAAAGAGTTTGAGGCGAAAGGATTGAAGGCTTACATCTCGGTAAATAAGGCGTTGGTTACACAGAGCAGTGCGGCAATTCCGATTGTCCCGCTTTACATTTCTCTGCTTTATAAGATTATGAAGAAAGAGGGGCTGCATGAGGGGTGCATCGAGCAGATGAACCGTTTGTTTATCGACAAACTGCCGGCAAAGGAAACGGATGCAGAAGGTTATATCCGTCTTGATGACTGGGAAATGGAAGATAAAGTCCAGAATGAAATAACAAAGCTTTGGGACTTAGTTACGACAGAGAACATTGGCGAGCTTGGTGACATTGAAGGTTACTGGGAAGATTTTTATCACATGTTTGGTTTCCATTATGACAATGTGGATTATAGTGCTGATGTAGAAATTTAAAAATGACAGAAATCATAACCACCAGCTCAGCTGGTGGTTTCCTCTGCGGCTATAAGCCTGTGGTACTAGCCG
>ERZ779851.2204-NODE-2204-length-15372-cov-4.804204_pt1 | contig 15372 bp, 17 predicted proteins | sample MGYA00511094_ERZ779851 | MGnify/ENA primary metagenome ERZ779851 (study PRJEB29588, sample SAMEA2155512) | human gut metagenome | biome: human gut; feature: human-associated habitat; material: faeces | place: Denmark | collected 2008/2010 ...
CCGGGCATGGTGGTCTGCGCGGTGCCGAAGCGGCCGAGCATTGCGCCGATAAGATAGTAAGAAGCTCTTATCTTGCGCATGAGGTCATACGGCGCGTCGCTGTAATGGACGTCCGTGCAGTCTATTTCTATGGTGGATTTATTTATAAAGCTGACTTTCGCGCCGAGGTCGGCCAGGATCGTCAGAAGCATATCCGTGTCGCTTATCTGGGGGAGGTTCTCTATACGGCACACGCCGTCAACCATCAGAGCCGCAGGGATTATCGCGACCGCCGCATTCTTCGCTCCGCTTATCTCAACTTCGCCGTGCAGCGCGCTGCCGCCCTTAATAACATATTTTTCCAACAGTTTACACCTTCCAATATCATCGGCATGATTTGCTTATGCAATCACCCGATTTTTGATTTTACCACAGGAAACCGGAATTGGCAACTATATTTATCTCTTTGCGTCCGGATAGACTCAGGCCTGTCTCTGCTTCAGGTATTTTTCCGCCTTCAGCACCGCGACTATGGTCTTCCCGTCGTCGATTTCGCCGGACATGACCTTCTCGGAAAGCTCCGTGAGGCTGTGCTTCTCAACGTCCAGGAACTCGTCCTCATCCGGATGGCTCTCTCCCGCATGAAGTCCGAGCGCAAGGTAGATGTGTAAAACCTCAGTAGAAAAGCCGGGCGAAGTGCAGCACGCGCCGAGATATATCATCTCGTCTGCGGAGAAGCCAGTCTCCTCCGACAGCTCGCGCACGGCGCAGTCTCGCGGATCCTCGCCGTATTCAAGCTTGCCTGCCGGCGCTTCAAGCATCATCCGCTGGAAGGGATAACGGAACTGGCGCACCATATAGCAATTGCCGTCCTCATCCACGGGCAGTACGGTAACTCCGCCGGGATGCTCCACGACCTCGCGCTTGACGATATCGCCGTTGATAAGCTCCGCCTTGTCGAGCCTGACCTTCACGATCACGCCGCTGTATTTAATATCCCCTTCGAGTCTTTTCTCTATGTATTCCATAAACATCACTTCCAGATAAAATGATTTACATAATGTGTCTATCAGTATAGCATAGGCTTTGGGGAATTTCCACATTTTTTTGCCGAAACTCAATATTTTTTCCGTTCTTTTTCTGTCAATTGGTTCATATCCGCAGCTAGGCATTAAAAATTCACATATTTTTCTTTGATTTTCACCGTCGCTGTGCTATAATATGCTCTGCCTGAAAGGATGTGAGAGCTGTGGCCGCGAAAAAGCTCGGCGTGAAGGAAATAACCAGCAACCGCAAAGCATTCCACGAGTACTTCGTGCTGGAGCGGTTTGAAGCGGGCATAGAGCTTGCCGGAACCGAGGTCAAGTCCATCCGTGCAGGCAACGTGAATCTTAAGGATGCCTTTTGTACGATAAAGGACGGAGAGCTGTTCGTGCGCGGGATGCACATAAGTCCCTATGAGCACGGCAACATTTTCAATAAAGACCCCGTCCGTCCGCGCAGGCTTCTGATGCACAAGCGCGAGATAGTCAAGCTCAACGCCCGTATCATGCAGGACGGCGTTGCGCTCATCCCGCTCTCGCTGTATTTTAAGGACAGCCGCGTGAAGGTCGAGCTTGGGCTGTGCAAGGGCAAAAAGCTGCATGATAAGCGCGACAGCGAGGCTGAGCGCCAGACCCGCCGCGATATTGACAGAATAATGAAGGAGAAGAACTACGAATGAGTAATCCCATAGTCACCTTTGAAATGGAAAACGGCGACATTATCAAGGCTGAGCTTTATCCCGAAGTCGCGCCGAACACCGTCAACAACTTTATTTCCCTCGTCAGCAAGGGATTTTACGACGGGCTGATCTTCCACCGCGTCATCCCCGGCTTTATGATCCAGGGCGGCGACCCGAAGGGCACCGGCGTGGGCGGCCCCGGCTACAGCATCAAGGGCGAGTTCACCGCGAACCGCTTCAAGAACGATCTGAAGCACGACCGCGGCGTTCTCTCCATGGCGCGCACCATGGCTCCCAACTCCGCAGGCAGCCAGTTCTTCATCATGCACGAGAACTCTCCGCATCTTGACGGGCAGTACGCGGCTTTCGGCAAGGTCATTGAAGGCATCGAGGCTGTGGACACCATTGCGAACGTCCGCACCGATTATAACGACAAGCCCAGAACTCCGCAGGTCATGAAGAAGGTCACTGTCGAGACCTTCGGCGTCGAGTACCCCGAACCGGAGAAGTGCTGATCTGATTTAGCTTTCCCGCGGCGATGCAGAATCGCCGCTTATATGGGGATGCACTGGTTTCGACGGGGGCGTGGAGGCCGGAATAGCGGGCGGATGCGCCTGACATCCATAAAACGGGCAACCTTTATAAATTAAAGAACAACGATAATACTGTTCTTCTCGCTGCTTAATTAGCGAGCGTTCCGCCTGAGAGGACCACGGCTCGGGACGGGGCGTCGACTAGTGGTGAACGTGAGCGCGCAAAGCTTTGAGCGCACCATGTATAATGAAGCTACCAAGTCCGTGAGCGTGACGGTCTGCGCGCGGACGAGGGAATGTAAATGACCGTCTGCGCCCGGAGAAGTTCCTGTTGAAATGCTTTCGGACGGGAGTTCGATTCTCCCCATCTCCACCATAAGTCCACCGTAATTTTGATAGAATTACGGTGGACTTTTCTATGCCCGAAAACCGCTTGAAATCAAGACTTTTGCCGTTTTTGAGCATAAACGAACCCCGCTGCAGAGCAATTATGCGTCGGGGTTTCGTGCTTTTTGCGCGGATTGAGGTGTTTTGTTCCGCTGTAATCGTTAAACAGCCGAGTAATCGTTGAATTACTGGAGTATTCGTTAAACTACCGAGGTAATCGTTAAACAGCCGAGTTCTGATAATACTCCTTATGAGAAAATCGGCGATGAGGTTCGGTCTCTGGCAGATTTAGTGCCTTTTGAGATACCTTCATCTTGGGAATGGTGCCGTGTAGGAGACCTTTTCTCGAATATGTCTGGGCTTGCATACAAAAAGGACGCTCTCGCCATAAAGGCAGACAAAATGGTAAGAGTACTGCGTGGCGGGAATATCGGTGAAGAGCATTTCTATTTTAAGGGCGATGATGTTTTCATTTCAAGCGAGCTTGTAAAGCCGGAACTGTATTTGAGAAAAAACTATATGATTACACCTGCAGTTAGTAGCCTGGATCACATCGGCAAAATCGCACTCATAGACAAAGATTATTCCGACACGGTTGTTGGCGGTTTTGTGCTTATGCTCATACCACACTTTAACGACGATGTCGTATCAGAATATCTGCTCTACGCTTTTGCTGCTAAACACCATCGTGATAACTGCCGAAACATTACGCACAAATCCGGCCAAGCGTTTTATAACCTCTCTCGTGAGCAGATGATGAACCTGCCAGTCCCGATTCCGCCACGCGAGGAAATGGGACGGATTATTGCGATGCTGAAACGAGTGCTCCCCAGGGTGGCAGATTACGCTGTTGTGGACACAGTACTCAAAAATCTCAACGGCAGTTTCCCAGAAGCCCTCAAGAAGTCAATTCTGCAAGAGGCAGTCCAGGGCAAGCTGGTACCGCAAGACCCGTCCGACGAGCCCGCAGAGGCTCTGCTGGAGCGTATCCGGGCGGAGAAACAGCGGCTCATCAAGGAAGGCAAAATCAAGAAGGACAAGCACGAATCCGTCATTTTCAGACGGGATAATTCTCATTATGAGAAGTTGGACGGCGTGGAGCGCTGTATCGATGATGAACTTCCCTTTGAGATACCGGAGTCGTGGGTATGGGTGCGGTTTTCTGACATAGCTATTTTTGAAAACGGAGATCGAAGCAGTAGATACCCTGTTGAATCAGACTATGTGCCAGACGGCATACCCTTCTTCGGTGCCAAGGACATGGGAGAAAGGTTTATGGAGTATTCGGCAGTAAGGTTTATTACTCCACAAAAATATGAGGAACTTGGTAATGGAAAACTTAAAGACGGCGATTTCGTATGCCTGTTGCGCGGAAATGTTGGTAAAACTCGCATTTACAAGGAAAACGAAAAATACCATACTGGTTTCATTTGCGCCCAAATGCTAATTATTCGTTGCATTGAAAGCAACATCCAGGAATTCGTATACACAGTCATTAATTCCCCGTATTATTGCAGATCGATTGAATCAAAAATCACCGGTACCGCAGTCAGACAGCTACCCGCTAAAGAGATGGCAAATACTCTTATTCCTTTGCCGCCACTCGCTGAGCAGCATCGTATCGTCCAGCGGGTTGATGAATTGCTCCCGCTGGTCAAAGGGCTGTAAAAGGAAAACGGTATAATATCATAGTGAAAGGAGGTCTTTCACTATGATAGAAGAATTCGAAAGACACTTGAGAGGCACAAACCTCTCGGAAAACACGATATCCTCGTACCTTTTTGCCATTCGGCAATACAGCTCGCAGTACGATGGTATCACGAAAAAGAACCTGCGGGCGTATAAGGTGTGGTTGATAGAGAACTACAAGCCTAAGACTGTCAATCTGCGTCTGAGGGCAATCAACTGCTACTTGGAGAGTATCGGCAAAGAGAGCTGGAAAATGCCGTTTGTGCGAGTGCAGCAGAAAGCCTTTCTCGAAAATGTCATCAGCGAGGCTGACTATGAGTATTTCAAAACTTGCCTCAAACAGGATGACGAGCTATTCTGGTATTTTGTAATACGCTTTCTGGCCGCAACCGGCGCACGGGTCAGTGAGCTCATACAGATCAAGGTGGAACACATCAAGCTGGGGCATTTGGACTTGTATTCGAAGGGTGGTAAACTCCGACGAATATACATACCAAAGGCTCTGCAAAATGAAGCCCTTTCTTGGCTGAACGATAAGCACCAAGAAAGCGGCTTCATTTTTTTGAACAAATATGGGGACAGAATCACCACCAGAGGCATCTCCGGGCAGTTAAAAAAGCTGGCAGTCCGATATGGTATCGACCCTGTGGTTATTTACCCACACTCCTTCCGTCACCGCTTTGCAAAGAGCTTCTTGGAGCGCTGCAATGACATCGCTTTCCTCGCCGACCTTATGGGACACGAAAGTATCGAAACCACCCGCATTTATCTCCGCAAAACCTCGACCGAGCAACGAGCCATCGTCGATGAGGTCATAGACTGGTAAAAAGGAACCAGGCATACGCACGACTATAGCGTATGCCTGGTTTTTAGAGTTTGTCTATGTGTATTTGTAGGCGCTCAGCCTGATCCACGATTCGTTGCTGTTCCATAAGCGGCGGTAGTGGAATCAGATACTCGTTTGCCTTTACAATGGTGATTGTCCCCACTGTAGTACCCGCAGAGTTCTGCTTAATCTGTTCCTCCATGTATGGCGAGTACATCAAGAGTTTCAAATATGCGGGGTTAATTTTGCCAAAGTTCTCAAAGCAAATAACGCTGGCGTCCTTATAATAAAAACGGTCACTGCCCTGGACAATGTAAGTTTTTCCGAGGGTACCAACAGCCGTGACCATCAGATCCCCAGGATGTGGTACACCACTGGAAGAGAATTCGTTGTACAGAGCTTCTGTGATAAACAGTTCGTTATCTACAAATCCCGTATCTGCCAGTTTTCCAATCTCCCTGGCTCTGTAAAAGGGTACCCCTTCGTTTCGCCAATCGGACTGGTGTACACGACGAGCCGAAACAACATTGACGATTGATTTCAAACGGCACCAGCGCCAGTTTTCCGGTATCTCAAAGGGCAGTTCATCGTCGATACAGCGCTCCACACCGTCCAACTTCTCATAATGAGAATAACGGGTTGCTGGATAAGGGTGTCAGTAGGTTCATTGCTGTTTTAATTGCGGCTATAATTCGGCTCTGTTCTGACAGTGGCGGTACAGGAATGAGCATGGCTGAAAACTCATCAAATTTGAGGCTCTCTACCGTTGTGACTGATTTCACCAGCTCTTTGAGGATGAACGGCTCAAAGGCTTTAATCCCGTAGAACAGCCACTCGGACAGCTCGATATCATAAAGCGAGAAGGCTTTTATATCCTGGTTTATGGTGCTGTCGATGCCCAGCTTGCACAGGGGGAGCAATCTTTTCAGAATGCCGCTTCGAGCAACAAGAAGGAGCGTCCCAGCCGGGTACAATTGCATACTTGACGCTGCCAACACAGAGATATGCATTTCAGAGTCTGTGATCACCGGGCGCTTCATATCCTTTGAAGTCACCCACGGTATGTTACCATTCCAAAACTGCGGGTTTGACATTGATGGGGTCTTGCCACTACTGAAAACGCCAAACGACGAAAGGCGCGCCCAAGCCCAGTTTTCGGGGATTTCAAACGGAATCTCCTCGTCAATACAGGCCTCTTCTGAGCCACGCTTTTCATAATGAGAATTATCCCGTCTGAAAATGACGGATTCGTGCTTGTCCTTTTTGATTTTGCCCTCTTTGATGAGCCGCTGCTTCTCCGCCCGGATACGCTCCAGCAGAGCCTCTGCAGGCTCGTCAGACGGATCTTGCGGTACCAGCTTGCCCTGCACTGCTTCTTGCAAAATCGACTTTTTGAGGCGCTCTGGGAAATTCACATTAAGTTCAGTTACTTTTTGCTCCGCCGCACCATAATCGAGCAACGGTGTGGTCAATTCATGTAGCTTATCAAAAATGCGCTTCTGCTCCATTATTGGCGGTAACGGAATCAGTAGGGCGTCCAAACTATCCGAGTTGAGTGTGTTACCCTTGATTGCCGATTTGGTATCACCACTTTGCGAGAGGAGCGGCAGCGTAGCGAACAGAAACATCGTAGTTATCTTATCGGGATCAACAAACGGGTATATTGAAATGATGGCTTCGTTATGAAATGCATCGATTCCCAATATTGACACCTTTCCGACCGTCAATTTGAAACTCATCAACAAAGTACCAGCCTTGCTGATTTTCCCTTTGAAGGTATTTTCAGCCGCAAAGCTGTTGACACATTCTTTAGTTGCAGTCACAGTCCCATCCGCCACCAAATCCGCAATAGAAACCCAAGGGAGCGTACCGTTGCTCCAGTATTCCGTCTCTTTCCGTGGAGGCGTTTTTCCCATCGAATAGTCGACTAAATCTTTAAATCGAACCCACTCCCAGCTATCAGGAATATCGAAGGGAGTATCCACGGGGTACACTTCATCTCCGATTTTCTCATAAGGAGTATTATCGGCACCTTTGAATATAACCGAGGGGTTCTTTTCTCGCTTGATTTTCTTCTCTTTGATGAGCCGCTCTTTCTCCGCACGGATGCGCTCCAACAGAACGCTGGCGGGCTCGTCATTCGGGTCCTGCGGTACGAGCTTGCCCTGAACAGCCATCTGGAGAATGGAGTTTTTCAGTTGCTGCGCAGTCATTCGTCGCCCTCCTCCGTAATGTCAATGCCAAGGATGTCGGTGATCTGGGCAAGGATGCGGTCAATGTCAGCGTTCAGGCTGGCCCGCTTCTCCTGGTACTGCTGAATTAATTCCTTCGGCGGCAGGATCTCCTCCTCTTCGTGAGGATAGCCGCAAAGGTCGATGTTATAGCTCCGTGCTTTCAGTTCATCGACGGTGTACTTCTTCGCCTTGTCGAAGCCGTCGATGGTGATCTCCTCACGGTTGTCCCACCACTCGATAGCCGGGGCAAAATGCTCCAGCTTCATGGGTTTTGTCTTGGAGAAGTTCTTATAGCCCTCCGGCATATCCAAACGGTAGAACCAGGTTTCGGTCGTGGGATGCGTCCGGTCGAAGAACAGAATGTTTGTCGTGATAGAAGTGTATGGCGCAAAAACGCTGTGTGGCATACGAATGACCGTATGGAGGTTGAACTCGGACAGCAGCTTTTCCTTGATTGCCATTTTGGCATTATCTGTACCAAACAGGAAGCCGTCCGGCAGAATGATGGCGCAGCGCCCATTCTGCTTCAGCCGATACATGATGACCGACATAAAGAGGTCGGCGGTTTCGCTACTGCGGAGATCAGCCGGGAAATTCTGCTTCACGCCCTCTTTTTCGTTGCCGCCGTAAGGAGGATTCATCAGAATGACATCGAAGCGGTCGCTCTCCTTGTACTCACGCACATTCTTTTCCAGGCTGTTGCCGTGGATGATGCGAGGGTTGTCGATGTCGTGGAGCAGCATATTCGTGGCGCACAGAAGGAACGGCAGCGCCTTCTTTTCAATGCCGTAGATGGAGTTGCTGTAAACCGTTCTGTCCTCGACGCTCTGTACCTGGCCGTCCAGCACCTTTAGTGCAGAGGTTAGGAAGCCGCCGGTGCCACAGGCAAAGTCCGCAATAGACTCGCCGAGTTTGGGCTTGATCATCTGCACCATGAAGTCCGTGACCGCACGGGGGGTGTAGAATTCACCGGAGTTACCGGCGCTCTGCAGGCTGCGGAGAATCGTTTCGTAAATCTCACCGAAGGCGTGACGGTCCTCGTACTCCTCAAAGTCGATCTCGTCAATGACATTGATAACCTGGCGGAGCAGGATGCCATCCTTCATGTAGTTGTTGTTGTCCTCGAAGGCCGTGCGGACGATGATCTGGCTCATGGGTGTATTCTCATCGATTGCGATGGCCTTGAGGGTCGGGAACAGCTTTCCGTTCACGAAGTCCAGAAGTGCATCGCCGGTGAGCGCCTTGCCATCCTTGTGGTCGACGGCCCAATTGCGCCAGCGCAGCTCCTCCGGGATGATGGAAGTGTAATTCTCATCATAAAACTCCCAGATCTCTTCCTTGGCGTCATACACCTTCAAAAAGAGAATCCAAACCATCTGCTCAATACGCTGGGCATCGCCATTGATGCCTGCGTCATTCCGCATGATGTCCTGCAGTCGTTTTACCAGGTTATTTAAACTCATATCTTATATCTCCTATTACGCAGCGTAGATTTCCTTCTGCAAATCACGGATGGCTTGAATGTATCCGCTTTTGCCGCCGAACAGCTTTGCAATCTTCATGGGGGTGCCGAATTTGCGGAACGGGTCATTGGACAGGATTTCGATGTTCTCGATATCCTGAATGCCCTCGTTCATGTATTTGTCCAGCAGCGCACTCAGAACTTCCTGTGCCAAGCCGGAATACTTGTAGAGGTATCCACGCTTGCGGACATTGTTTGCCCGCTCTGCCTTCGTCAGCGGTGCCTTATCGTAGGCAATGTGGCAGATGAGGTCGAAATCGTCAATATCCTTATTCCCGGCGATCTGCCGCAGCGCTTCCAGCAGGACGCCACGCTCTTTCAGTTCGTCGATTATGGCTTGCTTCTTCTCCTCGGAATTCCAGGCACGGAGGAAAGAATCCAGGGTGGCATACTCGCCGAGGATGTTCTTCTTGGAGTAGTCCGTCACGCTTTCCGTGATGAGCTTGCCGTCCTTGTCGTAGTATTGGATACGCTCATTCAGGATCGTGACCTCGACACCACGCACCCGGAATTTGTGCTTCTTTTCAGGCGGATCGTCGGTGTCCCCACCGGGGCCGGGAGTCGGAACGGGTGGCTTCGGTGGATTGGCAGTCGGCTCTTCGCCGGGATCATCGCCATCATCAATGATAGAGATCGGGTCGCCATCGAATTCCGGGTCTGCGAAGAGTCGGCAGGCATTGCGGAAATCCATGATGGTGAAATACTCTTTGCCGTAGTCGGGCTTGAGGCGTGTGCCACGACCGATGATCTGCTTGAACTCGGTCATGGAGTTTATGTTGTTATCCAGAACGATGAGCCGGCACGTTTTGCAGTCCACGCCAGTCGTCATCAGTTTGGAGGTCGTAACGATCACGGGATATTTGCTGTCCTCTGCGATAAAGTAGTCGAGCTGCGCCTTGCCCTCGGCGTTGTCGCCGGTAATACGCATGACATACTTGGCATTCTCCGCCACGAGGTCGCTGTTTTCGTTCACAAGCGCCTGCCGCATCCGCTCTGCATGGTCGATGTCCACGCAGAATACGATGGTCTTGGCAAAGCGGTCGTTTTCTTTCAAAAAGCGAGTGATACGCTTCGCCACGGCGGCGGTGCGCTCATCGATAATGAGGTTTTTGTCGTAATCCTTGGTGTTGTACTCCCGGTCCTCGATCTCGTACCCGTAGATGTCGTGCTGTCCTGCCGTGGGTCGCCAACCTTCCAGGTCTTTGTCCAGGCCGACGCGGAGAACTTTGTACGGAGCGAGGAAGCCGTCGTCGATACCTTGTTTCAGACTGTATGTATAGATGGGTTCACCGAAGTAAGAGATATTGGATACCTCTTTCGTTTCCTTCGGCGTAGCAGTCATACCGATCTGCGTGGCACTGTGAAAGTATTCGAGTATTCTGCGCCAACGGGAATCCTCCTTGGCACTGCCACGGTGACACTCATCAATGACGATGAGGTCGAAGAAATCCGGCTGAAATGCACGGAACGGCTCTTCGTTCTCATCACCAGCCAACTGCTGATAGAGGGACAGGTACAGTTCATAGGAGCTGTCCAGCTTTTTGCCCTCGATTTTCGTCATGACCTTTGCAAAAGGCTTGAAGTCCTGTTGCATGGTCTGGTCAACGAGGATATTGCGGTCAGCAAGGAACAGGATCTTTTTCTTGCGACCGGATTTCCAAAGGCGGTGGATGATCTGAAACGCAGTATAGGTCTTGCCGGTACCGGTCGCCATAACGAGGAGGATACGATCCTGCCCACGGGCTACTGCATCAACGGTGCGGTTGATGGCGATACGCTGATAGTAGCGAGGGGTCTTATCACCCGGCTGAAAATAGTACGGCTCGGTGATAAGCTGCTCCTGCTCCGGCGTGAAGTGCTCGTCCCCAATGTGTCGCTGCCAAAGATCCTGCGGCGAGGGAAACTGCTCAAGCGTCAGTTCACGCTCTTTGCCGGTTTTCATATCGTGTTCCAGGAAACCATCGCCATTCGAGCTGTACACAAACGGAATGTCCAGCACTTCGGCGTATTCGATGGCCTGCTGCATCCCGGCTCCAACGCTGTGCCGGTTATCTTTCGCCTCGACGATAGCCAGTGGAATATTGGGCTTGTAGTAGAGCAGATAGTCAGTGCGCTTTCTTTTGCCTCTGGCAGTAACATTACCACGGACGATAACACGACCGTCCGTGAAGTTGTACTCCATGCGGATCTGCTTCTGCCTGTCCCAGCCAGCGCCCTCAATGGCTGGGGTAATAAACTGAAGTTTGATGTCCTCCTCAGTCATTTCATGTTTTTTCATAAGGTCGCCCATGCCAATGCCTCCTTCTGTTGCTTCCGATAACTCAAAATTATCGGAAGTTAATGGGGGTAAAAGAGCGCAGCGCGGCTGCGGACTTTTACAAAATAAATTTGATCTATTTACAGATGGCTTTTATTCATCTTTTGTGACTTCCATGATGTCACCGATATCGACGCCCAATGCACAGCAAACTCTTACAAGCACATCGAGCCGTACATACTCATCTTTTGCGAGCTTTGTAACTGCTGCAGGACTGAGGTCTGCCGCCTCTTGCAGGTCTTTCTTCTTCATACCCCGATCGATAAGCAGCTTAAATAATTTCTTGTAAGAAACGCCCATTTGACCGTCCTCGCTTTCTGCACATACTAATTCAAGATTATTATATCACCAATCCCGCTAAAAAACAAGATAATTCTCAAATTCATGAAGAAAAAATTCATATTTCGGAGAGTATATTCCAGCACGGAACGCTCTTCCGCTTGGCATAATCAATCGTGTTCTTGGTGCCGCTGGGCTGTCCGTTGAACACAGCAATTACCAGAGCCGAATGGTCGACCATCCATTCATTGCGGATCTGGAAGCAGGCTCTGCTGTACCCCGGACAGATAAAACGAACAAGATCGGCGGCGGCAAGAATGACATTGTACCGTCGTTGCCATTCGGCACTCCATCCACGCTCAAAGCCTTTGTAGGGACTGGCACAGATCAGTTTTACATTCGCCCCCTCTTTCCGCAGGCGCAGCACGATTTCAGCCGCCCAGATATCCCCCCCACGAGCCATGCCGGAAATAAATACATTCTTTCCGTCTGCAATCGCTTCTTTGATCGCAGCTTCCAGAGCCTTCACGATCACGCTTTCGGACTGCTTCAGTTTCTCAGGGCGGTGGCCCGTAAAACACACTCTGTGCATCCGTTTCTGTTCCTCGGTCAGCATTGTCATCCCTCCGTACTGAATTCCCGTTATTATACAGTTTAACATAACGGTATGGTCAGTACAAGTAGCCAGTACAATACCTTTTAGTTTGCGGGTAAAATAATTACAGGAAGGGTGGTGATGCTATGGACACGCACGAGAGGCTCCGGCAGCTCTTAAACGAGCGCGGGTGGACTGAGTATAGGCTGGCAAAGAACTGTGGCTTATCCGAGTCCACGATTGCGAATATTTATAGGAGGAATACAGTCCCCTCCCTCGCAACGCTGGAAGCAATCTGTAAGGGATTCGGCATCACGATGGCGCAGTTCTTTGCCGAGGGTGAGATGGTCGAAATCAACCCAGAACTCAAAGAGCTGTTTGAAAACTGGGTCAACCTCACGCCGGAACAAAAGAAAGCGGCGAACCAGATGCTGAAAGCCATGAATAAGGACAAGTAAATCACCGATGTTGAAATAAGGAGCTGAAAGGCTTCTTATTTTTTGCTCCCGATACCGTTAACCTGAGCAATATATACCATTTAAGTTAACGGTTTTCATATTTTCACGATATAATAGAATTCGCCGGCTCCGAGCTGCGGTGTGGGCTTATCTGCCCACATAATCTGCGGCAGGAGGAGGTGAACCTATGAAGATAACGAAGAAACAACCACTTCGACCTCGCGGTCGCAGCGAGGATAAAAGGCAGTCCACCAAGAACGTCATCCGTGACGCATACATTAATGGTCCGCAAAAGGAGGTACAGATCATTCCTGCAAAAAGGGATATGGAAGCGGAAACCGAAAAGAAAAAACTTCGTGTGTGTGCGTACTGCCGTGTCAGCACGGATGAGGACACCCAGGCAAGCAGTTACGAGCTTCAAGTGCAAAACTATACCCGTATGATCCGGGAGAATCCGGAATGGGAGTTTGCCGGTATTTTCGCCGATGAGGGCATTTCCGGTACTTCTGTTCTGCACCGTGAGCACTTTCTCGAAATGATCGAGAAATGCAAAGCGGGAGAGATCGACCTTATCATCACGAAGCAGGTCAGCCGTTTTGCCAGAAATGTGCTGGACAGTCTGAACTACATTTTCATGCTGCGAAAGCTCGACCCACCTGTGGGCGTGTACTTTGAGACCGAGAAGCTCAACACGCTGGATAAGAGCAGCGATATGGTCATTACCGTATTGAGCCTTGTGGCACAGAGTGAGTCTGAGCAAAAATCCAACAGCCTAAAATGGTCATTCAAGCGCAGAAGAGCTCAGGGTCTTGGAATCTACCCCAGTTGGGCTCTGCTCGGCTATCGGCTGGATGATGAAAAGAACTGGGAAATCGTAGAGGACGAAGCGGATATTGTCAGAACCATATACAGTCTTTACCTGGACGGCTATTCATCCACGCAAATAGCAGACTTGCTGACGAAAAGCGGCATTCCTACTGTAAAAGGTCTATCGGTTTGGAGCTCCGGCAGTGTCCTTGGCATTCTTAAAAACGAGAAATTCTGTGGAGATGCCTTGTGTCAAAAAACAGTTACGATAGACTTTTTCACGCATAAGAGTGTAAAGAACAACGGCATAGAACCGCAGTATTTCGTTGAGGGGCATCATATCCCCATCATCGAGAAGACCGATTGGCTGTTGGCACAGCAGATCCGCAAAGAACGACGGTATCGGAAACGGCGCAGCACCCACCGAAAGCCACGCATCGTGGTCAAGGGAGTACTGTCCGGCTTTATGATCGTCGATTCATCGTGGGACGAGGAGTATGTGGACAATCTGCTTACCCCCGCAACCAAAAAACCAGAACCCGCCTCGGCCGTTGCCGAGGAGGACGAAAACTTTATTGTAATTGAGAAGGAGTAACTACCATGTTTGAGAAATTTTCTGTCATCGATCTTATTAAAACCCGTTCCGCCTCTGTCTGCACTTTCGCAGGCAATGTTGTGAAGTTCAATGTGCAGACCGCACAGGAGCTCCGCTTCCCAGAGTACATCCAGTTCCTGATCGAGCCGAAGTCGAAGCAGTTCGCCATCCGTGCCTGCAAGGAGGACGCTCCGAATGCCGTGCGCTTCTCCAAGCCGGAGGGCGAGCAGAAAGCGCAGATCAAAATCAGCAACGCCACGGTTGTGGATATGGTCAGAAAGTTGATGGACTGGAATGCCGAGGATAACTGGAATGTCCCCGGTATTTACTTTGCCGAAGAGCAGGGCATCATGTATGCGCTGGAATCAGCATACGCACCCAGGGCGAAAGGTGGCTGGGCGGCTCGTCGTGAGCGTGAAGCTGCAGCAGCTCGCGCGGAAAGTTCCATAGATAATGAGGAGGTCAATAACTAAGTGAAAGATGCCGGACTGCCCGCACTTTTGGTGTCAGTCCGGCATCGTATTAGTTCTCGTCGACTTTGTCATTTTCGGTCATAGAGAGGTCTGTGTAGCAGTCCTTACTCTTGAAGCAACGTCTCAGATAATCGTGTCCGCCATCAACTGCACACGCCCCACAACTACAAGTCACATACTGGTGCCGGTCGGTGGATTCGATTTCGTCACCGCACAGATTGCAGCGAATCGCATTGCGTATGATTTTCATGGTTCTTCTCCTCGCAGTTCTAACTCCAAAACAATGCGCCCAACCGGATTTTTCGGCTGACAACCACATTCTTTAAAAACGGTGCCATATAGTTCCCGCATTTGTTCCAACGACGCTTCTGAGATTTTACGCAGATATTACACTACTTCGGTATCTGAATTAACATAAAGAATTTATAATATACAGTGATTAAGTATCAGGATAACTTAGAATGACGAAAAGAGGGACTCTTATGACTTACAAAACCATTGTGACCGACTACGCACCCAAGGCAAAGAAAATGGCAGACGAAATTGAAAAAGTAATCAATGAAAAAGCAAAAGACGGGTGGGAACCTGTGACCTTTTCCGTGACCAATTCCTGCAAGGCGATTCTTGTGTTTCGTTTGCCGGAAGACACAGAAAAATGATTAGGATGCAAAAAGCCGACGCCATTTCCTGCAATTCCACCGACATTCTACCACCGGGGGATGTAGCTGTATCGGCTTTTGCCCTATACTCAAAGCATCTTCAATATAGGAGGCAATCCAAATGAATCAAGCAGCTATCGGAAGTTACATCGCAAAGAAGCGCAGAGAGAAAAATCTGACGCAGGAACAATTGGCGGAAACGCTCGGCGTGTCCAATAAAACGATTTCCAAATGGGAGAACGGAGTTTCCCATAGTTAAAGATACCACACCAAATATGATGAACCCACGCTTATAC
>ERZ779851.2215-NODE-2215-length-15285-cov-7.363887_pt1 | contig 15285 bp, 17 predicted proteins | sample MGYA00511094_ERZ779851 | MGnify/ENA primary metagenome ERZ779851 (study PRJEB29588, sample SAMEA2155512) | human gut metagenome | biome: human gut; feature: human-associated habitat; material: faeces | place: Denmark | collected 2008/2010 ...
TTGCAAAAAGCACAATCTTTTTACCACTGAAATCGTAAGCTTCTAAAAATGTATTGATGATTGTCGGAGCCACATACCACCAGATTGGGAATCCCAGAAGGATCTCGTCATAAGAACTCATATCCATCTCTTTTTTCATAATCGCCGGTCTATATTTTTTATCACTCATTTCCACACTGCTTCTGGATTTTTTATTCATCCAGTCAAGATCAGGCTTTGTATATGAAACTTTCGGCTCAATCTCAAACAAATCCGCTTTTACTTCCTCTGCAATCATCTCTGCTACTTTTTTTGTTGTTCCGCTTGCACTGAAAAATGCCACTAATTTTTTACTCATAATAAAAAGCCCCTTTCTATACGTATTTTTCACAAAAAAAATAGATGTATAAGATTTACATTCATCTTACACATCTATTTTAAGCTCTATCGCTTCATTATGTCTAATGCTTATATTGAATTTTGTTTTATGCCTGAAAAGCATTAATCTCCTCGATCATTTTACGGACTGCCAAAGAATATGGGATATTCCGTCGCCAGGCAATCACCGTACTGGTCGTGATTTCAGGAGAAATTCTTCGCTGTACAAGAATATCCTCTCGCCAATACTTTGCAGCACCCTCAATTGAAATTGGATACCCCAGTCCATTTGCCGCCATAACTCCGGCATTCGTTCCAAGATTACTCGTAAAAGCAATCTGTAATTTTGAAAAGTCTTTCCCAAACCAGTTGGCAAGTTCACTTTGAACGTTCATTCTTTCCGGCAGGATCAAGGGCTTTCCAATAAGATCTTCTTTTTTTATAAACTCTTTTTCTGCCAGCGGATCATCCGGCCGCATTCCGACACACCAGTGATCGCAATCTGTGATCCGGATATAATCCAGCCCTTCGGTGTCCACCGGCTCCATGAATAATGCAATATCTACAAGTCCTTTGTTCATCATCTCATACACTGCATCTGCTGTTGCAGTATGCAATACAATCTGAACCAGCGGATATTTTTCTTTATATGTTTTACATATCTTCGCCAATGTCTCCACTGCTGCAAATTCACCGCATCCAATGGTTATCGTGCCCTCTACAACCTCTTCTTTTCCTTTCAGTTCCTCAAGCGTCCTTTCCTCAAGATTGAGAATCTCCAGGGCACGCCTTTTTAATAGAATTCCCTCATCAGTAAGAGAAATCTTCTTTCCATTTCGAATAAACAATATTATTCCCAGGTCCTCTTCAAATGCCGCCATTTGTCTGGAAAGCGTTGGCTGGGTAATATGCAATTGTTCTGCTGCTTTTGTAAAGCTCTGTTCTTTTGCTACTGTTAAAAAATAGCGCAATAATCTTAATTCCATATCTTTATATTCCTGCACTTTTTTGTTGTATTCATTCTATTCAGAATATAACGACGTACTTTTGGATCAATCTGCCATCCCCAGTCGCTTAGATTGACTGTTCCTTAAGGGTCTATATCATTTACAACAAATATTATAAGGCTTTCTATATTTTTACAGTTTCATAGCACTGCGGATGCAGTTCTCAATAAATTTTTCTCCCAAATCTGTATTCAGGCTGACTCCCAGGGAGTTTACAAACAATCCCACCAGAAATATTAAATATCGTTTTAGTGTCTCCATTTTTTTATTTCCTCCTCATTTCATATTTTTTATCGCCGGATCATTTCATATCTGCGAGATTTCGATAGATCCGGCAAAAAATATCCATAAACTGCTTCTGCTCTTCTTCGGAAATACCATTTAATGCAGTTTTTTCTATTTTCTTAAAAGCCTCCTCCACAAGCTTCTGATTTTTTTTCCGGATTCTGTCATAAAAATATGAAAAGTACGACGGTTTCCATTGAGCATTTTTCTTTCGATCAGGTCTTTTTCTTCCATACGGTTCAAAATGGACGTTAAAGATCCTGCCTCGATGAGGCATCCTGCTGCAATCTCTTTCTGACTGGCACCATCGTGTTCTTTCAGGTAATCCAATACTTTGGGCTGTCCCAAGGTAAGACCTGTATCTTTCAGCTGTTCCATTAGTTTTTTCTTTTTAATTCTACCAGCAGACAGCATCTCTTCAGAAATTGGCCATTCATCATAACCTTTGGATCCACTCTTTATATGCTTCCATATCAAGCGGATCTACTTTCGGGTTATTTTTCAACCGCCTATGCCTTCCAGGCCTTGATTTTACTGGCTTTTTGGCGAAGCATTCAAAGAGTGCCGTGGCATACCATCAATTTTACTAAATCAATTTAAAATACCTCAACGCATCCTTAATATACTCCACCTTCTCCTGTGGACACTGTTTCACCTCTGGGTTCTCTTTCTTGGACTTATTATAATTCACGCCCATGTCCAGACGTATTTAATCATAAAGCGACTTTTCTATTCTCATCTTTTTTCCCAATACGTTCCGCAGACATAATCTGCTTTGATATCCTTATCCAGCAAATACTGAGCCAACAAATCACTCGTATCTCCACAGCACGCACGCAGAAATCTGCAATATATACTGTCATTATCGAATTTTCTGCACCAATGCCACAATATTTTCTATATGATACGTCCACGGGAACATATCCACCGGCTGGCACCGCTCCACCCGGTAGCCGTGGCTTATAAGATACTTCAGGTCCCGTGCCTGGGTGACTGGATTGCAGGAAATATAGACCACACGCTTTGGAGAAAGCTGTAGCAATGAAGATAGGAAAGCCTCATCACTTCCGGCACGAGGCGGATCCATGAATACCACATCGGCAGTTTCGCCCTGTGCTGCCATCTTGACCATGAATTCTCCGGCGTCCTCATTGTAAAATGTGATATTTTTCATGTTATTGCGCTTCGCATTGGTCACGGCATCACGCACCGCATCACGGTTCACTTCCACACCAATGACAGAGCCGGCTTTTCCTGCTGCTGCCATGCCAATGGTACCAATGCCGCAATACGCGTCGATTACCTTTTCTTTTCCGGTCAATCCGGCAAACTCGATAGCTTTGCCATAAAGGATTTCTGTCTGCACCGGATTTATCTGGTAGAATGAGGATGGAGAAATGCGGAAACGGAGTCCACACAACTCGTCCTCGATAAATCCTTTTCCATAAATGGTAATATTCCGCTCTCCTAAGACAACACTGGTGCGCCGGTCGTTCACATTTACCACCACCGTTGTAACCTCCGGATGCTTTTCACGAAGTGCTTTTACGAAATTGTTTTTTGACGGCAGAATTGGGGATGCCAGCACCAGAACAACCATAACATCGCCGGTACGGAAACCTCTTCTTACCAGAACATGGCGCAGTAATCCATATCCGCTGTCCTCGTCATATACTTTTATTTTAAAGGAGCGAAGCATTCCACGAATATCATAAATGATGCCATCCGCAATCTTATCCTCAATCTGACATTCATCAATCTTTACCACCGAATGTGTTCCCTGCTGATATGCCCCTGAAATCACTGTTCCATTTTTCAGCCGCTGAAATGTAGCATTGACCTTGTTCCGATAATGAAATGGCTCCTGCATCCCGATAACCGGCTCCACTTTTCCAAAGCTGCCTAAAAGCTCTTTTACTTCCCGATGTTTCTTGTTGAGCTGCTTTTCATAATCCATTCCCTGATACTGGCAGCCGCCACATTTTTTTGCAAGATCACATTCTCCCGGTGGGCAGATGTGTTTTTCCGGACGTTCCGATTTCGAACCATGCTGCTTTTTTGCATTTTCCTTTTTTCTAAATTTATTGTTCTCTTCTGACTTTCTCATTTCCTGTACCGTTCCTTATTTTTTCAAATACTATACTATTTTTTAGTTTAACGCATTTAGCAGCCTTTTTCTATGGTTATTGCAGAAATATTTTCATACCTAAATTTTCATAAATGAATTAAAATAAAATGCGAAATAATGACACCTGCTGAGCCTGCCACTGGCAGTTTCTTACGGATATACAAAACGCCGATACAGGCTGTACCGACGTTCCTTCAACACTTCACACTATTTAATTTTTGCAATCAAACTGCAATCATCTCTTTTTGTAAAGAAGTAATTCCGGATTTTCGTCATTTTCCTACCAGTGCATTTAATTTTTCAACCTTAGGAAGCCCGTCTATGTGAAGTTCATTTATTTCCTTTATTAGCTGTTTCTTAAACTCCTCAAACTCTCCATTGTCGCTAAGTTCATCATATCTTTTCCAATAATCTAACTTTGGGAGCATTTCTTTCATATATGCGCGCGCCTGCTCCTCTGTAAAATCATCGCTTACCATGTTTTTAACGCATATGTCGATTAATTCATCCATATCGTTATAGGTATATGTTCCGTCGGCTCATTCTGGGACATTCCTCTTTGTGTACGAAGTTCCAGAATAATATTTTTTGTCTCCATCGTTGCTACCTCCTTTATCCATATCATACCGGTAAATTCAGTTTCAGAAAAGCAACTTACTGTTGCTGTACGATAAGGCAACTAAAACTTTAGATGCAAAATACACTATATAGCGGAACTGATTTTATTCCTTTTGCCATCCCAAAATTTCTTGTTGAAATCCGGATTGCATACGAAGGATTATATTTTTCCATATAAACCATCATGCTTTTGGCTTTTACATGGTTACCAGCCTTACACTCTACCGGAATAACGTGACTTTCTTTTTGTATCAGGAAATTCACTTCCGCCGTATTATCAGACTCCCAATAATGAAGATCATAACCATTTGTTTTCAAAGCAATTGCAACATAGTTTTCTGTCAGTATGCCACGAAAATGCTCTGTTTCCATGCTTTGTAATGTTTCCAACGTCATTCCTATTCTTGCAGACATAATACCCATATCACTGTAATATAATTTGAATGCACTTACATCCTGATATGCCGCAACCGGATAAAATCCCTGACTGCACTTCATGCATTTATTCACAATTCCAGCCCGAATCAGCCAATCAATTGCATCTCCATATTGAGATGCCCGTGCTCCTGATTTTATCAGCTTGTATTGAAATTTTTTTGCATCTTTTGCCAACTGTGCCGGCAGGGAATCATACGCTTCAAAAATACGCACGGTGTCCGTCTGATTTGCATATTTTGTCATGTCTGCAATATAAGAATTTAACAGCATCTGACGAATTTCCGTCTGCTCCAATGGACTGTCTTTTGCAAGGTCTGCCTTTACTGCTGCCGGCATTCCTCCCACGATGCAATAATGATAAAATTCCTGCAAAGCTTCCTCGTGCAATATCTCATCTAACGGCTGATTATTTTCATAATGTTCCCGTATGGTATCCGAAAGCATCTGCTTTCCCTTAGCCCACAATACCTCTTCCAAATCCATCGGGTACATGGTAACCATCTGAACTTTTCCTACCGGAAATGAATATTTTTCACGGTTGACTGCTACACCCAGCAGACTTCCGGCAGCTATTACATGGTATTCCGGTGTCTCTTCTGAAAAATATTTTAAAGAAGTTAATGCTCTTTCACACATCTGTATCTCGTCAAAAATAATGAGCGTATTTTCCGGTACAATCTTTACCTGATAATATTTTTCTAATATGGCGATGATATAATCTGCATGAATATCTGTATCAAAATACTTCCCAATTCTTTCGTCCGTTTCAAAATTTACATAGACTGTATTTTTATAATATAATGCTCCAAATTCACGCATTTCAAACGTTTTTCCAACTTGTCTTGCACCATAAATAAGTAACGGCATTCTGCCTTTTTTCATATTTTTCCATTCATATAATTTAGCAGTTATTTTACGCTTCATGTGTGTGCTCTCTCCCTTCTTTAAAATATCATCGTGTCTTTTAATGTATTATATTACTTTTTTCCGTACGAATCAATGTGTTTTTACACACAAAAAAGTGGCAATCCACTTAGGACCTGCCACTTTCAAAATTTTTACATCTCATCCACAACCTGGAACACATAGAACTTCAGATAATAGGATTCGTCCGCCGCCCAGAGAATCGGATGATCCGGTGCCTGGGTGCGGAATTCCACCTGACGCAGACGCTTGTGGACGCTGTGAGCTGCCTGTCCGATTGTCTTGGTAAACAACTCATATGTCATAAAATGGGAGCAGGAGCAGGTTGCAAGAAATCCGCCATTTTTCACAAGCTTCATGGCACGAAGGTTAATCTCACGATAGCCCTTGATGGCATTTTTAACAGAATTTCTGGACTTGGTAAATGCCGGTGGGTCTAAGATTACCACATCATACTTTTCGCCTGCTTCCTCTAATTCCGGCAGCAGTTCAAAGACATCCCTGCACAGGAATTTTACCGTGCCGGAAAGACCGTTCAATGCTGCATTTTCTTCTGCCTGATGTACGGCAAGTTCCGAAGCATCCACTCCGGTGACTTCTTTTGCTCCGGCAATTCCGGCATTTAATGCAAAGGAGCCGGTATGGGTAAAGCAGTCTAACACTCTTGCATCCTCACATAATTTCTGAATGGCAAGACGGTTGTATTTCTGGTCTAAGAAAAATCCGGTCTTCTGACCATCCTTTACATCTACGATATAATGCACACCATTTTCTACAATTTCCACATTGGTATCAAATGCTTCTCCGATAAAGCCCTTCTTAAGCTCCATTCCTTCCTGTTTGCGGACTTTTGCATCACTCCGCTCATATACGCCGCGGATTGTAATGCCATCCTCTGCCAAAATTTCCTTTAAAAGCTTTACAATAAGCTCTTTGTAACGGTCGATGCCAAGTGCTAAGGACTGCACTACCAGCACATCCGAAAACTTATCAATAACCAGTCCCGGCAGGAAATCTGCCTCTCCAAATACCACGCGACAGGATGAGGTGTCTACCGTCTTTTTCCGGTATTCCCATGCCTGCTGCAATCGTGTCCGGAAAAATGCTTCATCAATAACTGTATCTTCTTTTCTGCTGAAAAGGCGCACCCGGATTTTGGAATTGCGGTTGATAAATCCAATGCCCATCGGATATCCGTCAAAATCGTGTACCAGCACCAGATCTCCGTTTTCAAATGTTCCCATGACACTTTCTATTTCATTATCGAAAATCCACATGCCACCGGATTTTACCATTCTTCCTTCGCCTTTTTTCAATGTTACAACTGCACTCATGTTAGTCCTCCTTCGTAACCTCTTTCTTATAATTTACCACAAATATACCAATGCATACCAGTATCAGGGCAATCACACTTTTGATACCTGCTGCCTGCTCTTTTTCTCCCAGAAGCCATGCGGAAAGAATCACACCAAACACCGGGTTCATAAATCCAAATACCGCTACACGGGAAATCGGATTATATTTTAATAAAATGCCCCACAGCGTGTATGCGACGGCAGAAATGCATGCCATGTAAAACAACAGCCCAAAGGATGACGCCGTAAATCCGCTCACCCGTCCACCTGCTGCAAAGCCGCACAATGCCATAATAATTCCACCCACCAGGAACTGGTATCCACTCAGCATGACAGGATTTTCGGATTTGGAATACCGCTTTAACAACACGGAAGAAAATGCATACGCTACCGTTGACAGGAAAATAAATCCTTCTCCGGTCACGCTCATATGAAAATCAAATCCGCTGCTTCCCATATTTACCAGTGCCACGCCTGCAAATCCAATGATACAGCCTGCTATTTTCCGCGCCGATAATTTTTCCTGATGGAATAAAAGACTTGCTACCAGAATTGCCACGAATACATTTAACGCTTCGATGATGGATGCTTTTACCCCGGAGGTGTGCGCCAGTCCGATATAGAAAAGCAGGTACTGTCCCACAGTCTGCAGACTGCTTAATTTAAAAACTTTTCCAATGGAGTTCTTTGTCGGACGCAGAAACCGTCTGCTTCCAATACTTCCCAATAATATTGTTAAAATTCCCGCCAGCGTAAACCGATAGCCAGCATACAGAATCTGGGATGCCACCTCATCCGATGCAATGTGCATCATCTGATAGCCGATTTTAATGCACGGAAATGCACTGCCCCACAACAGGCAGCACACCAATGCTCCCAGCCAGACTACTATGTTTTTCTGCATGAATTTTTCTTTTGTTTCCATTGCTTTCATCCTTTTCTCAAGCTTTCGCTTTTCTTCTCATTCTTGTCTCATTTCATCATAGACACCAGTGCCGGCTCTGTCAAATAAATTCTGTCCCTACTGATATACTTTTTCCCTGAAATATGCGATAATAAATATGTTTGTATAGGTGCTTGCGAAAGGAGATAATTTGATGATAACAATAAGCCTTTGCATGATTGTAAAAAACGAGGAGCAGGTTCTCTCCCGCTGTCTGGATTCACTCGCCGGTCTGATGGATGAAATCATTATCGTGGATACCGGCTCTTGCGACCGCACCAGAGAAATTGCTGCCCGCTATACCGATAAAATCTATGACTATATCTGGAAAGATGACTTTGCAGATGCCAGAAATTTTGCTTTTTCCAAAGCTTCCATGGAATACATTTATACCGCAGATGCAGATGAAGTCTTAGATGATGAGAACCGGGAACAGTTCCGGCTTTTAAAAGAAGCCATGGTTCCGGAGGTCGAAATTGTACAGATGAAATATGTGACCAAAAATGAATTTAATACGGTGCTTAACTTTAAAGAAGAATACCGTCCGAAGCTCTACCGGAGACTCCGTACCTTTACCTGGATTGACCCGATTCACGAAACGGTGCGCTTAGACCCGGTTGTCTTTGACAGTGATATTGCTATTACGCATCTTCCGCAGTCCCTGCACAGCAGCCGTGATTTCAAAGGCTTCTTACTGGCATTTGACCGGGACGGACGGCTTTCCGAAAAATTGCACCGGATGTATGCCAAAGAGCTCCTCATGACCGGGGAGAAAGAAGATTTCATTGCCGCCGCAAAAGTATTTCTTGCTACCTTAAAGGATGAAACCGCCTCTGGAGATGCCCGCAAGGAAGCCGTCTGTATCTTAAGCCGCTGCTACCGGATTACCGGAAATGTCAATGAATTTTTCAAGCTGGCACTGAAGGATATGATTACTACCCCTTGTGCAGAAATCTGCTGCGAATTGGGAAATTATTTTTTTGACGCAGAAGATTATGATGAAGCAGCCATGTGGTACTACAACGCAGCCTTTGAAACTGCCAGCATTCTTGATGTCCATACCAGTGGAAATATTCCGCTGAACGGACTGGCTGACTGCTATGAAAAATCCGGGAATGCAGCCCAGGCGGAAGAATATAGAAATACAGCCAGACAATGGCAGCTCCCAGACGATAATTCTTAGTCCCTTCGACTTGAATAATCATGTACGAAGTGGTACTATGATAATAATTTAACAAACAAAATATATAGGAGGTTTTTCATGGATTACACACAGGAATATAAACAGAAATTAGTCTCCGCAGATGAGGCTGTCAAAGTCATCAAATCCGGTGACTGGGTAGATTATGGATGGTGTACCGGAACTCCGGATGCACTGGATAAAGCCCTTGCAAAACGTACGGATGAATTAAAGGATGTCAACTTAAGAGGTGGTATTCTGTTAAAACCGTTAGCTGTCTTCGAACGTGAAGATGCCGGCGAACACTTTACCTGGAACTCCTGGCATATGTCCGGAATCGAGCGTAAATATATCAACCGTGGTTTTTCTTACTACGCTCCAATCCGTTATTCCGAGCTTCCAAGATACTATCGTGACTCCGCTACTCCGGATGATGTAGCAATGTTCCAGGTTGCTCCAATGGACAAACATGGATATTTCAACTTTGGACCAAACGCTTCTCATATGATGGCAGTTTGCGAGACTTCCAAGAAAGTTATCGTTGAAGTAAATAAAAATATGCCTCGCTGCTTAGGCGGATTTGAAAACAGCATCCATATTTCCGATGTTGATTTCATCGTAGAAGGCGAGAACCCGGCTATCGGTGAATTAGGCGGCGGCGGAGCTGCTACTGAAATCGATCAGGCAGTTGCAAAATTAATCGTAGATGAGATTCCAAATGGTGCATGTCTCCAGCTTGGTATCGGAGGAATGCCAAATGCTGTTGGTTCCATGATTGCAGAATCTGATTTGAAAGATTTAGGTGTACATACCGAAATGTACGTTGATGCATTCGTTGATATTGCAAGAGCAGGAAAAATCAACGGTTCCAAGAAAAACATCGACCGTTTCCGTCAGACCTATGGTTTCGGTGCAGGAACTCAGAAAATGTATGACTACTTAGATGAAAACCCGGAACTTATGAGTGCTCCGGTAAGCTATACCAATGATATCCGTTCCATTTCCGCACTGGATAACTTTATTTCCATTAACAATGCAGTAAATGTAGACCTCTACGGTCAGGTAAATGCAGAGTCTGCTGGAATCAAACACATCAGTGGTGCCGGCGGACAGTTAGACTTCGTTCTGGGTGCATACCTTTCTAATGGTGGTAAGAGCTTCATCTGCTGTTCTTCTACCTTTACAACCAGGGATGGTCAGTTAAAATCCCGTATCCTTCCTACCTTAGATCCAGGATCTATCGTAACCGATACCCGTGCCAACATCCACTATCTGGTAACAGAATATGGTAAAGTCAACTTAAAGGGACTTTCTACCTGGCAGAAATGTGAAGCAATTATCTCTGTCGCACATCCGGACTTCCGTGATGAATTAATCGCAGATGCAGAGAAAATGCATATCTGGAGAAGAAGCAACAAATAACTACGTAACTTTTAAAAATCCCATGGGAATACGTCATAATTTCACCACTGGTGAATCTGACCTAATCCCATGGGATTTTTGCAATATAATAGATGGAACCCTTATGATTCTGTCCATAAATGCACACAATTTTCATGTTATCTCTTTTTCCTCTCTTCCACAGATACTGCGATAAATTTCCCAGATTAAAAATCCGGAAAGTGGGCCTAAAATAACACCGGCTGTTCCATATATTTTCAGACCTGCATAAATACTGATAATAACCGCCAGCGGATGCACGCCCAGCCCTCTTCCCATGAGCCTTGGCTCCATAAATTCCCGGATAAAGGTACTCAATATAAACAGTATACCATATATCACTGCCGCAAAATACTTTCCACGGAATAAATCGATAATCAGCCATGGAATAAAGACAAGTCCTGTGCCAATAAAAGGCAGTGCATCACTCATGCCAATCAGCACTCCCGCCAGAATGGCATAAGAATTTCCGGTAAGGAACAGACCTGCTATACATACACCACTGATTAATGCCAATATAATAAGCTGTGCCTTAAGATATGTTCCACCGGCATGACACATATTTTGAAATATCCGTCCGCCCCAGGAATAAAAGCTGCTTTTTCTCCAACGCTGCACCAGATTATCATAATCACAGAGTATCAGTACTGCCGCCACAACAGTTACAATGCAGATGCCAAAGAATGCTGCCAGTCCCCGCAAAGATGCCAGCGAGCCATTCATCATTGCCGGAATCAGCTTCGTTTCTGCCTGACTGCTGACATATGCCGCGCAGTTTTTTCCCCACTGCACCATTGTCTCTGTTTTCATGCCGGTGATTTCTGCAACCCGCTCACAACAACTGCACCAGAGTGTCTCTGCTTTTCCAAATAATGCCGGATAATTCGTTATCAGTGATGCAAGTTCGCAGATTCCCTTGTATACAAGATAGCCCATCGGCAGAAAAATCACTGCCAGCAGCAACAGCACTGCAGCCGTACTTACAATTCCTTTGGGAAGCTTTGTTTTCTCTGACAGAAAAGCTACTGGTTTACATAATATTCTTGCAATAAGGATTGCCAGTAAAAAAGGAATTACAATCGGCAGTGCGAAACGCATTCCCAAATATACTGCAACTGTAATCCCTGCTAAATATATAATCTTTTTTATAAGTTGTCTTGTTTTTTCAGTCATACCATCAGTATGTGGCATCCCGGACTTTTTTATGTATTATAAATCTGAAAATAAATGAAATGCCTGACCTTCCGGTGTTATCTGAAACTGCATCTTCTTTTTGCTTGTGGGATGCAGAAATTCCAGCCGATAAGAACAAAGTGCCAGTGGAATCGACCTCATTCCCGGCAGACTTTCATTCTTCCTTCCATACTTTCTATCTCCCACCAATGGCCAGCCATGATGCGACATCTGCACACGGATCTGGTGATGCCGCCCGGTTTCTAATTTTACTTCAAGAAGACTGATTTCTTCCGCAGCTTCAGTTTTTTGCGATGTTCCATCCGCTGTACCCGCTCCTGAAGCAGCTTTACCATCTCTGCCATCTCTATCATCAAGCGTACTACATTCCAGCACCCGATAGGTTAACGCCGCCCGCTTTGCATCTGCGGTTCCCTGTTTTACGACAGAAGAAGTATTACTTCTGCCATCCTTCTTAAGAAAGTCAATAAGCTGTCCTTCTTTCGGTTCTGCTTTTCCATATACCACTGTCAGATAATATTTTCCAAAACCATTTTTCTGCATCTGCCGGTTCAGCTCTGCTGTGGCTTCTTTGGTCTTTCCAAAGACCATTACGCCTTCCACCGGCTGGTCTAAGCGATGGATGATTCCAATAAAGGGAGTCTCTCCTTTTGCAACAAGATAATTCCGAAGCAGGCTCTCCATATCCTGCTCGCCCATACGCTTCGTCTGCACTGCAATCCCTGCCGGTTTTACACAGACAAGCAGCTTGTCATCCTCATATAAAATATGTTCTGCAATCTTATACATATACTTTTTCCTGCATCTCCTGTGCATTTTCTAATTGTAAAAATAAAGCTGAATTTGTTTTTACATAAATTTTAATACATACAAAGTCAACAATAATAGCTGCCGCAATAAGTAAAGCAAATAACAATGCCACCGGATTAGCTGCTACCAGACCATTTATAATTACAAATACATTCCATATAATTTGAATCTGTAACCTACCCCCAGCTCAGACAGCTTTGCTGGCTGACGCGCGCATGCGCATCTATAGACAATCTGGGGCTACACATTCTATAATTTAAATCTGTATCCTACCCCCCAGATTGTCTCGATATACTGAGGCTTTGCGGTATCCATTTCAATCTTCTCACGAATCTTTTTGATATGTACCGTTACGGTTGCGATATCACCAACGGATTCCATATCCCAGATTTCTTTAAACAGTTCTTCCTTGGTAAATACATGATTCGGATTCTGCGCTAAGAATACCAGTAAATCAAATTCCTTTGTGGTAAATGCCTTTTCCTCGCCATTTACCCAGACGCGGCGGGCTGTCTTATCAATCTTGATTCCACGAATCTCAATAATATCATTTTCCTGCACATTGCTGCCAATCAGTCTTTCATAACGGGCAAGGTGTGCCTTTACTCTTGCTACCAGCTCGCTTGGGGAGAATGGTTTTGTGATATAATCATCTGCACCCAGTCCCAGTCCGCGAATCTTGTCAATATCATCCTTCTTGGCAGATACCATAAGAATCGGTGTATTCTTTACTTCACGAATACGTTTGCAGATTTCGAATCCGTCCATGCCCGGAAGCATCAGGTCTAAGATATACATGTCAAAATCAGATGCCAGTGCTTTCTCTAAGCCCCTTGCTCCATCACTTTCGATTTCGACATCGAAACCGCTTAACTCTAAATAATCCTTCTCCAGTTCTGCAATTGAAACCTCATCTTCAATAATCAATACTTTACTCATTTGGAACCTCCTGATATTTTCTCAGTACAAAATACATGATTGTACCTGTTTCTTCTTTACTGGTTGCCCATATCTTTCCGCCATGGTCTTCAATAATTTTACGGACAATGGATAAACCGATACCGCTTCCGCCGGTTGCAGAATTTCTTGAAGTATCTGCACGGAAGAACCGGTCAAAGATATATGGCAGGTCTTTCTTTGCAATTCCTTTTCCATTATCTTCTATCTCTACCTGGATAAAATCACCCACATCCTTTACACGAATATTGATAAAGCCCTTCGGCTTATCCAGATATTTGATGGAATTATTAATAATATTATGAATGACACGCTTTAACTGCTCCGGGTCTGCAATAATCTGCACATCATCCCCAGCGTAATTAAAATACGATAAACCGATATTTTTTGCCTCTAAATCCAGGCCGATTTCTTCTACGCAGTCATCGAAATATTCCATTACATTTATCTTGCTAAAATTATATGGAATTCGATTAGTATCAATCTTTGAATAAAGTGTCAGCTCATTTAATAGTAAATCCATCTCATTGGCTTTATTATAAATGGTCTTGATATATTTATCCCTTTTTTCCGGCGTATCTGCCACACCATCCATCAGACCTTCCGAATAACCTTTCACAGCAGTAATCGGGGTCTTTAAATCGTGGGCAATATTACTGATTAAAACACGGTTTTCTTTCTCTGATGCCAGCTTCTCTTCTGCAGAATCTTTCAGTCTCTGCCGCATCTCTTCGAAGTTCTGGCACAGCTCGCCAATTTCATCATTGCTGTCTATTTCCAAAGTAAAATCAAGGTTTCCCTCTTTGATATTCTGGGTTGCCATCTCTAACTTCTTAATCGGAGTAATAATGCTCCGGTAATTCCATATGGTAAGCATACCTGCCGTCAACAAAAGTATCAATAACACAGAAATAATAATATCTATCAGAAGTTCCTTCATTTCCGGCACAAGTGATTTAATAGATGTAATTACAAACAACGTTCCTTCCGAACCATCCAAAAAATCAAAGTCAATCCGCTTAATCATTTCCTGTTTATCACTGTCAATGAAATAGCCGGTCTCTCCCCCTGTCTTTGTATCCATGTAATCCGGCAGATTTTCCGGAACCGTATTCAAATCATTCGTTCCCACATAGACTTCTTCATTATCCCTCATGACAATCAGGTAGGAGTTTTTCCCCTGCAGAGTCTCATTAACCTGCATTAAATATTTCATGTCCAGGAATTTGTCCGGGTCGCTTTCCGCTGTATCCAGTAACTTCTGACAACTGTCCTTTGTCACCCGGTTCCACATCTGCACCGTATTGGTCAGATAACTAATATTTCCATCTTCCACCTGATAGGTGTTGGCAATATCTCTTAACTGAAAATAACGGAATCCGCACATTGCCAACGCGGCCAATGTCACCGGCACAAATATGATAATACAAAATGATATAATCAGCTTTGTCCTTAGTTTCATTCTCAAGCCTCCAGTTTTTCATAATCATAGTATACCACATGCAGTCTCTTTTCCCATGAAAATTCTGAGAATTATTCTAAAGAATTTATAAATTATTTTCCAACCACCCAAAACTCTTTGCTGGTTTTCTCATTAAAACTACGAGAAACACGCTTTGCGAGTTTCTCGAGTTATCGCGGTGCTCGCC
>ERZ779851.2217-NODE-2217-length-15279-cov-15.338150_pt1 | contig 15279 bp, 11 predicted proteins | sample MGYA00511094_ERZ779851 | MGnify/ENA primary metagenome ERZ779851 (study PRJEB29588, sample SAMEA2155512) | human gut metagenome | biome: human gut; feature: human-associated habitat; material: faeces | place: Denmark | collected 2008/2010 ...
TGACGCGTTCCATGGTGTGCTCCTTTGTGTCGGGGTAGGGGGTGTCGGTGGTGTTGTGTGCGGGGAGGTCTTGCTTCCGTTCGTAGGGGCGACCCTTGCGGTCGCCCGGTGCGGTGATATTGTTTGTTGTGCGGGCGACACGCCGCGGTATCGGTGGTTGGTCGTAGGGGGCGGCGTCCTCGACGCCCCGCCGGTTTACCGGAAATGCCATCGTATGTATATCGTGCGGGCCGTCGGGGACGCCGGCCCCTACGGATGTATACCGATGGCTTGGCGGGTATCATACGGGGCGATGTGGGCATCGCCCCCTACGAAATGGTCGTCGATGGTCGTTGCGTAGGGGCCGATGCCCACATTGGCCCGTCGTATACCGGGCGGGGGATTTGCTGTTGACGCGGGGGTGGAGGACGTGTATAATGAAAGCAAGTACAGAGAAGGAGAGCGTGCGTATGCTGGATAAAAACGATCTGCAAATGATTCAGGAAATGATAACAACATCCGAAAACCGCATGAAGGTCATGATGGAATCCTATTTCGATCCCAAGTTCAACCTGTTGTACGAAAACCAGCAGATCATGATGGAGCAGCTCGCCCCTCGTTCCCGTGTGGATGATCTGGAGGATGAGGTCAAATTCCTTAAATCCGTTGTCCGCCAGATGGATGACGAGATCCAGAAATTGAAGAAAGCCATTTGAACCCCACGCCGCCTGTTGCCGGGCGGCGTTTTTGTGTCAGCTTCCGACATTTTAACACCCTCTTCACCCCTTGTCAATCGCGCCGCGTGGGCGGTTTGTACAAGGAAAACTGACATTTTGTCAGCAAGCCATACAGATTTTGGAGATTTTTGATTTTCCCGGTTGATTCTCACGGAAATATGCCGTATACTATGGGTACGAGCAAAATTTGTAAGCCCTACTTATTGAAAAATTGAGGAGGAAAACGAAATGAAATACGGTCGTACATTCAACTTCTCCGCCGGCCCCGCCATGATGCCGGAGAGCGTGCTGGAGGAGATCCGCGACGAGATGATGAACTACCGCGGCAGCGGCATGTGCGTCATGGAAATGAGCCACCGTTCCAAGGTGTTCCAGCAGATCGCCGACGAGGCCGAGGCCGACCTGCGCAAGCTGATGAACATCCCCGATAACTACAAGGTCCTGTTCATCCAGGGCGGCGGCACGCTGCAGTTCGCCATGGTGGCCATGAACCTGATGAAGAACGGCAAGGCCTGCTATGTGGAGACCGGCGCGTGGTCCAAGAAGGCCATTGCCGAGGCCAAGAAGTACGGCGAGGTGCAGATCGTTGCCTCCTCCGCCGACAAGAACTTCTCCTACATCCCCGACTGCTCCGATCTGGACATCCCCGAGGATGCCGACTATGTCTACATCTGCGAGAATGAGACCATCAACGGCACCACCTGGAACAAGCTGCCCAACACCAAGGGTCACGTTCTGGTGTCCGACCAGTCCTCCATGTTCCTCTCCAAGCCCTGCAACGTGGCCGACTACGGTTTGATCTGGGCCGGTGTGCAGAAGAACGTGGGCCCCGCCGGTATGGCCGTGGTCATCATCCGCGAGGATCTGATCCGCGACGATCTGGATCCCAAGACCCCCATCTACATGAAGTACAAGACCCATGCCGACAACGACAGCATGTATAACACCCCCAACTGCTGGGCCATCTACTGCTGCGGCAAGGTGTTCAAGTATCTGCTGGGCATCGGCGGCCTGGAGGAGATGCACAAGCGCAACATCGCCAAGGCCAAGGTCATCTATGACTTCCTGGACAGCTCCAAGCTGTTCAAGGGCGCCGTGGTGCCCGAGGATCGCAGCCTGATGAACATCCCCTTCGTCACCGGCGACAAGGATCTGGACGCCGCCGTGGTGGCCGCCTCCAAGGAGGCCGGTTTCGACAACCTGAAGGGCCACAAGTCCGTGGGCGGCCTGCGCGCCAGCGTGTACAACGCCATGCCCATCGAGGGCGCTCAGGCTCTGGTGGAGTTCCTGACCAAGTTCGAGGCGGAGCACAAGTAAAAAATATTTGTAGAGTCGTCCGCCCCTACGGAATGTGACAAGAGACATTCCTTCCCACAACAAACTGTAATAATAAAAGGAGATAATTACCATGCGTATTCTGGTTACTGACGGTATGGATAAGACCGCGATGGCGCAGCTGCGCGAGATGGGCCACGAGGTCGTCGAGCAGTTCTATGAGCCCGATCAGCTGGGCAAGGCCCTGCGCGACTTCGACGTGGTCGTGGTCCGCTCCAAGACCAAGGTCCGCGCCAACCACATTGACGAGGCCAAGGGCAGCAAGCTGAAGCTGATCATCCGCGGCGGCGTGGGCGTGGACAACATCGACGTGAAGTACGCCGAGGAGAACGGCATCGCCGTGAAGAACACCCCCAGAGCTTCCTCCCAGTCCGTGGCCGAGCTGGCCATGGGTCACATGTTCGCCTGCGCCCGCTACATCTCCGACGCCGGTTACACCATGCGCAACGGCGAGTGGAAGAAGAAGGAGTACGGCAAGGGCATCGAGCTGCAGGGCAAGACCCTGGGCATCGTGGGCTTCGGCCGCATCGGCCAGCATCTGGGCGTGATGGCCAAGGCCATCGGCATGAACGTCATCGCCTTCGATATCTTCCACATCCCCGGCATCGAGGAGCAGCTGGGCATCCCCTATGTGGAGATGGACGAGCTGCTGGCCAAGTCTGACTTCGTGTCCGTGCACGCTCCCGCCGTGGACGGCGGCGCCCTGATCAGCGCCGAGAACATCGCCAAGATGAAGGACGGCGTGGTGGTCATCAACACCTCCCGCGGCACCAACGTGGACGAGGCCGCTCTGCTGGCCGCTCTGGAGTCCGGCAAGGTGCGCGCCGCCGGTCTGGACGTGTACGCCGACGAGCCCGCCACCAACAAGGCGCTGTACAGCCATCCCATGGTCTCCTGCACGCCCCACATCGGCGCGGCTACTGTCGAGGCGCAGAAGCGCATCGGCGCCGAGATCGTGGACATCATCAAGGGCATGTAAGTTGTTTCAATAAAAAGAACACCCAAAGGGCGACTCCTCATAAGGACATCTTGAAAACACCAGATTAAACCGATTGAGAGAATCTCTTGGTGTCGACCAAACGGGAATAGCCATCAACCATTTCATCGTGGTTGGTGGCTATTCCTGTTTAAAGGTATATTCATGTTGAAATCCGAACCGGAATCTTTGTAAAATTCCCTACCGCTCTTTAACCAGAAACAATGGGTAACCGCATGCCTAACCGGGAGAGCAGTTCGTTGGTAATCGTCCCACAGCATGCAGCCAGTTCCTCTGCCCGAATCACCTGACCGCCATCCCGGCCGATAATAGTCACTGTATCGCCAGGAGCGACCTCCGAAAGATCGCTGACGTCCACCAGCAACTGGTCCATGCACATCCACCCCACCATAGGACAACGCCGGCCCTGAATCAGCACCTGGCCGCCCCGCTGAGGCAGATCCCGGGGCAGACCGTCCGCGTAGCCGATGGTGACCACCGCCAGTTTGGTTTCTTGCTCTGCCTGAAAGACCCGCCCGTACCCGGCGCTCTCTCCGGCTTGCACAGTGCGGATACTGGCCACTCTGGCCCGGAGAGACAGAACCGGCCGCAGGTCAAGGCTTCGCTGAACAGGCGCATCATCGCTTCGAACTCCATAGAGTGCGATTCCAGCCCGGACATAGTCACAGGGCTGAGCTGGGAGGTTCCAAAGTCCATAGCTGGACTGGATATGAACTTTGCCGGGATCATATCCGGCAGTTCGGAGCCAGGCCACCGTATCATAGAACAAGGTCAGCTGCTCTTGGGTGTAGGCAACATCTTCGGCTTCCAGGCTGTCCGAGACGTATAGATGAGAAAAGACACCGTCCACTACCAGGTTTGGAAGCCGGAATGCCTCCAGGATCTCCTTCCGGTTTTCCGCCAGGATGCCCAGCCGGTGCATCCCCGTGTCCAGGGCCAGCTGGACATGGACACGCCGCCCTCTGGCTGCCAAGGCCCGCCCGTGGTCAATATCCGCCACCGTCTGGGTCAGATGCCATCGTGTCAAGAGCGGAGCTTCCTCCGGGGAGGTATAACCTAAGATCAAGATCGTCCCCCGGATGCCCGCCTTTCGCAGAGCAATCCCCTCGGCCAGGCAGGCCACGGCAAAGGCCCGGACGCCCGCTCGCTGTAAGGTGCGGGCGGTCACTGCCCCGCCGTGACCGTAGGCCTCCGCCTTTACCACCGCCATCAGCTCTGTCCCCGGGGCCAATGTGTTCCGCAGCACCTGGGCGTTGTGCCCAAGGGCCGCCAGATCCACCTCCCGCCAGGCCCGAGCGGTGGGGCTGGGCTTCTTTTGAAGCCTCAGCAGGCAAGGGGCGGAGAGCAGCGCACTGAGCGCCAGCACCACAATAAAATGGAGAACACTGTTTTCAATGAGCATTTCTCCCAGTCCCAGTAGCTTTGCCGCTCCCCGGACCAGTACGATGCAGAGGGGATGGAGCACATACATGGCTGTGGAAAATTCCCGGACTTTCCTGGACTCGCCCTTGTTTCCGCCCAGCAGCAGAGAAAAAAAGCATACTATGCACAGGGGGAGGGCGAGGTACATGCTGTCGTGGCGCTGGACATCCATGCGATGGAGCCACAGCCCCTCGGCGCTCATGGCTGCCAGAGAGAGGAAGAAGCCCGCCAGAGACAGCTTTTGGTTCCACCGCCTTCCGGCGGCCCCAAGCAGAAGGAACAGTGGCGCGAAGAACAGGCCATTGCGGGTATAGCCGCACAGTGTAAAAATGCCGTCGTAAAGGGTCCGAAGCAGCGGGATCTGGGAAACCAGTCCATAGTAACTGTCCCCGCCCAGACCGATGAGATAGAGTAGCGCCGCCACAGGCAGAGCCACCCGCAGGCCCAGCCGGCTGAGCCACCGGGCGATGACGATGCCCAGAATGGTCGCCGGGAAATACCACAGGTGGTAGAAGGTGCCGTCCACCAGCAGTTTCCGCAAAACATCCGCCGGACCGGTGAAGCTGCCGGCATAGAGATTCACTGGCAGATACAAAAGGATGCAGACGCCGTAGAGCAGGCAGAGCTTTTTCAGCTGCCGCCCCACACCAGCCCAGTGATTCCGGCTCAGAAAGTACCCAGTGGTCATCAGAAAGAATGGGACTGCCACCCGGGCCAGTACCCGGGTAAGCCAGAAATCAGCCATGGCAGACACATCCGCCAGGGGCGAGGTGTGGTTCATCACCACCAGCAGGACTGCCGCCAGACGAAAGAGGTCCAAAGTCGGGACGGTTTTCTTAGCCGTTCTCATGGGTATCCCCCCACCATGTCAGGATAAATCCCTCCACATTGTCGCCGGATATCTGGCAGCAGCCCTCCGGCACTTCCACCTCTGTGACGGCTCCGGCGGCGGGCACATAGAACACCTGGGCCATGCGGCCGTTTTCCAGAGCGACGCTCCGGGGACCCTGCCGCAAAAAGTCCCGGTACTCCTCCAGACACAGCCCGTTGGTTTCCATCAGCTGGGCGTGGGGCGCCCCCACATAGCGGAAGTGCCACGGCTCAGCCGAGATCCCGGTGACTTCCTCCTTGCCCCGCTGGTAGCGTTCGATAAAGCCGTACCGGGCCGCCAGACGCCTAAATCTTCCGCAGACGCCGTCATAGGGAAAGGCAGGCCGGATGAAGTCGATGTATCCGGCAGCCTTTCCCAGGTCGATGGCGAGGCCGGTCTGATGCTCACTGCATCCTGGAAGGGCCACATACTGGCGGGTAAATGTCTCCCCATGCTCCGCCATGGAGTCGTCCCAGATCCGCTGCTGTTCCTGCTGGCTCCGCCAGCCGGACACCGGCACGATCTCCCGCTGTCCCCCCGCCTTTTGGATACAGGCAGACAGTAGCTGCCGTGCCCGGCTTTCAAGAAGAATGTCGGGGTGGTGCGGGTCCACCGAGGTCAGCGCAGATCGCTCTTTTTCATGCAGGGGATGCGCCCGGTTGACCAGGACCAGCGGCCCCTGAAAAATCTGCTCCCGGGGAATCGACACGGTTCTCATCCCACCACCCCCAACTCGATCAGGCGGGTCACCAGCTCCCCAAAGGAAATGCCGATGCCCTGCATCATGCTGGGGTAGCGGCTGTGGGCGGTGAAGCCGGGGATGGTGTTGACCTCATTGAAGACGATCTCCCCATCCGGGGTGAGGAACAGATCCACCCGGGCGAATACCCGGCAGTCCAGGGCACGGTAAATGGTTTTTGCCGCTGCCTGGATCTCTGCCGCCTTCTCCGGCGGGATGCGGGCGGGACAGTGGATGGCGGAGGTCTTTAAGGTGTACTTCTCCTCATAGTTGAAAAAGCCCTCCGACAGCGCAATCTCGTCCACCAGACCCACGGTCAGTTCCTCGTTGCCCATGACCGCGCAGCCCACCTCAAAGCCGGGGATCGTCTCCTCCAGGATCACGGCGCTGTCGTGGCGGAAGGCCTCCTCCATGGCGGCGGGCAGCTCTTCCGGCCCGGAGACTTTGGTAATACCGAAGGAGGAACCGGCCCGGACCGGCTTGACAAACACCGGGTATCCCAGTTCCTCCGCTGCCTGGGCGATCCGGCTGAAATCATCGCTGGAATGAAAGACGTGGCTCCGGGGGACCCGGATGCCGGCCAGGGCCGCCAGCTTGTGGGCCCGGTCCTTGTCCATGCACAAGGCGCTGGACAATGTCCCGCAGCCGATGACCGGGACCCCGGCCAGTTCAAAGAGTCCCTGTACCGTACCGTCCTCGCCGTTCTTGCCGTGGAGGACTGGGAATACCGCGTCAAAGAGGAGACGGCGGCCGGAGCCGTCCAGCAGTAGTAAAGCGTGGGCCTCCCGTTCCACCAGCGGGGTGCAGGGGATACAGTCTGCCGCCTGCTGCCAAGTACCGTCCTCCAGCCGGGAGAGGTCGCCGGTATAGCAGAGCCACTGCCCCTCCCGTGTGATGCCCACAGCCAAAGGAGTATAGCGGGCGGGGTCCATGTGGGACAGCACCGCATAGGCGGAATGGAGAGAAACTTCGTACTCCGTGGAGCATCCGCCGAAGAGAACGAGAATGGTTTTCATGGGATAAGACCTCCTAATCAAAATAAAGCGCCTGGTTCTGATACTGAAATGGTACCAGAACCAGGCGTTTCATACTTGTCTATCTACCAACGGATGCCTTGCAAGTTTTCTGCGAAATTCTTGTGATTTTCTTACGGCGCTTCTGAATGGTCTGACGGAAGACAGATGGTGAAGGTGATCCGATCCTCGGTGCTGTCCGCCCGAATGGTCCCGCCGTGGAGCTCCACGATCTCCTTGGCGATGGCTAAGCCAAGGCCCGCACCACCTGTCCGGGTGGCGCGGGAGCTGTCCAGACGGAAGAACTGTTCAAAGATCCGGTCCAATTTCTCCTGGGGGATGTTCTTTCCCGCATTGGAGAAGGTGAGTACGATTTTCCCGGCCTCTATCCGTCCGGCAATTTCCACCGTGCTGTCCGGCAGGCTATAATAAGACGCGTTGCGCAGGAGATTATCAAAGACCCTTGCCAGCTTATCCGGGTCACAGGAATAGTGCAGCTTGGGCGGCAGATCCAGGCTGCATGACAGCCCCGATTCTGCGAAAATGGGGCGGAATTCGCTGGCGACCTGCTCCAGCATCCGCGTCAGGTCCACGCTCTGCCGCTCCAGCTCCAGGCGAGAGAGGTTGAAGCGGGTGATGTCGAAGAACTCGTTGATGAGGTCCTCCAGCCGCTCCGCCTTCTCCAGGGCGATGCCGGTGTACCTGGCCCGGATCTCCGGGGAGATCTGAGGCTCATCCCGCAGGAGGGTCAGGTAGCCGATGACGCTGGTCAGGGGCGTTTTCAGGTCGTGGGCCAGATAGACGATTAGGTCGTTTTTCCGCTGTTCTGCCTCCCGGGCTGCCCGGGCGTCCCGGAGAGCCTGCTCCCGGGCCAGATTCAGCTGGATGGAGATGTCCTCCAGGGAATCCGGCAGCTGGATGGGCTCCTCACTGGGGCGGGATAATTGCTCTGCCGCATTGGCCACCACGTCCAGCTGCTTGATGGGCTTGGAGATAAAATAGAAGCTGATGACCACCCAGCCCGCCAGCACTGTGACGATGCAGACCAGAACGATGTAGTCTCGAACCCAATTCAGGAAGTCGTAGAGCGGCGAGGGCTGCCAGGTGATGCTGGCGCAGATGATGAAGCCCAGGAATGCCAAGGCCATCACTGCGACCACCCAAGCCATGAGGACCAGCAGGTAGCCGCCCCAGATGCGCAAAGATCTCCGGCGGCTGCGGGTATTTCCTTTCTTACTCAATGGTGTACCCCACCCCCCAAACGGTCTTGATGAATTTGGGCTTTCGGCTGGGCTCGTGCATCTTTTCCCGTAGCCGGGCGATGTGACTCATGACGGTGTTGTTGCTGTCCATAAACGCCTCGCCCCAAACATGTTCAAACAGTTCCTCGCTGGACACCACATTCCCCCGGTGCTCACATAGATACCAGAGAATGGAGAATTCCAAGGGCGTCAGGGCCAGTTCCTCGCCGAACAGGACGCACTTGTGAGTGGCCTTGGAGATCTGAAGGCCTCGAAAGTCGTATTCGGTGACCTCCTGGACTGTCCCCTCCCTGGGGTTGTACCGGGTGTAGCGGCGCAGCTGAGTCTTGACCCGGGCCACCAGTTCCAGAGGATTGAAGGGCTTGGTGATGTAGTCGTCCGCTCCCAAGGTCAGCCCCATGATCTTGTCCATATCCTCCACCTTTGCGGTGAGCATGATGATGGGGAACAGGTGGTCCTCCCGGATGCGCTGGCAGAGGGTAAAGCCGTCCATGTCCGGCAGCATCACATCCAGCACCGCCAGATTCAAGCGTGTCGTCCGCACACAAGCCAGGGCGTCGGAGGCATTATAGAATTTGTGGATGGTGAAGCCTTCGTTTTTCAGATAGACCTCCACCAGATCTGCGATCGCAGTCTCGTCATCGACGACTAAAATATGTGTAGCCATAGTTGCCGGCCTTTCGTGTTTTTCTGCATTATAGCACGGAACGTATAAAAAAGCGAGTATGACTCTTGATTTTTCCTAAACATGTCCTAAAGGGGACTGTTGCGGTCTCCTGTCTGCGCAAAATTCTCACCAGACTGTATCGAAACTACGATCTTCCAGACTCCTGATTTCGTAGGGTCGAAGTCGTGAAGCTGCGCCGCAGTGCTCTGTCATCCTTCGCTGGCAGGATCGGTCTGCGTATCATACGATGAACATTCCTCCAGATCTGCAGCCTGCTACCCGGATAGGCTTTTTTCAGCTTTGTGACAGCACGCTCCTTTGCCTTTTCCACGGCGGACTCCTTCATCATGTGGTACATGCCGATTTCCTTCAGCGAAGTTTTTTCAAATCCGAATACGCCGTAGAATTTTCCGAGGATGTCCCTGTCCTTCTTCGGGAGAGCATCAAATAGTTCCTGTAGCAGCTCAATGCAGACTTTTCGATACACGACCTGCTCCGCAGAAACAGAGAGATTCCCAGGTATCAGCCGCTCAAAGGGATCACCGTCATAGCTCCCAGGGATAAGATCATTGACACCAACAAAATGGGTGTTGTAACGGATGTGCTTGACAGCCTGTTCCAGAAGGACATCCATTTTCTCCGCGATCTCTTCGATGCTGAACTGACCTGAATGATATAGCCTTTGTGCCTGCCGGACAGCATCCATCTCGTGCTTGCTCAGAGAAAGATTTCCGATATGTTGCTCCAGCCAACGGGTCATCCGGCCTTTCAGATGTGGGTACAGGTAGGTGGCAAGCACAGCACGGCTCTCATCGTATTCTCTGCTCTGGACCCGTGTCAGAAATTCCAACGCACCCTCGCCGCAAAGATCCTCCAGAATCGTTTTCGTATAGCCGGACAACTCTCCCGGTCTTTCCCTGTCCATATGCAGACAGTTGAACTCTCTGGCAGTCTCCCGGGCGATGCGCCGGATCAGCCCGAGATTCCTGCGGTACAACTCCTCCAGCGCGCGCTCATCACCGCCGTAATATCGGCGGACCAGTTCCTCATTGGTCATGGGTTCCACCCGCCTTTGCTTTCGGTGGACGCCCTCGGGGCTTGCTCACTCTGGTGATGCGGCAATATTCATACACTTGCGCAGTAGATATTTGTTCAGAAAACTCCTCAACAGAGATATCCGGGCTGCGCAGCGCATCGTAGAGCCGGTCTCGCACATGATCCTTGGCTCTTCTGGCATCCTCCTGAGAGATAGCTCCCCGCTGCATATCCTTCGTGATCCTGGAAAAGGCAGTCAGCTTGGCCTTCACCTTAGGGTTGTTCTTTGCCAGTTCCTTTTGAACTTCCACCGTGCCAAATTGCCGACAGGTGTAGCCAGGAGCGTGGGGACAGGCCCCTTCGCAGTACAAAGCGTGGACGCCGCTCTTCAGCATGAAGTATTTCCCGCAGATGATGCAGCGGCGGATGTTGTGTCCGCTATTCAGGGCCAGCATATAGTCTGCCTTCATCAGCGCCTGTAAGCTGTCCGTCACATGCTCCTGACAGATGGCCATGGAGCCGTCCGGCAGCTCCCGCGGGACATAGGAGAGCATATATTCATCGTGTCTCCTGTAGCAGCCCCCGTGGTAAGTGATGGGGTTGACGATCAGCTTCTCTGCGGTGCGATCATCGTTATAGAAACCATAGAGCGCTGCCGCATAACTTTCCGGCCCATTGGTCGTGAGTGTGGAGAGGATAAACTTGATGAAATTCCGGATGGTAGGAACAAAGGCACGGATGTCGTGAAGATACATCATGTAGCGGTCGATGTATTTCTTGTAGGCACTCCAGGTATCTTCGCACGCTCCCAGGAGGCGAAACATCTCGTAATAAAACAACTCGCCCTTTTCCTCGCTGCCCTCTCTGCGACGAAACAGATCCAGCAGTCCCAAGGAGATTTCAGGATCGCTGTCCCCATCATCGCTCTGGAGGAATTCTTCCGCTGAGGCGCTGAGAAGTTTTGTCTGATCATCCTCTGAAAGGCTGTGCTCCTCGGGAGGAAACAAGCTGAACTGTCCTGTGATCTCCCGTATCACCGAAAAGAAAGCGTCATAGCAATCGTCCGGTAGCAAGCGGAACACAGTATATCGGCGAAGTTCCTGACAGAGCTGCTCCATCTCATCATTCAGTTTCCACCAAAGTTCACTCTTGCGGACATACTCGTAGATGTCCATAAGGGTACGGATGCGCACCATCCGTTCGTGCAGGGGGTGGTAGTCATCCGGTGATAGATTCAGCAGATCTTCGGTCAGCCTGCCTGCCTCAAACTGCTGCCCGTTCAGCTCCAAGGTGCTGCCGTAGGTATAGAATATGATGCTCCCCTCCATTTCCGCTGGCCCCCTCCTCTGCAATAATTTGTCCTACTTGATTTTTAATCTGTCCATGCTTTTTATCAGGATACCATCTTTTCCACCACAATACAAGCAGAGGGGCAAGGGGATGCTCAAAAGTCCTGTGGGCACTGCTCCTCTAAAAGAATACTACTCCCACTTCTTTCGAGGTGGGAGATTTTTGTATTCAGATATTTTGAATTGGAGGTACTGACTATGAGCAACAAAATGGACCGTCCTCTGGTCACGGTGGACGGTAGGACGCTGATGGACCGTCCGCTGGAGCCGCCCAATTTTGTGGTGGACACGCTGATCTCTCAGGGTCTGCATATCCTGGCGGGTTCACCCAAGGTGGGCAAGTCCTGGCTGGCCCTGTGGCTGGCGGTGACGGTGGCCAAGGGAGAACCGGTCTGGGGAATGAGCGTGAAGCAGGGCACCACCCTCTATCTCTGCCTGGAGGACTCCGTCCTTCGCATCCAGAACCGCCTCTTCGAGATCACAGAGGACGCGCCGGACAGCGTCCATTTCTGTACGGAGTGCGCTCCCATCGGCCAGGGGCTGGAGGAGCAGGTGGAGGGCTTCCTCGTAGCTCACCCGGATACTGTTCTGGTCCTCGTCGATACGCTGCAGATGGTCCGCCCCGTCCACGATGCCACCTACGCCAATGACTACCGGGACCTGTCCGTGCTGAAGCGGCTGGCGGACAAGCACGGCATCGCCATCCTGCTGATCCATCATCTGCGAAAGGAAACTGCCGATGATGTGTTCAACCGCATCTCCGGTACGACAGCCATCAGCGGGGCGGTGGATTCCAGTTTTACTCTGGTGGAAGATCGGCGCGGCAGCGGTAAGGCGAAGCTCTCCTGCATCGGTCGTGACATTGAATACCGGGAGTTGTCTCTGGAACGCAACGTTGAAAACGTGTGGGAGATGGTAGCAGACAGCAGAACGCAGCCGGAGCTACTGGGCGACCGGATCACCTATCTGGTCTCTGAACTGATGCGCGACCGTACGAAATTTATCGGCACTCCCACAGAGCTGTCTGAAAAAATCGACCCTGTCGGTATGGAGCGTATCTCGCCTAAGAAAGTGTCCCGCCTGATCCTGCAAAACCTTGACGCGCTAAGCAAAATCGGAATTTCCGGTATGGTGCGCCGCAGCAACGGGAAGCGGCTCATCGAGCTGCGCCGTGCCGAAAGTGACGATGCCCAGGGTGTACCTGTGGTCGCCCCTGTTGACCCTGTTGGGGCGCTGTGCGGCGATTTGCGGGAGATTGCCGGGCATGGCGAGTAAACACCCGCAGGGAAAAAGAAACGCCGTTTGTGGCCATTTGTGGCCGAAAGCGGAGCGCGGGTGTTCGGTGCAGGGAAATCACCTCCTTGGAGGTGGCCAGCATCGCGTTTGTCTGGTCTGCGGCAACGCCGCTGCCCGACTTCCGCATGAATTCCGGGCAGAAGCCCGGACCCACTTTATCTACGATTTGGAGGAAACGACATGAAAAAAGATGTTAAATTCAGCACCCGCATGGCGTCCACAGACCGGGAGGCCATCAAGGAGTTGGCGAAGCAGTCCGGGATGTCCATGAGCGACTACGTCACTGCCTGCTGCCTGGGAAAGCAGGTGGTGGTCATCGACGGCCTGAAAGAAGTGCTGAAGGAGCTGAAGTCCATCGGCAGAAATCTGAACCAGCTCGTCACCCTGGCGCACATGGGACGAGTGACCGTGATCGATCTGGAAAGCGTATGTCGGGCGTTCTCTGAACTCTGTGGTGCCGTTCGGATGATCCTTGAACGAAAGCGCTGGTAAGCTATGGCTATCATCAGCTTCACAAACTACAAGCGGGGCCAGACCACCGGATGCATGAGCGCCGTGATGCGGTATACCATGCAGGATAAAAAGACCGAGTTCGAGGGGCAGCAGTTGGTCACAGGTATCAACTGTCAGCCGGAATCTGTCTACGCGGATTTCATGACCACCAAGCGGCTCTACCACAAGACGGACGGTGTACTGTTCTATCACATGGTACAGAGCTTCCCGAAAGGCGAAGCAGTCGACCCGGTCACCGCTCACGCGGCCGCGCTGAAGCTGGCCGAGTACTATGAGGGATACGAAGTTCTGGTCTGCACCCACACAGACCGTGAGCACATCCATTCCCACTTCCTCATCAACTCGGTCAATTTCGATACCGGACGGAAACTGCATATCGCAAAGGAGCAGCTTCAGGAACTGCGGCAACGCAACGACATGGTCTGCAAGGAGTTTTCACTTCCTGTATTTCAACCCAGGGAACAAAAGCAGAAAACAAAGACTATGACCATCGGAGAGTATCACACGGCGGCCCGTGGTCAGAGCAAGAAGCTGCAGCTCATGAATATCATCAATGACTGTATGCGCCACGCTTCCAACCGCGAGGAGTTCATTGCGCTGATGGAGAGCGAGGGCTACAAGGTTCGCTGGGAAAAGTCCCGAAAGAATATCACCTATACCACGCCGAGTGGCTGGCAGTGTCGGGACCGTTTGCTGTTCGGTGACAAATATCTAAAGGAGAACATGGAATATGAATTCAGGATCAGAGAAGAAATTATCTATGGACGAGCTCATGGCCCTGAACCGGCCCGAGCCTTCACCGCAGCCGACAGCGCGGGAGTCGAGTTCACCGATCACGCCCATTGTCATCCAGTGTCCGCTGCCGGAGGCTCTGACGATGCTGACACAGAAGACAGAATCCATCGGGTGGGAAGTGCGTGGAATGCGGGAGTATCTTCCGAACCTGAGATCACACACAGACCTGACAGCGGTGCAGAACAGCATGGCGAAGATCCAGAAATCGTTGACGGAGATGACCACTCTGCTGGAACAGGCTGGGAAGAAGAAAGAAAAGCATTCCTGCAAATGGCTGGACTGGCTTCCGGACTTCGACCTGATCGTAGTGGCCAAATGGATCGTACTGGTACTGCTCATCGTGGCGGCACTGCTGGGGATGGGGTATGGCACAGCGACAGTGGTCAGCAACATCCGCAACCTGTTTCTATGAAGCCGCTCCACGCTGGACTGTATGGTCTGGCGGTAACTGGAGCGTTACTGGATGATGGTAACGAAGATGTCGAGGAACGTTACCGCCGTATCCAGGCAGAACAGGAAGCCAAAAATATCGGCGCTGTCATCGGACTGGTGGCCGGCGTAGCCATGGTGCTCACACAGGATGAGCAATCATCTACAGAACAGCAGTGGACCGAAGATCAGCAGGCAGAACAAACACAGCAGCAGACCATGTAACGGTCTGCTATTTTTGTTGCCTGACTGTAGCGTCAGGGGAAAGGAACGATATGGCGTATAAATTCAAATACAATGAGCGTCCCCGCTCCTACAGTGAAGAAAAGCATGGAGATGAGGATATTCCCTCTGCCAAGGCAGTGCGGGATACCGCAGTGGAAGAAAGGGACGGCAAGATTATAAAAAGCCGCCGACAGCATGTATGCGGCAGAGAGTACATTGTGTTCGCGGAATTCAGTTTCGGAGGAACGCAATCTACGGTCGATCTTATGAAACAGGTCATCGACCTGGAGCAGGACGCAAAAAATATTTCCGCCTGAAAAACAGGTTCGCATAGACAAACAAACCGATTGAGGGTATTGTATGGTTGCAATCTCTCAATCGGTTTGGCATTTTATGAAGGAGGTCAATATGTTACAGCCAAACCAAAAGATCACGGCGCTCTATTGCCGTCTGTCCCGAGATGATAATCTGGAGGGCGACTCCAACAGTATCCAGAACCAAAAACTTATCCTGCAAAAGTACGCCGATGAGAATGGGTTCCAGAACACCAGATTTTATGTGGACGCCCCTGTAATAATAGGACTAAAAACATTAAGGCGCGAAAAGTGCTGGAAA
>ERZ779851.2219-NODE-2219-length-15270-cov-5.075058_pt1 | contig 15270 bp, 6 predicted proteins | sample MGYA00511094_ERZ779851 | MGnify/ENA primary metagenome ERZ779851 (study PRJEB29588, sample SAMEA2155512) | human gut metagenome | biome: human gut; feature: human-associated habitat; material: faeces | place: Denmark | collected 2008/2010 ...
GGCTGGGATGTCGATATCGTAGCTCTGATGAGTGCGGGATTCCACAAGTACAAAACGGTGGAAGTGGTTGGTAACAATGTGATCGAGCGGATGTTCGTCACATCGGAACCGATCGATCTGAAGAAACGTTGGTGGACATCCGATATCCAGATCAACGGGATCTATCAGAAGATGCATCAAGGATCTTCATTGGCGAACGTCAAGACTGTGAAGTTCTTGAACGGGATCACCGGTGTGCTACAGATGACCGGGATCGGACTCTGTTGTCCGAGGACCATCCACAGTCACATCCTGAGAGCCGTATGCAACTCTCTGTATTGGAACCCCAAAGCAGAGACACTGGTGCGGAACTTGGACCACATCATACACAAGTGCATCTTCGGACACGACTCCACCAACGTGGATGTTCTGGAGAGAGTTCTTGGTATGCGAAGTGATCCGAGGTATGTGTCAGAGTTACCATACATTTGTGATTACATCCCGGAACATGACGTAGATCCATTCACCAAAGTGTTCCTGCAGGACGATATCAAACTGAAAGATCTGAAAACGATCCGAGCTTTGGACTTCGGTGTACCGATGTGCTCTGTGATCTCAGCAGAGATCGAACCACCGTTCGATCCTGCAGGAGAAGGAGTGAAATATGGAGAAGAAGATGTGGATCGGAGGTGGGGGTTCATGACGCTCGTCCAAGCGTTAGGTATGATCGAAGCCACTGACTATCATCTCCATATCACACTGGATAAGAACATCGTATCCGATCACAAGTACGAGTTGTACAATCGGTACAAAGGGATCGGTTCTCAGCAGTCAGCCATGATGGATCAATACCACATCGACGAAGTGTTCAATGCATTCGCAAGATGGTACTGGCACGATCTTACCAAACCACCGATGAACAACACGGTGGTTGAGATCGACATCACCAAGAACTGGCTGGATGAAGCATACATCGAAATCAAACACAGTGACGACTTCGTGGATCAATACTACATCGACTTCACCGTATATGCGGTAGCGAGTCTGTGTGTGATGGATCAACACGGAGTGTAACCTATAACCAAGTCTAGCACAACGCATAGGAGGCTAACATGCAAGACTACAACCAGTTCGTCGCCAACCTGTATGGCATGCAGGCACATCTCGGCGACTACATGGGTCCGCAAGCGACCCTGTTCTTATTCTCACCGAAGCTCTTACCCACACAGGTGCTTCGGTCATATGCCTACAACCTGACTCCTCAGTTCTACAACGATGTGGTCGGCAGAGCGTCCACTCTGCAGGAAGCTGTAGCACCGAACGGAGCAGGCAAAGCAAAAAGTGTTGTAACAGCGATCCTTCCGGAGGATTTCGGATCCTTGCTGAACACCTACGAACTCTCCAATACCTGGAGTTTCGTGTTGACGATCGATGACAATCCGATCAACCACGGCATCCGGATGGCAGCACCATCTGCATCCACACGATTCATCGGAAGTGGATATGTGGCAGGTCTGGACAATCTCGGAGCTGAAGAACCGGTGAATCCGTTGACACAATCGATCAATCCGAGAGCGGTATTGGTGTTCACCCACGCGACGATTACCTATCTCCACAATGAGATCGGGATGAGAGGAGGGGTCAGAAAGTACACCGTATCTCACGATACGGATTTGATCTCCGCCTTGACTTCCATGATGTCAGCATCCAGCGAACAGCTATTCCTGGGTACTCCTGGAGATCTCATGGGGATGATCGATACCAGCGACCCCAACACCATGGTTGGAGCGTACGGTCCTCTGGCGATCACCAACAACGTGGTGGATGAAGGGGCGAAGAACATCAGCTCCGTGTTGAAATCTCCGAAGCATCAGCTGAACACTGTGATGCATGCATTGGATGCGGCGTTAGCACGGTCGGATGATGACTTCATGAAGAGTTCGATCCTCCCGGCTACTCCGAACGTACAAGCAGATGTGGTCCGGACATCATTCACCCAGGAACTTCCGAACTCCAACTACAGCATCCCGAAACAAGGGATCGATACCTCCCGTCCGATCACCTTGATGCAGTTGCAGTCGATGTTCCCGAACATCAACATCCGACCGATCAAGGTACCGAACCAGGGTGGTTGGGGCATCACTCCGCAGGAGAACATGTCCGTTCGGAACAAGATGTGTTCGATGGTTGCATCCACGATCACCTCGATCCTTCCGGGATGTGGGCTGGCTGATATCTCGTTCCGGTATAACAGCTGGATCAAGAGCGATCAGTTCATGGCAACGTCATCCGGCATCTGGGAGTTCTACGAACCGATCCACTCTCTGGCGCAGTCGACCCCTGAGCAGATGAAGAAGATGGTGGAACTCTTCAAGATGACGTTGGAGAACGAGTTGTTCCCGATCTTACGTGCCGTAAATGGAGAGTTCGACCTGATGGCGATCTGCAACCTGACTGGTGAGATCCTGTTGGATCTGAACTATTTCGATGATCAGCGGAATACAACGAGTCCGGAAGACGGGTTCTACGAGACCAACGGACGACTTGGTGGTCTCATGAATCCGATGATCTGCAAACTCGATGTTCTGAACTCCAACGCGAGTATGCTTTCATCGTTGGCGGATCAGGCGATCGAGAAACGGTTGGGTCCGAAAGCCTTCGGAGATAATAAATATACATTGGAAGACGAACCAGTATATACTCCGGAAGCCAACCTGCCCCCTGGACAGGCTCCCTTCCAAGGAGGACATACGATCCCTGATCATCAGCTTGGTCAGTCGATCAACGCGAACACCTTTTCGAGTTACTCGTTGTAACAACATCAACATAAGGAACGATTATGAAAACAATCGACAAAGACTCATTGGCGAACTTCGAGAAGTTGCTGATCGAGATCGGTAATGTCTTCCAAGTGCAGGACGACCATACGATCAAGAACCTCTCGACCCAACAGCCGGTTACGGTGGTGGATGGTAAGAAGACCAAGATCGTGGCATTCTTCTATGAAGGGATGCCTGGTCATGAGGATCTTGCGATCCTCAATCCGTTCAAAGAGTGCATCGGGATCAACCGGGCAAGAGAGTGGTTCTACAACAGCATGAACACACTCTGTGCTCTGATCCTCAAATCTTTGATGAAGAAGATGATCCAGGATGCGGTGGAGAAGAAGGATGACAACTACTCCCAGTTCCCGCTGATGTCGAGGATCATCGACAAAGTCGACGCAACGATGATGGATGAACTGGAGAAGATCCGGTCGATCGACCTCCTCACCATCTTCTACAACAAGAAGACCAAGACCGCCGAAGCGCAGTGCTGTGTCTTCAACGAAGACTATATCAAGGAACATTCCAAATACCGGAAGAAGACCTGGGAAGTATTCCAGATCCTCATCTCGACATTCCTCGGAACGGATGATATCTCCGGAACGTATACTTATACGGCCAAGCTCCTCGGCATCCCGGAAACGGATGCCAAACTTCATGTGATCATCGGACTGCTCAGCGCGATGGATCCGTGGAGTCGTGATCTGTGTGGGATCGATCTGCACAGAGAGGAACTGGAGGAACATCTGGATGCGCTGGAAGGCTATGCGCAGCTCTACGCCTGGGTTACCCAGACTGTGGAGAAAGTTGCACCTCAGCAGACCTTGGCACCGTGGCAGCAGAATACGCCGATGGCGTACAACCAGCAACCGCAGTTGGTTCCTGCAACCGCTGGGATCGGAGCACCTCCGGCACCTGCGATGCTGGTTCCGTCCAGCTCCATCGATGTCAACGGGAATGTCATGTATACGAACTCCTATGCAACAGGTGCTGCTTCGCCGTTGGTCAGTGCGGCGTCAGGACCTCTGGGTGTGCCGACGTATCCGGCAGGATCGTTCACACTCTAAACGATATCGCTGACCTTTGAGAGACTCTGGTAGGAGGGTGACGTGGTGTCACCCTCCTACCATCTCTTTCTTTTTTGTGTGATAGCTTGCTACGTAAGCCAGGCATGCTATGCGAAATCGAATATAATGAATAATAGGAGGTTCTATCGTGAGCCAATTACAGGACTTGTTCAATCAAACAAGTGAGCAGTTCATCCGTCAAGAACTAGGTCCGGTCACACGGATCTATGTAGATCTGGAGTATCTACAGGATCTCAGATTGGGTGCGCTGATGCATCTGGTGAAGGTACCGAAGGAGATGGCATACATCCTTCATAAACTTCCTGAGTACAACAAGAAGTACGATTACGAATGTTGTTCTCACTTCCCAGCATTGAAGCATACGGATGAACAGTTAGATGAACTATTGAGTGATCCGAATCAAGTGGATATGATCTGCTTTAAAGCACCGTTCACTTCGATCTACTACGAGTTCGGTAATATCCTGATGATGATCCAGCATCACAACCGAGCAGCTTCGTCTAGACCTGTAGACATCAGGATCCGCATGAATGTCGCTAATCCTCTCTATCCAGATGAACTGTTGAACGCATTACAATTAGCGTTCCAGGAGAGGATGTCGAATGTTCACTTTGACATCACCAAAGAACCCCGCTACACGTTACCTGTGAATGATTATGCAGACAACAAACTGCTGTTGATCTACAACATCGAAGAGTTCGTGAAAGAAGGAACAGATCTATCCGTTGCGTTTGTATCGGAAGGACGGTTCTTCGATACCAGGATCTTCACAGTACCGTATGTGAACAAGACTTTAATTCCAGACCCGGAACAGTATCAGGAAGCTTTGACCTCCACGCGAGCACAGTTGGATCTTTACTGCGACTTCGCTTACATTCCGTCTACGATTCCGACGTTCTGATAACTTGAGGAGATTGCGCAATGGGCGCTGACCAATTCGACAATCTATCCGCAGACATGTTCGATGAGTTTGATATCGACATGGGTGATGACAGCTCCAATAAGAAGAAAGGTTCTGAGACATTGAAGAATGTCTCTGAGCTTCTGAAGAGCACAGGCAAAGGTGCATTGAAAGGGTTGCACAACGAACTGAAAGATCGGTTCGGGAACACCAGCCAACTCGTCGATGAGACCATCGCTACTGTAGATGATTTCAAGAAGCTCCAACAGGACCTTGCCAGCGAGATCTCTCCAGCTGTCAACAGCATGAAACAGATTACACTCCGTTCCATGCCCATGGTGGAGAAGATCATGCCCAAGAAGTGGTATGATAGCATCAAGAAGAAGCTGGAAGAGAGCATCATCCCTGCGGAGAAGAAGAGAGATATGGAAGCGGAGATCCGCAATGAAACCATACGCTCTTCGTTACAGTCTATCTTCGAAGGACAGGCTGAAGTACAGAAGCAGATGATCATCAAACAGGATACGGAACGCATGGTCGACCGTAAACTGAATGAGGAACATTTTAAAGCTTCTTATGAAGCACTCAACAAGATCGGTGACAGTGTCAGTACAGTTGCTGAGTTCTTGACGGGTACTTATACTGGTTATTTGAAGAAGAGCCTTGAACTGAAGTATCAGGGACTCTTCGTGATGAAAGACATCCATAAGGCGACGGTTGCGATCGCTAAGATCTCAGAAGAACGTCTGAAAGAGATCAGTAAGAACACCAGCGTTCCTGATTACATGAAAGCTGGTAATCTGAGAACAGGAGGGCTTGCCGCTTCCAGAGGATCTCGTCTCCAGACCTATTCGGAGTATCAGTCTTCGTTCCGTAGCACCATGATGCAGAACATCTCCAAGAGTTTGATGGGAAGTGTGAAGAATGTCACCAGGGGGATCATCCCTCAGTTGGACATGATGACTTCCATGATGGAGATGATGGGGGGTGGGGAGAAACTCACCCCCATGAAACTTGTTGCTATGGGACTGGGTGCTGGAGCCCAGCTCGGAGCTAAGCATCTTTTCGGCGATAAGCTGAAAAAGTACGATGGACTTCGTGATCTGATCGAGAACAAAGGCATGTTCATGAAGAACAAAGGGATCTCCTGGCTTCAGCAGTTCGCGGAGAGACATCGTGGTGAACACGGTACCCTCCTCGGGTGGATCGCTGATAAGATCCCGAGCTTCAACAAGCAAGCTGTTCGTAACAGTATGTTGGAAGGGGCGAATGAAGCGGTTCCATTCGACAATACAACGAGACAGACGATCGTTGAAGTAATGCCACGTCACCTGGAGAGGATCGGTAATCTGGTAGAAGCGTTACAGCAAACCTTAGCTCCGAATGCTAAGATCAACCAGATGACCTTCAACGTCCACCAGAGGAAACTCACAACAGTTGAAGAAGCCAGAGAGGATTTCATCTCCAGAGAGTTTGGTAGCAAAGAAGATCGTGCTCGTCGTATGGGTGAGACGATGGGTAAGTTCCGTGCGATCCTCTTGACGAACAATCACGCTAAAAAAGGAACTGCTAACGCGACGACACTTCAGGATGAAATGACACGTATAGAAGATCATCTGAAGCGGTTCTTGATCAACTCTGCATCTGCTTCTCGATTCTTCGACGTTGAGGCGATAGCGAATTACAAGAACTCCTTTACAAATGAGAAAGGCGAGTCAAAGAACCCTGATAGTTCACCTTACATAAATCTTGTATTTGATGGGATACCGAAAGAAGTCCATCAGAGTTTCGCAGCATTCCTCTTGAAGCTGTGTGTCGATTCTAAGACTAAACGTCTTAGTGGTATGATGGTAGATCGTATCAACGCTGCTATTTCAGAGCGTATGAACGATACCAACATCCAAGAGATGATGGCGAGGGCTTCGGAAGGGTTCGGTCAATCTCAGTTGTTCTCTGATATCGCTACACATAAAGAGGGTGTCAAGAACGCCGGGATGCTCAATATGCTGGATCCCAAACTCAAGAAGAAGAAAACCACCTACTATAATCCAAAAACGGGACGACCGTATACTCAACAGGAGTTAGAGGATCTTAATCTTGATTTGGAAACACAAGATGATGCAGAACGTGCAGCGTCATATGAGATGAAAGATCTTCTTCATCTGCAAAAAGAAGAAGAGAAGCTTAGGCGTCTATGGAAGAAACGTGGTGGTAAAGAAGGTGACTTCGCTGATAAGCTTTCAGAAGTGCTTGGTGGAGCAGCATATGCTGTGCCTGATTTCATCAATAACGATCTCACGAAGGCTACTGACTGGCTGAAAGGGAAGTATCAGAAGACAAAACGAGGTGTAACGGATTTCTTCTCTGATGATACTGTAATCGGACGTACTTACAGCAAAGCGAAGAGCAAGTATGATGAGAGCGAACAGAAGAAACCACATGTGGATTCTGTTGTGAAAACAGGTCCTACTACCTATGTGATCTCAGCATCTGACTCGAGACTCAACCGATACAGTGAGACGATCAATGTGTCGGCACCTCTCCAACCAGGGAACCTTCCTGTGGAGGAGATCAATAAACTCTGTTCGAAGAAACGTTGGGTCTTTGATATGAGTGATCCCAACTTCCGCTACAGTGAGATCACCGAAGAAGGTGATATCCCAGAACATTATGAAGAGGTGAAACCAGAGTCGACATACACGGTGACACCTGGCGCTTCTGGTACTTATTCTGTTGGTGGAACTTCAAAACGTAAACGTCGTTCTACCAAACAAGAGACAGTTCGTACTGCTGCGGATGTCGCAGAAGAAGCCGTTGCATTCGATGCAGATAGCAGAACGTCGCTTCGTCGTTGGATCCCAGATAAGCTGGACCGTATCATCGAACTACTCGGTGGTGGCAAACCAACGAATGGTCCTATCCCACCGACTGGCTACAACCCAACAGATGGTGTTGAGTGGAGAACCAAACCTACTTACACACAAGAAGGTTCCCGTAAAATCAGTCTTGATCCTATGGATTCAGCTGGTGTAACGACTACTACTGAGATGCAGGTTGGTAGTGTTACTTCCAACGTACAAGGTGGTACTCCAGAAGAACATCGCCCTATGGGGTTCAGTGCTCTGATGGAGGAACGTGAGAAAGCAACACCTAGAACGACTGCGGAAGTTGCAAAACAGACGGTCAAAGAAACAGCCAAAGCTGCAAAACAGAAAGTACAAGACGTCACAGGTAAGCTGGTAGAGACATTCCAAAGCAGAGATGAACTGGTGAAGTATTTCCCAGAGTCGATGCAGGAACAAGTTGGTGCTCTTTACGACAACGCTGTTAAACAAAAACACAGTATTGGTAAGTTCCTCAACAAACTTGGAACGGATCTCAAAGCCACCGGTGCACAGAAGAAGATACTGGATGATCTGAAGAGGATTTCTACTGTAATACCAAGCGCTGATCAGCGCAAAAAGTATCTCGGTGAAGTACTGAGTCAGTTGTCCTCTTACAAGAGTACGATCACCGATAACAAAAAACGGAAAGAAGCCCTCGACAACATCCGTAAGAAGATGGTGAGTGGGCTTGAGGATATCCAGAAAGAGGTCCAGGAAAAAGGTGTTGGTGGAGCGATCAAAAGCAAAGCGACATCCGGTATCCGTGGTCTCTGGAGGAAGCTTCGTTATGGGTGGTTGAAGTTTCGTCGTTCTAAGATCGGTCGCTGGATCATGGCTCACATCCCGGACAGTGTCAAGAAAGACGTCAAGGAAGCTTTTGAGAAAGCCAAAGGTGACGTCAAGAAAGGTACAGAAGCAGCCAAGAAGGTGATCGAGAAGTACAACAAGAACGCGAAACCCGGAGAACAGAAGATCGATCCGAAGATGCTGAATGCTACTCAGCTGGAAGGATCTGGAGATGAGGGTGAGTCCACTCCTCAGGACATCGCGAAAGATGCCATCCCGGATGCAACTCTCCAACATGCTGACGAAGAAGTCGGTCAATCGGAACCTGTTGCAGCCAAACAACCAGGGTTCTTCAAGAAGATCGGATCTTTCTTCCATAGAGATCAACCTCAGTCTGATATCAAGAATGTCAACAAGGTTGGGTTCTTCGGTAAGATGAAGGGACTCTTTCATCGCAACAAACCGGAAGTGAAAGAAGCTGCAGTCGATGCAACTCCTGCTACCACTACGGTACAGGCTACCAAGAAAGAAGAGTCCAAAGCTCCAGAAGGTGATCTGAAGTTCGAAGGAGAGGCTGAGTCTGTATTCCACAGTGACTTCAGACTGTTCGCTCAACGACAGATCGCTGATAATCAATCTTTGCTCTCTGCTATCATGGGTATCCCAGGAGGTGGCAAAGGCAAAGGAATCCTTGGTTCTATCATCGGTGCAGGTGGTAAGATCGGCGGTGGTTTGATCGGAGCTTATGGTCGCATGATGACGGCTATGATGGGTATGTACGGTAACATCGCCAAAGGTGTTCTGAGTGGAGGTGGTCGTGTCATCGGAGGTGCTCTGAAAGCAGCACCTGCTGTTGGCAAGGCGTTGCTCACTCCAGCCAAGTGGCTTGGTAAAGCGTCTTGGTGGACCACGAAGAAGACCGTTGGTGGCGCTTGGAGAGGTGGCAAGTGGTTGGGCAGCAAAGCCTGGAAAGGAATCACGTATCCATTCCGTAAGAAAGATGCAAAACCACTGGAAGAACCTGTTCCAGAGGATAAACAGTACTATCAGGATGCCAACGGAAGATGGCATGGTCCAGATGGTAGAGTCGTCAGTGCTGATCAAGTACCTGAACAGTATAAAACAGCACAAGCTGGTGCGAAACCTTCCCTGGTCAGTCGTATCAAAGACAAAGTGAGTGGTTGGTTCTCCAAATCAAGTGGACCTTCCAAGAAGAAAGAAGGGGAAGAAGACGATAACATCTGGAATCGCAAAGGATGGGGTGGTCTCTTCCGTACCGCTTGGGATGGTGCTAAAAAGGTAGGTTCTGGGATCGCTAAATTCTTCAGTAAAGAGAAAGAAGGTGACTCCGAAGTACCGAAAGCTGGACGTAAACTTGGTATCGATCTTCTTCTGAACAAGATCACCGAGATCTACGATCTTCTGAAGGAAGAACGAGATCGTCGCGTCGAGAAGGATCAGAAAGAAGAAGAAGCCAAGAAAGACGCCGAACAAGCCGAAGCCAACATGTCCGCTGAAGAACAGCAAGCTGCCAACGAAAAGCGTCTTGAAGAACGCAAGAAAAAGATGGCAGAAGATGCTGCTGCGAAAGCCGCTGCACAAGGTGGAGAAGGTACAGTCCAAGGACAAGGATCTGGTGAAGGTCAAGGAGATGAAGAAGGTGGTGGGTTGATGGACGATGCGATGGATTGGGCGAAAGGCAAAGCCCTGAACTTCGCACGTAATAAACTCGCAGCTGGAGGTATGAAACTCCTTCGTAAAACTAAATGGGGTCGTCGCCTTTTAAAATCTCCTGCTGGAAAACTGATGCGCAAAGGTGTAGGTACACTTTTGCAAAAAGGGAAAATTGGTACCGCAGGTCGTATCGGCAAGACCCTTGGAGGAGTCGGTCGAGTCCTTGGTAGGGCGACTGGATCTGTCGGTTCAAAGGTCGCTAGCATCGGTACTAAACTCGTACCAGGCTTAGCTGGGAAAGCCGGCATGTTAGGTGGTGTAGGATCAAAAGCAATGTCGTTTGCTGGTAAAGCAGCTGCACCGCTGGCACTTGCTGCAGTTGGATATGGTGCATTTAAGGGGTTATCTTCAAGTCGAGAAGAGGACTCTCAATATGCACAAGATCTTGGCAAAGAAGGTTTGTTGAAACGAGCATTCAAGACAGCAATCAATCCTGTCCGTCAAGGGCGTATCATAGCGTCTACTGTGAGGAACATGTTCGGTCTCACGAAGGATCTGTCCAATGCAGGTGTTAGTAAATTGAAAGTCAAAAGTGCTACTGCGGCTCTTGATAAAAAACGGATCAGTAAACTCAAAGAGCTTGGAGCTTCTGAGGAAGATCTCAAGCGATTTGAAGCACTATCCGGAGATGATTCAAATGAAGCACTCAAAGAAAAGAATGCTATCTACGTAAAATACAGCAGTAAGAAGCCTAGTGACGCTACAAAGGCTGTGGAGGGCATTCCTGAAAAGACCAAAGAAGGAGTAGATCACAGCGAGAAAGATAGCGGTAAACTGAGTATCCCTCAGAACGTCGCACAAGCTCTGATGGACACCTCTGACACCATGGCTGAGTTCAAGTCAGAACTTAGAGATTATGTCGATGAACACTATCCAGATGCGTCGGCATCCAGTCGCCGAGCACTTATCGAAGCAACCGTCACAACGATGTGGGGCAACAAAGGTGGAGTATCCGAGAAGACCACTGAGTCGTCTGAAGAGAGTAAGACGGAAGAATCATCTAAGGACAAAATCACCGGCACCAAACTAGATGGTGTAAGAGCCGTTCTAAAAGGTGTACCCAAACAGAAGAAGTCTGGTTGGGGTAGTAAACTCCTAAAAGCAACTGCGTTCGCTTCACCAGTTGGTCTACTTGCTATGGGTGCTAAAAAGTTCAACCTAACAGGTAAAGCTGCTAAAGGACTTAAGTGGGTACGCGGTAAAACCGCAGGCTTAGTTGGTAAAGCTGCTGACTATCTGGAAGGTGTTGCTGCGAATGCTAGAGGAGAAGGGTTCCTCACAGATCTGAAGGATATCGCTGCGACCGGTTCTCGTGCTCTTGCTGACAAACTGAAAGGTGGTCAGGCGGAGAGAGCTGCTTATGTCGAGAAGATCATGAGCATGCCTGCAGAAGAAGCGGTGAAGATGGTTGGTCCTGAAGAGTACGACAAGCTGAGACGTGAGTATCAGCATACTCGTATGAAACATCATCTCGGTCTCTGGGATCGGATGACTGGTAAACAGATCGACACCAGCGGTATGTTGTTGGGTGCAAAAGACACCCTTACTACAGACGACAACGGAACGGTCAGTACTAGTGACATCAGTCAATCGTTGAATGCGTCGATCGTTAACCGTCGTAAGAAAACAACGGGTACGGTTGAAGGTCTGCATGGCGCTCTTGAACGCAGAGCCTCTACCAAAGAGGTGGTCGGACCTGATGGTAAAGTTACACTCACCGAAGATTTCGTTGATAACGACAAAGAGAATGTCGTTGAGGCGATGAGTGATCTCCACAACATCGGTCGTAACTTGAAAGGTCCTGGTGAATATACGGAGTTAGGTCAATCGAAACGTTCTGCGAAAGACGTCTACGATGCCCTTGATCGGTTCGCTCCGAAGAAGCAAACCTTCTGGGACAAAATCACCGCCACCAAACCGAAATCACCTGTCAATACAGCATCCAGCATCAGCGACAAACAGATGGCGAAACACGATGGTGTCAATGCTTATCTGGAGAGCAAACAGCCTTCTAAGGCTGGTGATGCTGCTAGTCAACAGGCTGCTGGAACGGAAGCACTCGTCCAAGCGACAACTTCCGGTAACAGCAGTATCGTCGATAAACTCGCTGAGATGGTCAACCTGATGAAGGAACAGATCGTCGTCACATCTGACAGCAAAGTGGCTCAGGAGAAGGCAACGTCTGAAGGGGCTCAGAAAGCATTAACCGCTGCGATGGCGTATGCCAAAGAGACCGCTCAGAACGCGGTAGCAGCGTCCCGTCCCAAACCAAGACGAGAACCTGCAATCAATGTTGCCAAACCTGTACCAGCGTAAGGAGTAGTATATGTCCTATCAGATCTTAAGAGATGCTGCTGGGATCACCTCTGTTGGTGGGGACTCCAACGGGTGGGTTCGCTCACCCTACGGAGTCCGCATCGCAGAAGATCCGGATAAAGCATTTAAAACACTCATGGAGATCGAACGGTTCGTCTTGGCTCAAGATGCAGACAACAGTGAAATCACTGCGAACGTGACACAGTGGATGAATATCCTGAAGAACGTGGAACAGTCCGATGCATCTTCTGCAGCCTTGAACAAAGACAAAGTCACCGACGAGATGGCTCAGGGTAAGTCGCTCTATGCCTCACCGAACTACACGGATACTCGTGTTGGTGGGAATGATGCGATCAACCCGTACTGGCAGTTCAATCGAGACGATGATATCGTTCCTCCTCTACTTCGTATACCTGGGATGGAAGCGTTTACCTCTGGTATGGGAAGAGTCTATGCAGAAATGTACGACGACAATCAGGAGATCCTCTGGATGCGGATGGGGGTACCTGAATTCGTCAACGTACTTCAGTTCTATACCGTTAGTGGTAATCGTCAAGCTGCGATCGCGATGAACCAGGGATCGATCCGCACTTTGGTTGGTAAGATCATCCGCATGGTGTTCAGTACCGCGATCTGGGCGATCACGTTCCCCATCGTAGCTCCATTTCACATTAACCGATGGATGATGAAACTCGATAGTGAACGGATCACGATGTATTACTACTTCAAGCCAGCGATGCCTCTCTACTACGAGACGGTTAACACGATGCTCAGTTATCTTGCGGTTGGTATGGGGTTGTATCCTACCTGGATGTTCCAACGTTCTGATCGAACGAAGGATCTTCCGAACAATACGAACAAACCCCAACCAGCGAATGATAACGGTATCGTACTGAATGCAGATGGCAAGACTGTCGCTCAGGTCAAGCGAGAAGCAGGATACAGCGCACGATCCGTGATGCCGATCGATATCGGTGAGTATTCAAAGTCAGGGAAGTTCTCCACGAACGACTGTGGGATCCCCGAGTTGTTGAAGAACGGTCCTGATATCTTCACCATCATGAACCGACGTGCGATGTTGTTCAACGCACAGCGTGTGAAAGTGACAACGCGTCAGTTGATGGAAGAGCAGTGGAAACGTCAGCAGGAGACGTCTCAGTACTATGTGAATCCTCAACCGAAGTATGAGGTTGACAAAGATGGCAACTTCACGGAAGTCAAGAATAACGAGTCCGAGGGTGTCTTCACCAAATCGTTTGAAGCTTTGAAAGGAACGCTCTTCGGTGCTGGCGACTTCGTTGGATTCCGGATCGAACGTGGATTGAACTGTACCGAAAACATCTCCAACCAGACAGGTCCTACTGGGATCAGTCAAAAGTTGAACCAAGTCGCTCAACAGAAACGCGATGAGTTCGATGATACTGGTGGTGGTAGTTTCGTAGCTCGTCTTGCGAAGAACTTATCGGAGAAGAAATCGATCGGTGACTTCGCTAAAACAGTTGGTATGGAACTACTTGCTAAAACAGCAAGTGCTGTTGGTATCGGTGACATCGGAGCGATCCTGACCGATGGTAGTGGATTCATCGATATCCCTGAAGTGTGGAAGGGTAGTTCCTTCAGCAAGTCGTATTCATTCACGATCCAGTTGAGAGCTCGGTATGGAGATCCTACATCCATCTTCCAGAGCATCTACATCCCTCTTCTGATGTTGTTGGCTGCCGCTCTTCCCAGATCAGTAGGTGACAACATGTACACCTCTCCGTTCATCATCAACGCATACTGCAAAGGTAAATTCGCAGTACCGTGTGGAATGATCACGGATATGTCGATCAGTCGTGGGAAAGATGAGTTTGGTTGGAGCAGTACCAACCTGCCAACTGCGATCGATGTGAGTTTCAGCATCAAGGATCTCAGTCCTGCTGTATTTCTCAGTATGCAAGACATCGGGTTCTTCGATACCTTTACCAGGAACAACAACCTGATGGAGTATCTGGATACCTTGTCTGCATTGGGGATCAGTGAACGACTGTACTTGATGCCGAAGTCGATGCGGAAACTTGCAGCTGCAACCTTGATCAAGAAGAACACGATCTTCAATCCTACATGGTGGGGTGCCAAGATCGGACGTTCTCCTGCGGCCAGGTTCCTTACAGCTACAGCTCCGTATGCGAACCACGAGAAGACAGACATCAATACGAATGCTACTTCTCTCAATCCTGTTACAAATCTGGGTCGTGGTACCGATACTGCAAATATCAGCAGTCGTTGATACATCTGGAACCATGGGTGAGATGTACTCACCCATGGTTCCATCCTATGCTAAATCAGGAGACTTATTATGTCATTTAACCTTACACCTCTTTATAAGGACCCATCTTTGTCCACGGATGATCGGATCCTTTTGGCATTAAAGGAAGATCAACACAATGATGCATCGAGAGAACTGTTCCAGTCCTTGGAAGATCTGGATATGTTGTGTCGCAATCTGATGTGGTTAGAACATCACATCGATACCTTGCGTACAGATCATGTGTTTCAAGATAATCGCGCATAATGGCGCGCCGTTCTTTTCCTGATTTTCCCATACCTCAATTCCTCCTGCTTCATTTCTTTTGTCTTTTCCCGATTTAAAAACATCACTTATAAACCGGCAGCTTTCTTCTGACAATTATAGCAAGGCTGTGCTAGAATTGCAATGAGACCTGGCTCAGCCAGCTTCAACCTCGCCCAAAATCCATCATTACTGTTAAATCGTT
>ERZ779851.2225-NODE-2225-length-15244-cov-3.232998_pt1 | contig 15244 bp, 16 predicted proteins | sample MGYA00511094_ERZ779851 | MGnify/ENA primary metagenome ERZ779851 (study PRJEB29588, sample SAMEA2155512) | human gut metagenome | biome: human gut; feature: human-associated habitat; material: faeces | place: Denmark | collected 2008/2010 ...
GCAGCGCACTACCTCACCCGCGCTCATGCCCGCATGAGCGGCAACGTCCTCAAGATCTTCGCCGAACTCATCGCCGGCATTCCGTCGGAGAACTGATCATGAGAAGAGACTGCGTCACCCAGATCATCGTCGACTGGGGCAACGGCGAATGGGAGAACTTCGCCACCCCGTTTGAGGCCGAGCAGTACATCAACGCCATGCTCGACGAGCTCGACGTCCCCAAAGCCGCCTGGCGCGAGGACATGCAGGGCAACAAGAAATGGGATTACGAAATCGTCGAGGACGACAACGGCCTCATCAGGCTCGTGGACTGAAGGAGAACAACATGACCTGCCCGCTTTGCACCGACCGCGCCAAGTCCGAAATCTGGCGCAACGGAAACTTCTACCTCATCGATGCGGAGGATCCCGCCTTCCCCTGCTTCCTGAGGGTTGTCTCATGTCGACATGTACCCGAAATGTCCTCGCTCACGTCCGAGGAAAGAACGGAGCTCTGGGGCATTCTCAACGTGGTTGAGGAGGAGATCATCAAGGCGCTCCGCCCGCACAAGGTGAATCTCGCCCAGTTCGGCAACATGGTGCCGCACCTGCACTGGCACGTCATCGCGCGCTGGCAGGACGACAGCCACTTCCCCGAATGCCCCTGGGGGCCGGTGCAGCGCGACGTTCCCGCAGACGTTCAGGCCGAGCGCCGCCGCATGACGGAGGCGCTCAAGCCCGTGCTGCGCGAAGCGCTCGAAAAGCGCTTCGGCTGCTGATCACAATCCCTTCGGACAGACGCTCAGGCCGATTCCCTCGGCCTTCGAGCGCTTGAGCAGCGCCTTGACCTGCTGGTCCGCAATCCCGTTGAAGACAAGCACGACGCGGCTGCCCGCAACGTGGTTGTAGCGGGTCACCCTGACATTCGTCAGACCGTTGTCAAGGGCGAACTTCTTCGACCAGAGCTCCGCCGCCTTCTCATCGGAGAAGGTCTTCAGCACGACGGCATGGCCGCCCGCCTTGAATTCCATGATCGAGCAGCTCTCAAGATCGTCCCCGCAAAGCGCCTTGCGGTTCTTCCGGGCCTTCTGCTGCGTGAAGGGCCCCGCATAGACGGCGTAGCGCGTATCGCTGTACGGAACGATGTTCATCTTTCTGATCAAGTCGACTTTTTCAAAGAACCTGCGGTGCTTGGGAAGGCGCTTTTCCTGCAAGGGACCGAAAACGACACACGTCAGCCCCTCGAGCTTCGCCTCGTCAACGGGCTCCAGAACGGGCGCGGCCTCCTCGACCGCCGCCTCCGCCGCCTGAACGGCCTCGTCACGCACGGCAGGCGCCTCGACCTTCAGATTTTCGGGCTTCACAAGCTCGGGAGAGGCATAGGCGAAGTTGTCCACCCGAACGGTCTTGACCTCGCCCGACGGAATGACCTCGGGGGGCTGGTGAAGGCCGGTCCAGGCCAGATAGCCCGCAGCACCCATCGCTGCCAGCAGAAGCGTGACGGCAAAATATCTCATGCGTCCTCCCTCCCGAGTCCTTCAGCCTGCTGTCCCGCAAGAGCGGAAAGTCCCCTCAGCACCAGATTGTGCTTGACGATGAGATCAGGCACCTCCTCCTGCAGATAGGGTGCGATGAACTTGGCGGACCCGCCGGCAAGCAGCACCTTGGGATCGAAGCCCTGTCTCCTCATGACGCTGCGCGCACGCAGGATGAGCCCCACCTGCGCATCGATGATGCCCGTCATGACGGCGTCGCGCGTGGAGCGCGGCAGCGCGTCGTAGGCGCCGTCGAGATCGGTGAGCGAGGGGATGCCCTTCGTGAGGAAGGTCTTCATCAGCGTGGGACCGAGCGTGATGCGCCCGCCCATGAAGTCGTAGACGCCGCTCTCGCGGTAAAGGATGGAATCGACGGTCGTGGCCGTGCCTGTGTGCACGACAAGAAGCGAGCGCCTTTCCTCAAGCATGGCGTCGGCCGCGCCAACGGCGGCATACCAGCGGTCTGCGCCGAGCTGTCCCGGGTTTTCATAGCAGTTGTTGAGCGTCATGCGACCGTGAAAGGACGGCTGCGTACGCACCCAGTTCCATCGAATGCCGTGGTCATTGAAGAACTTGGTAAGCGAAAAGGCGACGACGGGCGCCGCGACCGTGCAACCGATGATGCGCTTGGGGCGCATGTTGAGCCACAGGTCGTAGAGCTCTTCCTTGAAATGCGTGCTGCCCTTGTGGATGATGGTGTGCGGGTTGTCGGGCTCCTCAATGGGCGTCCATTTCAGAGCGGTGTTCCCGAGGTCAATAAGCAGCGTCGTCATTGAAAAAAGTTCCAGAAAAAAAAGCCTTCACGCCCTCATTCGTCTTCAGCTGCAGACGGCCGAGACTGTCAATGCCCATATTAAGTCCTTTCCACGCCCCACCGTCGTCCTCGAGACGGATCGTTCTTCCGGCAAAGGCGTCGTAGAAGGGCCAGGCGGCCGTCACATCCGCCCTGTCGCGGGTCAGAATGCCGAGGATTCCCGTCACAAGAGGCCCGAGCATGGGATTGGGCGCAGCGTGATCGGAGCACGCCAGCACGTCGCCGAGACCGCTTATCGGCCAGCCGTTCGTCGTTCGTTCGGCGGCGCCGTCACGGTTGAGGCCCACGCCTGCGATCAGGACGCTCCTCCCGTCGGCGTCCTTCACCGACTCGCAGAGAATGCCGCCGCACTTTCCGCCCTCGAACCAGACGTCGTTGGGCCACTTGATGCAGGCGAAGCGGCCTGCGTCGCGCAGCGCGCTGCACACGCCCATGCCGACGGCGATGGCCACTAGCGACACGGGCACCCTGATCATGGAAAAAGGCAGCAGAAGAGAAAAGGCCAGGCAGCCTTCTGGAGACTTCCAGCCGCGGCCCCTCGTACCCCGCCCCATCGTCTGATGCTTCGCCTCCAGCACGAGCGGGCGGCTCACGCGCGAGCTGCGCGCATGCGTCTTCATGTCGTCGTTGGTCGAGCCTGTCTCCTCAACCACGCGCACGTCAAAGGACTCCACGGACTTATCCTCCTTCGTCGGGAGCATTTCTAAAGTCCGTCAATCATAGTTGAATTCCCGAAGGCTTTGAGAAAGCTTTGACAGGCATACTCAGGCGTTGATTACAATGAGTTGGCAACGCGTTCCCAATCATCCTCTCTCCCAATGCGCTTCTCAACATCCCCGCTTCTGTCCGCCGTCATGCTCTGCGCCGCGTCGCAGTCTGCCGTCGGCGCCATGGCCCTGATGGATCTGGACAGCAGACAGATTCTTCAGCTGGAAGGCAACCTGCTCTTCATCACCGAGCCTCTGGCGGAACAGCTCAAAGGCTTTCCGGGAATGGCGGACAAGCCCGTCAAGGCTGGTGAAACCGCAACGGAAGCCTTTGTTGCGCGTCTGGCCGCGATCTCCGACGAGCAGTGGAAGGCCTTTCTTTCGAAAACCGCTGCCGACGACGGGCAGGAGGCGGCCAGACGGCTTGCTCCCGTCGCCGCGGCCTGCACGGACATCGGCTGCGACGGCATCTACGTGTCCGTCAATCCGCTCGGCAACGGGGAGACACACCGTCTCCTTGCCGTCGTCTTCGGATCCGACACCCGTGAGACCCTCGACAGGGCGGCAGGCGTCTTTCTTCGTGAGGGCCACCTGCGCTACAAGACCGCAACGGTCATCCGCAACGGAGAGGCCGTGGGACGCACCCCCGTCTTCAAGGGAGAGGCTCAGGACGTGACGCTCGTCACGCACGAGAACGTCGTCGTCACGATTGCCAAGACCATGACGCTGAGCAAGGACTCGGAAGCATTTAAAATGCACCTCACCCGTCAGCAGCCCGTCATCGCCCCTGTGGACGCCGAAACGCCGCTGGGCACGCTGAGCATCTGGCTCAACGGCAAGTGCCTGCGGTCCGTGCCGGTCTACGCGAAGGAGCCCGTCAAGGAAGGCTCCCTGTGGCAAAGGGTCCGGGACACGATCATACTGACAACGACAGACATCAACGAAGCGGAGAAATCCCGATGAACGACAATTCCAAGCCCCAGCCCGACGACCTGACTCCGGTCATGGTCTTTCCCATGCTGAACTTCCCGATCAAGATCATGGGCCTCAACCAGCCTGAGTTTCCTGTCGCGATCAGCGAACTCGCCTCCGGACACTTCGCCGACTTCGACAAGGGCACGATGACGACGGCCCTCTCCAAGACCGGCAAGTATCTTGCGCTCAGCATCATGGTGAACGCGCAGTCTCAGGAACAGCTCGACAACTTCTACCGAGCCCTGACCGCGCACCCGATGGTCAAGGTGGCGCTCTGATGACGGGCGTCGAGGACGTCAAGCCCGGCAGCCTGAAGGCCTGGATGGCCTTCACGCGCCCGAAGACATGGGGCGTGGCCGTGGCTCCCGTCATTGCCGCGCTAAGCCTCGCCCTGTTCGAAACGGGCAGATTTGATGCCCTGACCGCGTTCTTCACGATGACGATCGCTCTGCTCATGCAGATCATCAGCAACATGAAGAACGATCTGGGCTATACGGAGAAGAAGGCGGAAACAGGCAACCGCAGGGGGCTTCCCCGTGCAACCACCCAGGGCTGGATCTCCATTTCTGCCGCCCGAAGGGCCATTCTCACGCTCATCGTGCTGGCACTGCTCAACACCGCCGTGCTCATCTGGCTCGGCGGCTGGGTCTTCGCGCTGATCGGCATCTCCTCGGTCATTGCCGCCTATTCGTACATGGGCGGTCCGAAGCCCATTGCCTACACGCCGTTCGGAGAGGCGACGGTGCTCGTATTCTTCGGTCTCACGGCCGTCTGCGGCTCCTACTACCTGCAGACCTTCACGGTGTCGGCAAACGCCGTCCTCCTGAGCATCTCGCTCGGCTCGATCGCGGCCGCCGTGCTCGCCGTCAACAACTGGAGGGACAGAGTGCACGACAAGAGCATCGGCCGCCAAACGCTTGCGGTCGTGCTCGGCGACAAGACCTTCACGGCAGTCTTCAGAATCATGACGGCGCTGCCGCTTGCCCTCGGCCTCGTCATGGCCGCCGCGCCCGGATTCTGGCCCTGCCTGCTTGTACTGCTCTGCCTGCCGCTGTGCCTTCCGCTGTGGAAGCAGTTCGGCACGCTGCAGCACGAGGCGCTCAACGCCACGATGTTCGGATGCGTCAAGTACGAACTCGCCTATTCGGTGCTTTTTTCTCTGGGCGCACTGCTTGCCTGCCTTCTCTGAGGCGCCGAATCATCAACAAAAAACTCTCCCCCGCTGCAGGCGGGCGGAGAGTTTTTTATCCTTCAGGGCACGGGGCTTACGGTTCGGCGCTCTTCGAGCTGTTGTTCGACTCGAGATTCTTGAGACGCTCCTTGATGGCTGCTTCGCTTTCGATCGTGAAGCAGGTCACGACCTGCTGAACGCCGGAAACTCCGGCGGCCACCTTGGTGGCGGTCCTTGCCTCATCGATCGTCACGATGCCCATCAGATAGACGATGCCGCGCTGGACGTCGACCTTCATCTGGTTGAGCGAAATCTTCTTGGTGCCGATGATCGAATTGCGGACCTTGGTCGCGAGCATCGAGTCGGAAAGGACGGCACCCACGGTGGCGGGCGTCATCACGGCGAGTTCGTTGATCACGGAATGCACGCCCACGCTCTTGACGGCCGTGTCCTGGGCCTTCTGCCTGTCGGCGGCCGTGAGCACTTCGCCCGTCAGAAGCACCTTGCCCTCGTAGCTCGTCACGACCACGTGGTGCTTTTCATGTCCGATGACCTCGCCGATTTCATAGCGAACGCGCTTCTCGAGCACTTCGTCGTCGACAATGCTGCCGGTCGTTCGACGGTCCGTAATGACGGTTGCCGACGTGACGGCCGCGCCGCCGATCAGAATCGGCGCACATCCGCTCAAGCCGACCGTCGCGACGGCGGCAGCCAGAACGAACACCTTAGAAACTGTCATATTCTTCCCTCCTCCGGGCCTGTCTCAAGGCCTCCGCCGCACGCTCCTCGGCGCGGCTCTGCTGCATGAACGGCATGAGCCATTCCCAATACTTCAAAAACGTCCGGCGCCTCAGCCAGATCCTCCGGCTTCGCCTGCGGATGTCATCATGCGAGCCCCACTGCCTGACCACGTCGCTGACGGTCTCGAACTTGCAGCCGAGCAGCCTTGCAATCGTCCCCTTGTCGGGATAGAAGGGCAGCTCCACCCATTCCACGCCTTTGGAGAAAAGATTCGCCATGGCCGCCGGCTTCTCGCAGTGAAGCATCAACAATAATAATGCGCCGAGGCGCTCCTCGACCGTGCCGGAATAATTGAGAAACATACCCATCCTGTCGCAGATCGACGAGACGGAGGAGTATCCCGACAGCTCGTGCTGCCACTCGGGATTCTGGTCGGCGATCTTCAGAAGCAGCTCCTGGTTCACCACCAGCACCTCGGTCGACGTCAGACACCAGTGACGTCTGGGCATGCGGTCCCTCACGTACAGATTCTCATAATTGCCGCACAGCGCGCCGGGCCCCGCCATCGACAGAAGCAGGGGCTCGTCCCTCACTGGATCCAGCAGAGCCTTCACCACAAATCCTGAACGCACGTACATCAGATTGCCGAACAGACCGGGAGAGGTGTAGATCACGTCGCCGCGACGGAATTTCATGGGATGCCCGATGCCTGCCAACACAAAGCTCATCGACTGCGAAAGGCAGGGGGACATCCAGGGAATGACTTCGGGGGTCATAAACAAAAATGTTTAAAAATTTGTGGTCAACTTTGTGGATAACTTCTGATGAAGATTCTCGATTTTGTGGATAACTTTTTTGTGCACCTTCCGGAGCCCAAAGTTGTCCCCTGCTTTTCCCGTCTTTCCCACAGGAGATCCAGAGGCTTGTCCACACGCTTTTCACAGGTGCATCTTATTGTTTTTTAGGTACAAAAGTCTATTATCCACAAAAACCGTCCTCACCTACTACTTACCACTACTAACATAAAGAATTTAAGAAGAAATATATAGAGTAGAACTTTGCGAGGATCCTTCAACTTTACACAAAAAACGGAAAATGTAGAAACGTAAGAACCGGGGAGAAGGCGACTGGAGATCAAAAGAGGGCTTTAAAATGCGCCCATTTCCGATCGCCAACCTGTGGATAACTTGTGGGTTATCCTGTGTATTCCCTGTGGATTGGGTGCATTTATTACTGTGCCCCAAAAGTTTTTGTTTTGGAGGCGAAAACTCAGAGACTGCGCTTTTCGAGTGCCTGAAGGACGTAAATGCCGTCCAGAGCAGCCTCTCCCGCCGTTCCGAAGGGGGCCTTGAACTTCATGCTGCCCGCCGCTTCAAAGGGAATGCCGAGCTCGGTGAGCTCGTTCTGGAGTTCTGCATTCGCCTCGCGGTCTCCGACCACGACGATGTGGTCGACGCGAAGGATGGTGGAGCCTTCTTCGCCCTCGCAGCTCACTCGCACCGAGTGGCTGTCGATCTGTTCGACGTTGGCCTCGTCGAAGATGTTCACGCCGTGCATGCGCAGCCACTGGACTTCGTAGAGCCTGCGCTCGTGTGCAAAGAGCTCCTCGGTGGTCTCATTCGTTTCATTGATGAGGTAGACCTTGCGCGGAGCTGGGTTGAGATGGGGGATGACGCCGAGCGTGCCGCCGATGTGTTCGGCGGGGTCGCCGATGCCCCAGGCGCAGCACCATTCATCGTGCGCCTTCAGGTCGTGGGTGCAGAGATGGCGCGTGACGTCCACGGCGACGTTTCCGCTGCCGATGACGGCGACACGGTGGCCGACGGGCACGCGGCCCTGCAGCAGGTCCTCAAGCGAAAGGACGTTGGGCGTGTCGATGCCGGGAATGTCGGGCATGCAGGATTCCTTGCCCGTGGCGAGCAAGATCCTGCTTCCGCTGTAGTTGTCCTCAATCCACTGCGCGGTGGCGCGAGTGTTGCGGATGATTTCGACGCCGAGCTCGACGAGCTCGCGCTCCTGCACCTTGAGAAGCTCCGCGATTGAGCTTCGGCCCTGAATCTTTGCGCAGAGCCTGTAAAGGCCGCCAAGTTCGGGACCTTCGTCAACGAGGGTGATCTTGTGGCCTCTCAGAGCGCCCTCACGGGCCGCAGCCATGCCGGCAGGGCCTCCCCCTACGACGAGTATGTCGAGGCCGCCAGGATGCTTGTGAGAGCGTCTGAGGACGTATGGGTCTGCAATGCAGGCCAGCATTTCCCTGCCCTCGCGCCTGTCGGGGCGCGTGCAGCCGTGCGGACAGAGTGTGCATGGCCTGACGGGCTTGCCCGTGTGCACGTGCTCCACCCAGCGTGCGTCCGCAATGAGCGGACGACCGATCTCGACGAGACTCGTGATGTTGTTCTGCAGGATGTCGTCAAGCCTGTCGGGCCCCGGCATGCGGTGGCCGAAGATGACGGGAACCTTGATCTCCCGGGAGAACTTCTCCATGAACGGCACCCAGACGCCTGCGGGCGTCAGGTCGCTGTTGACGGGAACGCTGTTGGGTGTAAAGCCGATGTCGAAACTGAAGAGATTGACGCCTTCGTAATGAAGGGCCTGGGCAAAGGCAAGGAGGTCGTGCCATTCGCTGCCGCCCGCGTGCAGGTCAAGAAGCGAAAGGCGGTATGAGATGATCGGCGCCGGTCCGACGAAGCTTCGGATGCGGCGGACGAGCTCGACCGCAAAGAGCGTGCGGGCCTGCAGGCCCCACTTGTCGTGGCGGCGGTTGAAGAGGCGACTCGAAAAGACGTTCGGCAGGGAAAGGCGGCCGCCGTAGATCTCCACGCCGTCGAATTCTCCGTGCAGGATGGCGTGGTAGGCAAAGAGGGAGTACTGGCTGATCAAGTGGCTCACCAGGAGCCCCGGAGCCCTGTGCAGCGTGCGCCCCGTGTCCCTGTTGCGAAAGCGCGAGGCGGAGACGGCAAACATGTGGTCTGCCCCGGCGCCGTGGTGCTGAAGCTGAAGAAGGACCTTGGAGCCCGACTCATGGATGACGGATGTCAGGCGAACCGCATTGTTGAGCAGGCCGGCCGTCAGGACGGGGTCCTTGAGATTCCGCAGACCAGTTTCGTGCACGACGCCGTTGCCGAGGATGAAGAGCCCCGGCCCGTCGCCACGCGCGCGTTCCTCGTAGAACTCCACGACGCGCGGGTCGAAGTAGTCCTGCTTTTCGAGGCCTGTCTCAACGGGGGCCATGACGATCCTGTTCTTCAGGAAGTGCGATCCCACCTTGAGAGGCAGAAACAGATGCGGATAGGCGGCCATGATGCTAGGGAAGCTTCTCCAGATGATGGATGCCGAAGGGCACCAGCACGGACGGCACGATGTTGAGGCTCGGCTTCAGGTTGTTCGCCTGGTCGTCGAAGAAGATGTGCGGCCTGATGGCCTTGAGAAACGGCTGCTTGTCGAGACCGTCGAGCAGAAAGAGCTCCGCGGCGCTCATGCCGAAGCTTTTCAGTGTGGTGATCAGGCGCTCCTCGCTGGGCGCGCCTCGAGCCGTCACGATGGAGATGCGGACGGCGGGCTCGAAGTACGGGTCTGCGGCGCCCCTGTGGTTGTAGTCGAAGCGCTGAAAGGCCGACAGCTGCTCGAAGAGCCTGCGCAGGGGCCCCGGCGAATGGGGCGTGGAGGCCTTTTCCTGCTCGAGTCGATGAAAGCCCGAGAGCCCCTCCTTCTGGTACTCGCGCTCGCTTTCGTCGTCGGCGATCACGCCGTCGAAGTCGAAGGCGATGCGCAGCGTCGGACTGGCGTCGTCATCCTCGTCTCCGACGGGAGACGGCATCACGAGGCCCGCAGGCTGGCCTGCGGCGATGGCATTGCGGACATTCTCGGGGTTGGCGCTCAGAAAGAGAGAGGCGTTGAAGGCGGCCAGATACGGATAGGTCGAGTGGCCCGACGTAAAGCCGCCCGCCGAAATGGGCAGCCTGTAGTGGCGGCACGAATGGAAGAAGCGCTGGGCCGTCTCAGGAGAGTTGCGCGAGAGCGCAATGACCCTGAAGGGCGCCAGATCGCCGTAGAGCTCGTTGAGGGCGAGCAGGCGGCGCACGAAGGGAAAGGCCACGCCCGGACGCAGGGGCGTGTTCTGGTAGCGGACCTGATGGTCCCTGAATGCCTTGTAGCCCTTTTCCTCGAAAAGCGCGTGCTCCTCCTCAAGATCGAACAGCGCCCTTGAGGAAACGGCGATGACCACTTTTTCCTTGAGATTATCCACGCGGCGTCCTCCAATGGTTTGAGGCGGTGAAAGCGGAAGGCCAGCGGCGCCGGCCATCCTGTTTCCCTCGGCGATCAGGCGTCGATGTTGCCGGCAAAGAGCGCGTTGGTCTCGATGAAGTCGCGGCGCGGTTCGACGACGTCGCCCATCAGCATCGAGAAGATGGCGTCTGCGCTGGCGGCATCTTCGATTCGGACGCGCAGCATGCGGCGCACGGACGGATCCATGGTCGTCAGGTTGAGCTGCTCGGCCGTCATTTCACCCAGCCCCTTGTAGCGCTGGCGGATGATGCCCTTTTCAGCCTGCTTCAGCAGCCAGTTGACGGCTTCGCCGAAGTTCTTGACGGCCTGGTCGTTCTTGCCGCGCGCGACGCGGGCGCCCGTGCCGATGATGCCGCGGAGCATTGCGGCGCTTTCCTGCAGCTTCCTGTAGTCGGCGGAGAGCGTGAACTCGGGCGTGACGTTCGTCGTCTTGTAATTGCCGTGCTTGAGACGGTGGACCTTGAGCAGGTGCTTCTCGTTCTCCTCGTCGTAGACGGCCTCGACCTTGACGTTCGGATCGCGAAGCTCCTGCTGAAGCACTTCGGCCGTGTGGTGCGAGGTGAACTCGTTTTCAAGGTTGATGTCGACGCCTGCGGCGATGGCCACGAGCACGGACTTGTCGATCACGCCCTGAAGGCGGGCGATGACGTCGCTCGACTGAAGGTATTCGTTGACAAGCGTCTCGAGCTCGGAGCCGCGCACCGGCGTGTCGGCGTCGAAGGCGTCCTTGTTGCGGTAGAGGCGTGCGTCCTCCATGGCGATCTTGAGCAGATAGTCGCTCATTTCACGCTCGTCCTTGAGGAACACGCCCTTGTCGGCCTGGTTCTTCTTCACCTTGTAGAGAGGCGGCTGGGCGATGTAGACGTGACCGTTCTCGATGAGCTGAGGCATCTGGCGGTAGAAGAGCGTCAGGAGCAGCGTGCGGATGTGCGCGCCGTCCACGTCAGCATCGGTCATGATGATGATGCGGTGGTAGCGCAGACGCGAGATGTCGAAGTCCTTGCCGATGTTGGTGCCGAGCGCAAGCGTCAGCATGCGGATCTGCTCGGAGTCGAGGAGCTTGTCCTGAGAGGCCTTTTCCACGTTGAGCACCTTGCCTCGCAGCGGAAGAATGGCCTGGAACTTGGAGTCTCGGCCCTGCTTGGCCGAGCCGCCTGCGGAGTCACCCTCGACGATATAGATTTCACATTCACTTGCGTCTTTACTTGAACAATCTGTTAATTTACCTGGCAATGAGCTAATTCCATCCAATGCCGATTTACGACGAGTTAATTCACGTGCTTTTTTTGCCGCAATTCTAGCCTTGCTGGCGATTTCTGCTTTTTCCACAATAGCCTTAGCTACATCTGGATTTTCTAAGAAGAAACGATTAATTTGTTCACCCGCAATATTAGAAACAATTTTACGAACTTCACTGTTTCCTAATTTAGTCTTTGTCTGTCCTTCATACTGAGGATCCGGGTGCTTAACAGAAATAATCGCAACCAATCCCTCTTTAACATCATCCTGAGATAAACTCTCATCCTTTTTGATCATATTATTATTTTTCGCATAAGCATTAATACAACGAGTCAAAGCCATTCTGAAACCATCTTCGTGATATCCACCTTCATGCGTATGAATATTATTACAGAAAGAATAAATACTAGATTGATAGCCATCGTTATATTGCAAAGCAACTTCTGCAAGAATACCATCCTGCAATCCCTCTACATAAATGACTTTGTCACTGATTGTACTCTTATTCTTATTTAAGAATTGAACGTACTCAATAATTCCACCCTCATATTTATAGTCATTACTTGGACCATCTGGTGTTCTTTTATCTGTTAAAGTTAAACGTATATCCTTATTTAAGAAGGCAAGCTGACGCAAACGAGAATTCAACGTTTCATAATCATAAACTGTTGTATCCTTAAAAATCGTTGGATCCGCTTTAAAACGAACTAAAGTACCTGTTTCTTCTGTTGTACCAATAATTTTTAAAGGCTCCACCGCATGTCCACCATTTTCAAAACGAATAAAATAAATTTTACCATCTTGAAATACAGTAACCTCTAACCATTCACTCAACGCATTAACGACACTGGCACCAACACCATGCAAACCTCCGGAAACCTTATAAGCGCCTCCGCCAAATTTTCCACCTGCATGTAATACCGTCATAATTGTTTCTACTGCGCTAATTCCTGTCTTTTCATGAATTCCAACTGGCATACCACGACCATTATCACGTACCGCAATAATGTTATCCGGTTCAATTGTTACATCGATTCGGTCCGCAAATCCAGCTAATGCCTCATCAATACCATTATCTACGATTTCCCAAACCAAATGGTGAAGTCCACGTACAGAAGTGGAACCAATATACATACCTGGTCTCAAACGAACCGCTTCTAACCCTTCTAACACCTGGATATCATCCGCTGTATACGAATGCTCTACTTGCGTAGCTTGTGTTTCTAATTCTTCAAATTCAAGAATCTCTTTTTGTAATTCATCCTGACTCATTTGTAGACCTCCTTAATTCTCCCTTGTTCTATATCATAGAATCGAACTGCACGATTCCAATGCATATTCAATCGTTCTGTTGTTGTTATAAAAATCTGCATATCGTTAGGAAGCTTTTCAATTAATTGTCGCTTTCTAAGATTATCCAGTTCACTAAATACGTCATCCAATAATAAAATTGGATATTGCCCACTCTTTTCATAAATAATTTGGGCTAACCCCAATTTAAGTGCCAGTACAAAACTTCTTTTCTGCCCCTGACTGGCCACTTCACATACAGGTTTTCCATTCAATTCAAATAAAATATCATCCCTATGAATTCCAATCAAAGTCTGATGATATTTTTTTTCTTTTTCAAAAACCTTGGCATAAGCTTCCTTCATATCTCCATCCAAATCAATAAACGTTATATACTTAGCATCTATATATTCTTTTTCATTTGAAAAGAATGGATATAGCTCACGCGCTTTTATCATCAAAGAATTCAAAAATTCATTTCTTTGTTTCATAATGATTTTTTGAACATCTATCATCTGATCCAAATAAATTTGAACTAAACACTCATCCACTTTACTCTGTTTCAAAGCTTGATTTCTCTGCTTTAAAATTTTTTGATACGAAGATAACGTAACCGTGTACGTTTTTGACAATTTCATTAACTCCATATCAATAAATCGTCTTCGATTTTTTGGAGATGAAGTAAATAAAGATAAATCGTCTGGACAAAATAAGATCGCATTTTCAATTCCAATAAAATCCGAATACTTCTTAACTGGATTTTGAAAACGAAATAAATGCTTTTTTTGATGATCCACAATCACTTTCAATTCTTCTTTTCTGTGATTAGACTCCACCATTGCCTGAACACAAAATTCTTTGCACCCATGCATGATCATACTGTCCAATTGATTTGTTCGAAACGAACGCAAATGACTTAAAAAATAAATAGCTTCAATTAAGTTCGTTTTGCCCTGTGCGTTTTTTCCATATAAAAAATGAATGCATTTTGGTGTAAAAGAAAAAGACATGGTTTCATAATTACGGAAATGAAAACATGTCAGTTTTTCAACATTCATTTCACTTCAATCCTTATTCCATTAGTTTCTACAATATCTCCATGGTAGATCTTTTTCCCACGACGATTTTCATTAACGCCGTTGACTAATACTTCCATGTTTGCTAAATATTCCTTGGCCTGTCCACCACTATAGACAACATCGCAAGCTTTTAGCAATTGTGCTAATGTAATATACTCATCTTTAAGTTCAAATTCCATGAAAATACCTCTTTTCGCACTATAATTATATCATAAAACGACATAAATAGCTATGCGTACAGAGATACCGATATAAAAAGAAACCGTTTAAAACGAGTTTAAACGGCATTTTCTTTAATCATAACTACGAATTGGCACTAAAATCATTAAGACTGAAGCATCTTCCGGATTTGATACCTTGATAGGCTTCATAAATCCAGAAAATTCAATCAATACTTTTTCGCATCCCAATGCCTTGATCGCATCCAACATATATGTACCATTACATGTCAATGAAATATCTTCTCCTTCATATTCACACTTAGTCAATACTTCATCAGAGTTTCCAATTTCACTTGAATACGTCTTAACATGAGTTTCTGCAGTTGAACATTCCAATTTAATTAAATGTACTTTATCATTACGAATGAAGTTAGTACGATCAATTGTACCTGCAATTTCATATGAATCCACCAACATCTTAGATACACAACTTGTAGGAATAATTCTTTGTACATCTGGGAAAGTTCCATCAATCAAACGAGTTTGGATAATTGTTTTATCAAATACAAACTGTGCTTTTTTAGAATCTGCATAAATATCGATTGTATCATCATCTGAAACAGAACGAACAACCTCAGTTAAAGATTTACTAGGAATTGTGATATTAAAATCTTGACTTGAATTCAATTCAATTGTTTTTCTAGCTAAACGATATGAGTCTGTTCCAGAACAATACAACATATTACCTTGTGAATTGAAGTTTACCCCCGTTAATACTGGACGTTGATCTTTGTCGCTGCACGCAAATGCAGTCTGAGAAACGATTGATTTTAAATCTGTTGCCTTTAATACAAAATGATGATTAGGTTGTGTAAAATCAATATCAGGATATTCATTAGAACGAATACCATTTAAGTTAAATTGACCATTATCACTAGAAATACGAACTAAAGAGTAGTCAATGACTTCAATTTCAATATTTTTACAATCCAACTTACGAACAATTTCTAACAAATACTTAGAATCAATAATAATAGATCCTTCTTCTTCAATATCTAAATTATTCAATTCACCAGGAACAATTACAGTACGAATGGATATATTTGAATCACTACCAGTTAAAATCATTGAACCATCTTTTAAATCAATACAAATACCTGATAGTGCAGGTAATGGAGAAAAGACACTAATAGCTCTAGAAACAATAGATAGCTTGTCATAAAAATATTTTCGATCAATAGAAAAATGCATAAAATCCTCCTTTTAT
>ERZ779851.2229-NODE-2229-length-15201-cov-8.828205_pt1 | contig 15201 bp, 15 predicted proteins | sample MGYA00511094_ERZ779851 | MGnify/ENA primary metagenome ERZ779851 (study PRJEB29588, sample SAMEA2155512) | human gut metagenome | biome: human gut; feature: human-associated habitat; material: faeces | place: Denmark | collected 2008/2010 ...
TCCACATAACCGGCGGGCATGGAGAAGTTCTGGGCATAGATCAGGTTTGCCAGGGTGTTGATGTCCAGCTGCTTTGCCACGTCGGCCTGGGCCAGGGCGTTGGCCTTGGCGGTCTCGTACTCCTGCTTGGCCTCGTCCAGCTGCTTTTCGTACTCGTTCAGCATTTCACGCGCTTCGGTGAACTGCATATAGGCGTTGAGCTGCTGCTGGGAGAAGCTGCCCAGTGCGCCGGAGAACTCGGTCATCAGCTGGGGCACATTGTCCATGGCCTTGATGGTGCTTTCCAGCGTGTTATAGACCACATTCAGGCTTTCCTGCAGCTGCATCTCATTGGCAAGATCCTCTGCGGTGCTGCCTTCGGAGCCGGTCTCGGTGTTCACGCGCTCCTGCAGTTTCTGCAGGGCGGTAGTGAGCTTATCGGTAATGGTGCGCAGCTCAGCCACAATATCGATCAGAGAGTCGATATCCCGCATACCGGTCTCGTTGAACTTGTCCATGACCTTCTGCAGACCGTCGCGCACCTCGATCAGGGCCTGCTGGATCTCAGGCTCCTTGACCACGGCGATCAGGTCATTGACGCTTTCCAGCAAAGCCTGCGCCTGCGCACGCACCGTTTCCACTGCGGCACCCACCTCGGTGCTCATCTGGCTCATGACCGAGTTGGACACCGTATTGCCAAAGTTTTTCAGCTGCTTTTCGTATTCCCTGCGTCCGGCGGTGATCTGTGCCTCGGCGCTTTCCAGCTGGGAGCGGGCTGCAGCCAGCTGGGTATCGATCAGTTCCAGCAGCTTTGCGTTGATCTCGTCGATCTTATCCTGATTGAGCTGCACCTGCACCAGCTTTTCCACCAGACCGCTGGACGAAACGCTGGACACACCGCCCTTGCGCTGCACTTCCGGCACAAGGGTGTTCTGGATAAACTCAGAAAGCTCGTACTGGTCGGCACCTTCGCGGCTGACAGCCACCGTCATGAAAGCGTTCATGTTCAGGCTGTACTCAATGATGGAAGGGGTCAGCGCCGTGCTGGGCAGGTCGCTTTTGGCCTGATCCAGCTTGTTGGACACCTTGACCAGCGCGCTGTTCATATCCGTATCCTCGGTAAACTCCATCAGCAGCAGGCTGTAGTTTTCTGCCGATGTTGCGGTGATCTTGGACACGCCCGGCACTGTGAGCGAGTTCTGCAGCACATCCGAGACCTCGCTCTCCACGCGCTCCGGGCTGGCACCGGGATACACGGTGACCACCATCAGATACGGTGTGTTCACGTTGGGCAGCAGGTTCGTATCCATCTTTGTGACCGCCACAAAGCCCAGGATCAGGATCATGACCACTGCAACCAGCACCGTAAACGGCTTTTTGACACTGAATTTTTCCATTTTCTCCTACCGTTTCTCTGCCTTGCCGCAAAGCAGGACAGCTGCTTTCCCTGCGGGAAAGGCTACACTTCAACATTTTTATTATACACGCAAGCCCCCGCCTTGCAAGAGCGGGGTGGGATTCTTTTGCGATTCTTTGGATACTTTCGCAAGATTTTAACATTTGCCGTTCCGTTTTTCCATTTTCCGGCTGCGGGTGCGACCAAATTCGGTCAGTCTTCCTTTATGGATACGCGGCAGCAGGGCAGATTGTTGCACCTTTTTAAAATTTTTCTGCTGAAGCGCCAGAGCCGCTTTTTGTTTTTTGCGTGGAAATGTGCATTTGAATATGTTATACTAGAGTACAGAATGGATCAGCAGGCTCTTTTTCGGGCCTTATCCTATAGATTCGACCGATAAAAACGAGGAACACTATGAAAAAAGTCATCTCCGTCCGTTTCAAAGAGAACGGCAAAAGCTATTATTTTGATCCCGCCGGGGCCGACATCAAAACCGGCGAATATGTGATCGTGGAGACCGCCCGCGGCATTGAGTGCGGCGAGGTGGTGCAGGGCGTGAGGGAGATCGCCGATGCGGCAGTGCCCAAGGCCCTCAAGCCCATCACCCGCATGGCCGACAGCGTGGATATCCGCCGGATGCGCCAGAACCGCGAGGACGAAAAGCGCGCCTACCACACCTGTCAGGAGTGCATCGCCCGCCACGGGCTGGAGATGAAGCTGGTGGAGGCCGAGTACACGCTGGACCGCTCCAAGATCATGTTCTACTTCACCGCCGACGGGCGGGTGGACTTCCGGGAGCTGGTCAAGGATCTGGCAGGCATCTTCCACACCCGCATCGAGCTGCGCCAGATCGGCGTGCGCGACGAAAGCAAGATGATCGGCGGTCTGGGCATCTGCGGCCAGCCCTTCTGCTGCAGCCGCTTTTTGAAGGATTTCCAGCCCGTTTCCATCAAGATGGCCAAGGAGCAGGGCCTTTCGCTGAACCCCACCAAGATCAGCGGTGCCTGCGGCCGTCTGATGTGCTGCCTTGCCTACGAGGAGAGCGCCTACGAGTACCTGAACAGCATCATGCCCATGGTGGGCAGCACGGTGCGCACCCCGGACGGTCTGGGCACTGTGCTGGAGGTGAACCCGGTATCCGGCTACCTGCGGGTGCGCTGCGGCACCGAGAGCCTTGCCCCCCGGTACTACAAGGTGGGCGTGTGCGAGTATGTGAGCGGCGGCAAGCGCCCGCCCCGCCGTCCCGACCCGGACGATGATTACTCCGGCGTGCGCAACCCCGCCCCGGTGGTGGCAAGCTCCGACGACGAAAAGCGCCCCGCCTGCCCCCGCCGCCGCGCAAGCGAGAAGGAATGAACATCCGGGCGGTTAGTATTATAAAACTAACCGTGCTTCGTGATTTTCGCTAAAAATCTCCCTCAATTTTCCCGTAAAGTTAGCCGTTGCTTTTGTGCAACCCAACAAAAAATAAAAAAAGCCCTTTACGGCGGTACGGTTAGTCTTGCCTTTTCATTTTTGGTTTGTTAGAATGCAGACAAGGATGAATTCCGGAGCAGCTTGCTGGCACCGTGCGAGGGCAGGCTTCTCCTAAACATTGGCACGGGAAATAAAGGAGAGTTTTATTATGGCACACAAGGTTTCTGACGCATGTGTTGGCTGCGGCGCTTGCGAGGGCGCTTGCCCGGTTGGCGCTATCACCATCGAGAACGGCGCTGCAGTTGTGAACGCTGATTCCTGCATCGATTGCGGTGCTTGCGAGGGTGCTTGCCCCACTGGTGCAATCGCTGCTGAATAATCAGTAGTTTTTGCTGAAAACGCATCAAAAAGGACTGCTGCACATCTGTGCAGCAGTCCTTTTTTGTGGTATCATAAAGTAAATTCATGAAAAACGCAGTTCGACGCGTCCGCAAACGCGCCGAACTGCTGAATCAAAAAATATTTTTCCGCTGCACATGGCCAAAGCACACGCGGCGGCCATTCCTGATCGTCCACCGCAAAAGAGGCACTGCACAAAATGCTGTGCAGCCGCCCCGCTTTTTGTTTCATGCACAAATTCCGCAGGAAAATACCCTGCATTTTTTGGAAGGGAAACGGCACACTGTCTATGGAACATTCTACGGAAGTTTTGTATAATAGAACTATGGTCTACTGCACCCCGGAGCACCGGTTCGGCTCGGACGCGCTTTTGCTGGCCCGTTTCTGCGAGCCGCGGCGCAGCCAGAAGGCGGCAGACCTGTGCTCCGGCTGCGGCATCGTGAGCCTTGAGTGGCACGACCGGGGCCATCGCGGCCTCTGCGCTGCCGTGGAATTGCAGCCCGAAGCCAGTGCGCTCTTACAGGAGGCTGTGACCGCGCAGGGCATCGAGCACATCACCCCTTATCTCACCGACCTGCGCACCTTCCGGGAAGGGGAGGGCCAGTTCGATGTCTGCGCCTGCAACCCGCCCTACTTTACCGCCGGGCCGCAGAGCACCGACGCAGGCCGTGCCACGGCCCGCCACGAGACGGACTGCACCCTCGAGGATGTCTGCGCCTGTGGTTTCCGCCTGCTGAAGGACGGCGGAAAGCTTTCCCTCTGCCATCGGCCCGAGCGTCTGGCCGAGGTGCTGGCTGTGCTGCGGGCGCATCGCCTCGAGCCGAAGCGTCTGGCCTTTGTGAAGAATAAGCCTGACGCCGCGCCGTGGCTTTTTCTTGTGGAAGCCCAGAAAAACCGCCGCACCGGCCTGCGCATCGAACCAGATGTGCTCATCACCGCCGGGGCGGCGATGTACGGAGAAGTAAAATAACAACATCAGGGAGGTCAATCATGGCCGGTATTCTTTATATCGTGGCAACCCCCATCGGCAATCTGGACGACATGCCGCCCCGCGTGGCCGCCACCTTTGGCGCGGCAGACTTCATTGCCGCCGAGGACACCCGCGTGACCATGAAGCTGCTGAATTATCTGGGGCTGAAAAAGCCCATGGTCAGCTACTACGAGCACGCCTTGCAGAAGGGCGAAGCCATTTTGCAGCGCATCGAGGCAGGGGAGAGCTGTGCCTTGTGCAGTGACGCCGGCATGCCCTGCGTGTCCGACCCGGGCGAGGTCATCGTGCGGGACGCACTGGCGCGGGGCATCAAGGTGGTGCCCATCCCGGCCGCTTCTGCCTGCGTTACCGCGCTGGCAGTCTCCGGGCAGGACACCTCCCGCTGGGTGTTCGAGGGCTTCCTGCCTGTGAACCGGAAGCAGAAAAAAGAGCGTCTTGCTGAGCTTCTGGGTGAAAAGCGGACCGTCATCTTCTACGAAGCACCCCACAAGCTGCGCACGACGCTGGACGACCTCGTGAACGCCTTCGGCCCGGAGCGGAGCATCACCCTCTGCCGTGAGCTGACCAAGCTCCACGAAGAGATTTGGAAGACCACCCTCGGGGAGGCACAGGCCCACTACGCCGCCAACGAGCCGAGAGGCGAGTATGTTCTGGTCATGGCCGGTGCGCCAGCTTCCACAGAGCCGGAAGCAGAAATGACCCTCGAACAGGCCGCACAGCGCGCCCTCGAGCTGACCGGACAGGGCTTCGGCCCCACTGCCGCCGCCAAGGCCGCAGCCCAGGGGACGCCCTACTCCAAGAGCGAAGTATATAAGGCACTGCTGACCATCCAGCAGCGCGACCCGGAATAAAATTTGAGGAGGATCCTTTTCCCGTGACGAAACTTCTGATTTTGAGCGACAGCCACAACAGTCGTCTGGCCCTCGAAAACATTCTGGCCACCGAGGCGGACAGCATCGACGCGCTCATCTTTCTGGGCGACGGCCTGCGCGACCTGATTGACCCGCTGAGCGGTCGCTAAGGAGGACAAAGGAATGAGCGAAAAGATTCTGGAAGTCCGTCAGCTGGCGACCAGCTTCCACACCGAGCGCGGCTGGCAGCAGGCGATTGATGGCGTTTCTTTTGACGTGTATCAGGGCGAAATCCTGGGCATCGTGGGCGAAAGCGGCTGCGGCAAGAGCGTCACGAGCCAGTCCATCATGCGCCTGTATGACGAACGGCGGCTGGTACGGTACAGCGGCACGGTCAAGCTGGAAGGGCAGTCGCTGCTGGACATTCCGTTCCACAAGATGCAGGACATCCGCGGTTCGCGTGTGTCGATGATTTTTCAGGACGCATTAAGTTCCCTGAACCCTGTGCTGACCATCTGCGACCAAATCAGCGAGCCGCTGCGCATTCATCAGCATTTGTCCAAGAAGGCGGCGCGTGAGAAGGCGCTGGAGATGCTGCGTCTGGTGGGGATTCCCGCGCCGGAAAAGCGCCTCGACCAGTACCCGCACGAGCTGTCCGGCGGTATGCGGCAGCGTGTGATGATTGCCATTGCGCTGGCGTGCCGTCCGCACCTGCTGATTGCCGATGAACCTACGACCGCGCTGGATGTGACGATTCAGGCGCAAATCATGGAGCTGATTGTCCGCCTGAATGAGCAGCTGAACATGGGCGTGATGCTGATTACGCACGACCTCGCTGTCGTTGCGCAGACGTGCAGCCGCGTCATCGTGATGTATCTGGGACAAATTGTCGAGGAAGCGGATGTGCTGACGCTGTTTGACCATCCGTGCCACCCCTACACCGAGGGGCTGATGCGCTCCATTCCCCGCATGGAAGGCGACCGCACGAAACCGCTGTACATGATTCCCGGCACGGTGCCGCTGCTCAGCCAGATTCCGACGGGCTGCCGGTTCGCGCCGCGCTGCGCGTACGCGACGGAGCGCTGCCGTCAGGAAACGCCGCAATTGACGCCCGTCAGCGACAAGCAGAGCGTCCGCTGCTTCCGGGCGGCGGAATTGGCGCAGAAGGAGGCGAACGCGCAGTGAGCGAGGGGAAAATCATCCTGAAAGCGGAGGACGTTCGCACCTACTTCCCGGTCAAAGGGGCGCTGGGGCAGACGGTCAAGGAAGTCAAGGCAGTAGACGGCGTGAGCCTTGCGCTGCGGCAGGGCGAAACGTACGGCCTGGTGGGTGAAAGCGGCTGCGGCAAAAGCACGCTGGGGCGCACGCTCATCCGCCTGCTGGAGCCGACGAGCGGGAAAATCACGCTATTCGATCAGGACATCACCCACCTGAGCAAGAAGGAAATGCTGCCGTTCCGCCGGGATGTGCAGATTGTGTTCCAAGATCCGTACACGTCGCTGAACCCGCGGCAGCGCGTTGGCGACATGCTGATGGAAGTGCTGGCGATTCACCATATCGGCGACAAGAACGAGCGGATGGCGCGGGCGCTGGACATCATGGCACAGGTCGGCTTGCGGCCGGAGCATTTCTATCGCTATCCGCACGAGTTCTCCGGCGGTCAGCGGCAGCGCATCGGCTTGGCGCGCGCGCTGATCCTTGACCCGAAAATTGTTGTGTGCGACGAGCCGGTGTCGGCGCTGGATGTGTCGATTCAATCGCAGATTATCAACCTGCTGAAGGAATTGCAGCGCAAGCGCGGGCTGACGTACCTGTTTGTGGCGCACGACATGAGCGTCATTCGGTACATTTCCGACCGTGTGGGCGTGATGTATCTGGGTCACTTGGTGGAAGAGGGCGACACGGACGAGGTGTTCGACCATCCGCAGCACCCGTATACGCGGACGCTGATGTCTGCTGTGCCGTCGATTGACCCGCGTGACAATCGCCAGCGCATTCTGCTGGAAGGAGATTTGCCCTCGCCGATTGACCCGCCGAGCGGGTGCGTATTCCACACGCGTTGTCCGTGGGCGACGGAAGCGTGCAAAACGGCGAGCTGCGAATTGCGCGAGGTGCGCAAAGGGCACTATGCGGCGTGTTCGCGGGGGGAGCAGGAATAAAAGGATTCCTGCTGAACTCCTTCTACGGCTTCTGTGTTGCTTGATTTTTCTTGTTGCAGGGGCGAAACCTTTGCAAGAAAACGCCTATTCCATTAGAAAATCAAAAAATCGCACAACAAAAATCACCAACCAGTACACGCGGTTCTGGTCGGTGATTTTGCTTTTTAGGCGCGATGATGCTTGCACTTGGGGGCTTTTTCCGCCAGCAGAGCCAGCAGATGCTCCTTTTCGCTTTCGGTCAGCTGACTCGTGAATACCGGAATCAGGGCGTTCGCGCGGGTCAGCAGCGCCATTGAGTCCTCGCCCTCAATCACGTCGGTCAGGTTGTCGTAGGGGAGAACGGTCAAGTCGCCCGTGGTCTGGTTCAGCTGATGAAGACCGTCGCTGCCAAAGGCGATGGACATTTCCGCCATGCCTTCGGGGTACTGCTCTTCCAGCGCGCGGCTGAGGGCGTTCAGCATCCGCGTGCGGTTGCGCATCATCATCATGTATAGCACGGCGATGAACACAACGCCCGCGGGGATGACATACCAGCTGCGGGAGAAGATGGAAATCAGCGCGACGGCAATCGCCATGACGAGCATCGCGACGTAGAGGTTGAGATCTTGGGTGCGATAGAGCAGCCATTTCTTGTAGGTGGCATAAAACGTGGTATCCAGCACACCGCTGGTCATGAATTGTAAAGAAGGGTCTGTGGCCTGCAAATCAGTATCCATGATGAATTACCTGTCTTCGTTTCCTTTCCCATTGTCGGTCTGCGCGTCGTTATCGTCGCGGCTGCGCAGGCGGTCAAGCAGCGTTTCCGGGTGGTCATCGCCGTGGTCGTCCTCGGTCGCCAGCTTCGTGACGAGCGCGGTCTCCACGCGGTGATCCTCCAGCTTCTCCACATGAATGTGCAGACCGAAGCAGTCCAAATCGGGGGTGCTGCCGTCCTGCGGAATGGTGGTGAACTGGCTGAAAATCAAGCCGCCCAGCGTATCGTAATCCTCGTCTTCGGGGAGCGAGAGGTCGAGCGCGTCGTTGACGTCTTTGAGCGGCGTACTGCCGCTGATGCGCCAAGTGTTGTCGCCCGCACGGACGATTTCCGCTTCGGTCTGCTTGTCAAACTCGTCGTAGATATTGCCGACGATTTCTTCCAGCAAGTCCTCCATCGTGACGATGCCGCTCATGCCGCCGTACTCATCCACGACAATTGCCATGTGGATTTTTTTCACCTGCATGTTGCGGAAGAGCTGATCAGCCTGCACTGTTTCCGGCACGAAGTATGCCTCGCGCAGCAGCGCGCGCAGGGATTTCGGGTTGTCGGACTGGGCATTGAGCAGAAAGTCGCGCGTGTTGAGGATACCGATGATGTCGTCCATGTTTTCGTTGTAGACGGGGAAACGGCTCAGACCGGAATCGCAGATGGTGCGGAGGATTTCGTCCTCTGTATCATCCACCCAGATGCTGGTAACGTCAGTGCGGTGGGTCATGACCTCTTCGGCAGTGGAATTGTTGAACTCGAAGATGTTTTCGATCATTTCCTTTTCCGCTTCCTCAATCGCGCCGTTTTCGCCGCCGATGTCCACCATCATGCGGATGTCGTCCTCGGTCACTTCGTCCTCGGCGGCGTTGGGGTCAATGCCGCAAAGGCGGAGGATGCCGTGCGTGGCGGCGTTCAGCAGCATCACGAACGGGCGGAAAATCACCGCGCTGACCTCCAGCAGGAGCAGCGAACGGCGCGCAATCGCTTCGGGATTCTTCATCGCGAGGCGCTTGGGCACGAGTGTTCCCAGACAGAGCGTCAGGTAGGAAAGAAGGAGCGTAATCAGGATGACGCAGAGGACGTTCAGCACGTCCGCGTCGATGCCAGCCCCGGCAGAAAGAATCGCTCCAGCCAGTCGTGGTGCAAACTGCGTTGCCGCCAGCGCTGATCCCAGAAAACCAAACAGCGTTATGCAGACCTGAATGGTGGAGAGCGTGCGCGCAGGAGCATCCGTCATGCGGAGTAGCTTGGCGGCTGTGGGGTCGCCTTCCTCCGCGTCGTGGTGCAGTTTTGTCGAGTTGAGCGAGAGCAGCGCCACCTCAGCGGCGGCATAGCAGGCGCTCAGAAAAATCAGGACCAGCTGAAGCAGCAAAGGGCCAGCCCATGGGTCACCGGACACAAAAAAACCTCCTCATTTTCGGAACAAGTTCCGTCCGCATATCAGGCAGTCACCGCGTATTCTGCCGGACGGCACAGGATACGCATCATGCAACATACCATCTTACAGTATACCATACATTCCCTGAAAATGCAAGGAACAAGCGATTTTGCACGCAAAAAATCGGCTGTCAGCCCCGGAAAATTCGGGGGACAGCCGGTCTTGTCAGCCCTTCAGCTTTTTCTGCAATTCCGCCACAACATCCCGCAGGCGCAGTCCGTCGCAGTCCTGCACAATGTCGGCGTACTGCTCATACAGCGGGCAGCGCTCGTTGTACAAATCCCGGAGCGTCCAGCCGGGCTTAATCGTCACGCCGCGGGCATGAAGGTCGCCCAGCCGCTTGGTGATGTTCTCGCACGTCAGGCGGAGGTAGACGACCGTGCCGATGCTTCTGAGGTGCGCCATGGCTTCCGCACCGTAGACGACGCTGCCGCCCGTGGCGATGATGCTGTTCTGCACATCGATGCTGGCGTTGACGCGGTTCTCGATGTCGCGGAAGCCGTCGTCGCCGTGCTGCTCAATGAGTTGGGCGAGGGTTGCGCCCATGGTGGACTGGATGACGAGGTCAGAATCGACGAAATCCATGCCGAGGGACTTGGCGAGGACGACCCCGACGGTGGATTTGCCGCAGCCGGGCATCCCAATGAGGACGATGTTGCGCATGAGAAACTCCTTCCTACATCAGCCTTACAAAAGAAGCGACCATCAGGCGCAATGGTCGCTTGGTGAGAATTACTTTACTATAAATGAGCAAATAGTGAAAACTGCACAAGGCACATCGAAAAAAGAAAACTGTTCGGTCGCGAATCGCAATTTATCGCATTTTTTATAACCCAAAGGCTACAGCGGAATCGCGGTTTTTGTGCATTTTTTCGGATTTGCTCGTTTATAGTTACTTTATTTTTTCATCAATTGAGTATTCCGCGTACCGAACTGGCTCAATAAACGTGCCTCCCATTTGCACTGTTGAAGCGGGAAAAGTCCGGGTAGCAGTACAAGTCCATGTACCAATATCACCGTAATAGGCAACATAGAAAGAACGTGAATTATACTCGGAATCCTCTGAAGGCCCCTTGAAGGTGCGTTCAGTTGAAATAGTACAGCTTACAGAGGCTGAAAGATTCAACCCTAAAGTAAACGCTGAAGGAACAGGCGCACTTTTATCGTCACCAGAGGTGACACTGCCAGAGGCGGAAGTAGATACAGAAGCAGAGTAGGTTGACGAAAGTTTAGTTTCCGCGCCACGTGCAACGGAAATGATGAAATCTGTTCGCCAGCGACCGTTAAACACACGATAATTTTTCGCTATATTACTATATCTATAAACAGAAAGACCTGAACAGGTTGAAATCGCATCAAGTGGCGTGGCCGTTTCGACTTTATTGATGTGAATAACGCCCGCGTTTGGATGCTCGGTAATAATGTCGTCGATGATATAATTAGGAACATTTTTTACAGATGGGTCAACAATTACTTCAGGAGTATTTTCAGCAAGGGCGGGTACGAAGCAAACCAACAAGAGAATAAGCATGATGATGATTTTTTTCATATTTTAATCCCCCTTTTTATCTTAAATAATCGAGACAGCCATAGAAGAAAGGTACTTCGCTGCCTGAATGATGGCAGATTTCGCAATGCAGGCAATGATGATGAACGTGATGCAGAGTATAACAACGCAAATGAGCTTCTCATACTTTTTTATCATGAAACCATCGCTCCTATCTTTATGCATTTATTCAAAAACCGACGCAAAGGCGCCTCTCTGCGTCGGCTTTTGTCAACTGTAAATCAGAAACCGTAGTTTTCGCGGATGTCGATATCCTTGTAGCGGTGCATCCCCGTACCGGCGGGAATCATCTTGCCCAGAATGACGTTCTCCTTGAGGCCAATCAGCGGGTCGATCTTGCCCTTGATGGCGGCTTCGGTCAGCACGCGGTTCGTCTCCTGGAAGGACGCGGCGGACAGGAAGGAGTCGGTCGCCAGAGAAGCGCGGGTGATGCCCAGCAGCACACGCTTGACGCTCGCGGGCTTGAGGTCGCGAGCAATCGCGGGAGAGCCGCCGGAAACGCGGATGCGCTGGTTGATTTCTTCCAGCTCGTCCGCCTCGACAAGGCTGCCAATCGCCAGCCCCGTGTCGCCGCCGTCTTCCACGCGCAGCTTGGTGGATTCCAGCACCTTCATGTTGGCTTCCTCCAAGTGGCTGCGGTCAACCAGCGAGCCGGGCAGCAGCTCGGTGTCGCCGTTGTCCTCGACGCGCACCTTGCGCAGCATCTGACGGACGATGATTTCGATGTGCTTGTCCGCCACGGCTACGCCTTGCAGACGGTACACGGACAGAACTTCCTTCAGCAGGTAGTCCTGCACCGCGCTCTGACCCAGAATGCGCAGCAGGTCGTGCGGGTTGATGGAGCCTTCGATGAGGATGTCGCCCGCTTCCACATGGTCGCCCTCCTGCACGCGCAGGCGGCTGCCGTAGGTGACGGGGTAGGTCTTCTGCTCGAACTCCGCAACGCTGGAGGTGACTTCGACCTCGACGACGCCCACGCCCTTGGTGTTGATCATCGTGACCGAGCCCGCCAGCGTGGACTTGATGTCCGTGGTCTTGGTGGACTTGGTGCCGTCCTTGGCGACCTTCGCCTTCGTCGCGCCGGAAATCAGCACATCGCCCTGACGCACCACCTGACCGACCTGCACGGCAACCGTGCCGGAAGCAGCCTTGTGGGTGTGACGCGCGTAGTTGCCCGCGTCGGCGGTGATGACCAGCTCGTTCTTGTTGCGGTTGGTCTGGTGGATGGACACCGTGCCGCTGATGTCGGACAGGACAGCTTCACGCTTGGGCTTGCGCGCCTCGAACAGCTCTTCGACGCGGGGAAGACCCTGCGTAATATCCTCGCCCGATGCGATACCGCCCGTATGGAAGGTACGCATGGTCAGCTGTGTGCCGGGTTCGCCGATGGCCTGTGCCGCGATAACGCCGACCGCCTCGCCGACATCCACCTTGCCGCCGTGTGCCATGTTCTGGCCATAGCAGCGGGCGCAGACGCCGTTGCGCGTGCAGCAGGTCAGCACGGAGCGCACAAACACGCTCTTGATGCCCGCGTCGCAAATTGTCTTCGCCTTGGCGTGGTCAATCAGCTCATTCTGGTGGACAAGCACTTCGCCGGTCGCCGGATCGGTGATGTCGGCAGCAGCCGTACGGCCGCGCAGACGCTCCTCCAGCGATTCGATGGACTGCTTGCCGCTGAGCAGCTCGGTAACATGCACGCCGCGAATCGGCAGACCACGCTGCAGGAAGCAGTCTTCCTCACGGACGATAACTTCCTGCGAAATATCGACCAGACGGCGGGTCAGATAGCCAGAGTCAGCGGTTTTCATAGCCGTGTCGGACAGAGCCTTACGGGAACCGTGAGAAGACAGGAAGAACTCCTGCACGTTCAGCCCCTCGCGGAAGTTTGCACGAATGGGCAATTCCACGGTCTTGCCGGTCGGAGACGCCATCAGGCCGCGCATACCAGCCAGCTGCGACACCTGCGCGGCAGAACCGCGGGCGCCGGAGTCGGTGAACATGCGAATCGGGTTGAAAGGATCGAGGTTCGGCAGAATCTGGTCACGCAGGGTGTTCGTGCAGGTGTTCCACAGATTGATGACGCGGCTGTAACGCTCGTCCTCGCTCAGCAGACCTTCCGCGAACATCTCGTTCACATGGGCGACCTTCTTGTCCGTTTCGTCGAGCAGCTGCTGCTTCATCGGCGGAATCTTAATGTCCGCAACGGAAACGGTCAGCGAACCGACGGTGGCGTACTTGTAGCCCAGCGCCTTAATCGCGTCCAGCACCAGTGCGCACTTGTGCTCGCCCTGAGAGCGGAAGCACATATCGACGATGTTGGACAGCTGCTTCTTGCCGACCAGCTGATCGACCTCCAGCGCGAACATGTCATCAAGGCATTCACGCTTCTTGAAGCCAAGGTTCTGCGGCAGCGCATCGTTGAAAATCAGGCGGCCAAGCGTGGTATCGATGATTTTGCTGCCCTTTTCGCCGTTGAATTCGCGCTCAATGCGCACCTTAATCGGGCTTTGCAGGGTAATCTGCTCCAAGGCATACGCCATATGCGCTTCGTCCGGATTGCGGAAGACGCGGCCGGCGCCCTTGCCGTTGGGGTTTTCAATCGTCAGGTAGTAGCAGCCGATAACCATGTCCTGAGAAGGAGAAATAACCGGCTTGCCGTCCTGCGGCTTCAGGATGTTGTTGTGCGCCAGCATCAGGAAACGGGCTTCCGCCTGTGCTTCCAGAGACAGCGGGACGTGAACAGCCATCTGGTCGCCATCGAAGTCGGCGTTGAAAGCGGTACAAGCCAGCGGGTGCAGTTTAATCGCCTTGCCGTCAACCAGAATCGGCTCGAACGCCTGAATGCCCAGACGGTGCAGCGTCGGCGCGCGGTTGAGCAGCACGGGGTGATCCTTGATGACATCTTCGAGGATGTCCCACACCTCCGGCTTCATCTTTTCCACGGCGCGCTTGGCGCTCTTGACGTTCATGCCCTTGTTGCGCAGCTGCAGCTGCTGCATGACGAAGGGCTTGAACAGCTCCAGCGCCATTTCCTTGGGCAGACCGCACTGATGCAGCTTCATTTCCGGGCCGACGACGATAACGGAACGGCCGGAATAGTCAACGCGCTTGCCCAGCAGGTTCTGACGGAAACGGCCCTGCTTGCCGCTCAGCGTGTGAGACAGGCTGCGCAGCGCGCGTCCGCCGGGGCCAGTGACCGCACGACCGCGGCGGCCGTTGTCAATCAGCGCGTCCACGGATTCCTGCAGCATACGCTTCTCGTTGCGGACGATGATTTCCGGCGCGCCCAGTTCCAGCAGGCGCTTCAGGCGGTTGTTGCGGTTGATAACGCGGCGGTAGAGGTCATTCAGGTCAGACGCGGCGAAACGGCCGCCGTCCAGGATCTGGACAGCAGCGTTGCCGCCGTCCTGACCGCTTTGGCAGAGGGCCAGGTCAGCGATGTGGTGACCACCGCCAAAGGCTATTATGTATTCGTGGGCCAGGCCCTGAATGCTGACGCCGTGCTGGATAAAATGTTCAATGCCAAGCTGGACGCTATGCGGGAGAGCGCCGGCATTCGCTACAACTGCCGCAGCTATGACAAGCTGAACGTTGCCCGCTTCTATACCAAGCTGCAGACCCTGCGTAGTCAGCTTTCCGGCGCCGGCACGGACAGCAATACCTCAGCGGGCACGGATACGGCGCCTCAATCCTGATAACGGCTGAATTTTATTCGTCAAAACAACGAAAGATTGAAGCTTTTCATTGCCATAAATCACAATCTTTTTGGCAAGGTACATTTTTTATAATAATGTAACAATTGTTATATGTTGTCATATAGGTAGTGGTAGAGTTGATCATATCACCTTTGCATAAAAAACACTTCATTAATTATTCCTCCCTTCGTGTTTTCAAATCATCCATCCATTTTTCAGGTGCAGGGTAGTAGGCTGTAATAATCCAAAGCTGAAGACCATTTGTACCAATTACTGCGTGTAGAGGTTTATTTGTAGTCATGTTTCCAAGAGTCAGGCAACTTGGATAAGGGTAATCATCAGGATACTGTTCAATAATTTCTCCGGTCATAATACAGTTAAGTACTTCTTTTAGAAAAATACCAGGTTGTTCTAAGCGTTTTGCTGCATGTATTGTTATTATAACATTTTCCGGTGTACATATTTTTTGCAATTCTTCTATAGTTAATGTCAATGAATACACCTCCTCGTATTGTAAAAGCAGTAGTGCTTATAATATAAATCCCTTATATGGAGCATAACGCAG
>ERZ779851.2231-NODE-2231-length-15176-cov-3.118378_pt1 | contig 15176 bp, 8 predicted proteins | sample MGYA00511094_ERZ779851 | MGnify/ENA primary metagenome ERZ779851 (study PRJEB29588, sample SAMEA2155512) | human gut metagenome | biome: human gut; feature: human-associated habitat; material: faeces | place: Denmark | collected 2008/2010 ...
AAGCCGCCGCCCCGATGAAGTGGGTGGGGCTGATGAACAACCTGAGAAACGCCGCCGAGGAGACAGTGCTGGCGGAGCTGATCTACAGCTGAACACCGAACCCGAAGAAGCGGACAGTGCGGAGGAAGCACCCTCTGAGCTGCCCGCTTTTTTGGATGAAAAGAAAATTTTCGCCATCATTGAAAACCGCAATGATGATCTGATCTACAAGAAGGCGCAGATCGAACTGTTTTTCCGGTCACATCCGGACGAGGCCGAGCGTGCCGAATATCTCCGCTCGGCATATCAAGACCGTTTCACCGAGATTCTTGCAGACGGAGCACGGCTGGGGTATCGTCCGCAGAAAAACGGTCTGCTCATGTGGGAGGGTGCATATCTTTCCCGTACCAGCGAAACCGTGTTTTCGTGGGGGCTTGTGGCAGGCTTTACGGCACAGCTCATTGACAAACGGGAATACTATGTCAACACCGAGATCAAACCGTTTGTGCCGATGGAATCACAGCAGCTTACGCTGTTTGATATGCCTGCGTTCGACCAACCGGAGGATACACCGGTCGCACCACTGTTCTCCCATCCCAAGCTGCCGCAGCAGATCATGGATGAAGCCCTGTGCGTAGGAGCCAACGATGAGCATAGCCGGCTGATCATCTGCGCTTACTTTATGAAGGATAAGCCGGACAACGCCCGATTCCTGGCGGAGCACTATGGCGAGAACGGCGCGGGCTTTTATCTGAACGGCAAAAAATATGCCCTTTGGTATAACGCTGAGGGAATCCGCATTGCCGAAGGCGAAAGCGCTCGGCGTTCCAGCGCCGCCCTCATCCCCTGGGAACAGGCGGCGGCCCGTATCCGGGAACTGCTGGATTTGGGCCGGTATATGCCCCAGAGCGAACTTGACCAGGTGGATCGCTATGAAGTCAATGTGCTGGCCGACCGGCTGCTGCTGATGTTCCGCGACATTGAGGATGAGGATAAGCGTTTTTTCCCCTCACTGCGGGCCGTCTATGATAAACTAAAGGGATTCCCGGAGGCGGCAGAAGAAATCGCAGGGCTTTTGAGCCGGGAAGATGGCTTACAGGCTATCCTCTCAGAATATGAAGCCTTTTCCGCCGCCTACCAGGAAAACCCGGATATTATGCGGTTCCGCTTTTACCGTCCGCTTGTTCTCCAGACACAGCTTGCGGATTTACAGCGGGAGCCGCTGCATTTTACCGCCGCCGAGGGGCATGACCCCCAGCGGCGTTTGTATATCTCCACAGACGAGATCGACAACCTTCTGCGCGGCGGAAAACGCAGCACCGATTACCGGCTGGCCGTGTATTCCTTTTACCGCAACCACACAGACCGCAAGGAACGGGAAGATTTCTTAAAGCACTACCACGGCGAGTACAGCGGCTATTCCGGTGAAAACGACGATGTGACCTACCAGCTCAGCAAAGGCGTTTCCTTCAGCCACGGCAGTATCGCCGCCCCCTACGCCAAGGTGGAGCTGAAATGGAGCGCCGTGGAAAAGCACGTCAGCGCCATGATCGCCCAGGGGCGGTTTTTATCCGAGGACGACCGTGCCGCCATGCCACAGTATGAGAAGCACCAGCTTGCCCGGAATATCCGCACGTTCTTTGAGAACGTACCCCAGGAGCAGCCCCACCCCTATCCGTTTAGCTTCGATTATTGGGACGCGGTGAAGGCCATCGAGCCGCAGCTTGACAACCCGGCCCGCGTAGAGGAAATCTACCAGATGATGGTTCCCATTTGGGAGGCCACCCCGCAGGGCGACCGGATGTATAAGTGGCGGAAAACAGCCTTTGAAAACCTCACCGCCTTCCGGCAGGGTACGTTTACCCTCTTTGCAGAGCACAAGGAGCCTGCGGCCACAGCCGCGCCCCCGTCCAAAGCCTACGACCTGGGCTATGGCTACCTGGGGAACGGCCTCACCGTCTGGAACCGGCTGGAGGAAGAACGCGGGGACTACAAAACAGTAGCCCACATCGGCTCCGACCGCACGGTAACGATATACGATGAGGAAATGCCCCAGGCGGTGCGGGATGAAATTAAACGGATTGCGGATACCTCAGAAATGACCATTTCCGCTACCCAGGACGCGCCGGTGTTCGTTGTGCCGCCCAGGGTGCAGGAACCGCCCCAAAAAGAAGAAGCCCCAGACCCCTATCCTGCGCTGGCCGCCCAGGTGCTGCGCCTTATTGGCGAGTTTGACGGTTCCCGTATGGACTACGGCGAGGATGACGCCCAGGCGGTGGAGAATATTGCCCGGCAGCTCCACAATCCCGTGCAGCGGGAGGAACTCTATGAGCTGCTGCGCTCTTTCCTCGACCATGCCGACCCGGAGGAAGAAATCGCGGTGGATGTGGCCCTCTGCCTGGAGCAGATCGAGGCGCTTACCCCGGATCAGGCTCTGCGGGAAGAAATCAAAACCTATCTGGATGAAGCCGGATACGCGGCGTCCGATGAGCTGATCGAGGACGGCATTTCTGAATACCGTTCCCATGGCGGCAAAGGGAACAGCCAGGATGTCGCCGGATTTATCGAGCGCGAGCTGTTAGCAGAAGAACCGGCTGCGGAAGCCATGCCATCCGGCCATGGGGAGGAATACCGCCTGCTGGGCCGCCTCAAAGCCGACTGCGACTACTTCCTGGGCGCTGGCGGACGTGCGGAAAAGCATTTGTGGGCCGGGAACGTGCGGGAGCAGATCGCCAAAATGCGGGAACTCTACGCCGCCCTGCCGGAAAAACCGGAATGGATCACACAGGAGGACATCAACCGCTACGCCCAGCGCATGGAATCGCCTTTTGAGGTGATGGTGTACCACCACTTTGAAAACGGGTTTGATGAACGGCTGGATTACCAAACGCTGGCGGAGGCTGAACAAGCTGCGCAGAAATATGTGGCCGGCACCATGGAGGGCGAGGATGGCTTTGCCTATGACGGCGCTGGTATCTACGATTTGAATGAGCGCCGGTGGCTGCGGGTTTACGGGGACTTCCCCGATGAACGGGCCATCGAGCAGGCGGCGCTTGCCGCAGAGGAACTGCAAGCCAGCCAGGAGCAGGACGTTTTACAGCCTAAAAAAGAAGAACCGGCCCCGCTGCCGCCCAAACGCCCCCGGCGTGAGCGCATTACCTTCACAACCCTGCACCCGGAAATCCCCAGGGATCAGCGCCATGATTTTCACATCACCGACGACGCCCTGGGCCATGGCGCCCCCAGCGAGAAATATGCGGCCAATGCCGCCGCTATCCGCACGTTGAAGCAGATCGAAGCGGAGGAACGGCTGGCCACCCCCGAAGAACAGGAAATCCTATCCCGCTATGTGGGCTGGGGTGGCCTTGCGGACTGTTTTGAGGAAACCAGCCCCCATTATGAGGAACTGAAATCCCTGCTGGATTCAGAGGAATACGCGGCGGCCAGGGCCAGCACCCTCACCGCCTTTTACACGCCGCCCGTGGTCATCCGGGGAATCTACAAAGCCCTGTCCCAGATGGGCTTTACCCAGGGCAACATCCTGGAACCGTCCTGCGGCACCGGCAATTTCCTGGGCCTGCTCCCTGCGGATATGGCGGGTAGCAAAGCCTATGGTGTGGAGCTGGATTCTATTTCCGGGCGGATTGCGGGCCAGCTTTACCAGAACGCCAGCATTTCCGTAAACGGCTTTGAAACCGTGCAAATGCCCGACAGCTTTTTTGATGTAGCTGTAGGAAACGTTCCCTTTGGGGATTTCAAGGTGCTGGATAGGCGATACGACAAGCACCATTGGCTCATCCATGATTACTTTTTCGGAAAGGCGCTGGATAAAGTGCGGCCCGGAGGCGTGATTGCCTTTGTCACTTCAAAAGGCACCATGGATAAGGAAAACTCCGCCGTCCGCAGGTATCTTGCCCAGCGCGCCGACCTCATCGGGGCCATCCGCCTGCCGGACAACACCTTCAAGCGGAACGCCGGAACGGAAGTGACCAGCGACGTCATTTTCCTGCAAAAGCGCGACCACATCACCGATCTGGAACCGGATTGGGTGCATTTGGACACGGATGAAAACGGAATCCGCATGAACCGCTATTTCGTGCAGCACCCGGAGATGATTTTAGGCGACATGGTGATGGAATCCACCCGGTTCGGGCCGGACAGCGCCTGCAAAGCCCGCGAGGGCGAAGATTTGTCCAAGCAGCTTGCCAATGCCATCCAGTTTTTGCAGGCGGAAATCAAGCCCTACGAGCTGGAGGAGCTGGACGAGGAGGAAGATAAATCCATCCCCGCCGACCCCACAGTGAAGAATTTCAGCTATACGGTGGTGGATGGCCAGGTGTACTACCGGGAAAACAGCCTCATGCACCCGGTAGAGGTTTCCGTCACGGCAGAAAACCGTATCCGCGGCATGATCGAGCTGCGGGAATGTGTCCGCAGGCTCATTGAGTACCAGACCGAAGGCTACCCGGACGAGGAGATTGCAGCCGAGCAGCAAAAGCTCAACGTCCTTTACGACAGCTTTACCGCCAAGTACGGCCTTATCAACAGCCGGGGCAACAAGCTGGCCTTTTCGGAGGACTCCAGCTACTGCCTGCTCTGCTCTCTCGAAGTGCTGGATGAGCAGGGCAGCCTAAAAAGAAAAGCCGATATGTTCACCCGGCGCACCATCCGGCCCCATGTGGCTGTCACCAGCGTGGACACCGCAAGCGAGGCACTGGCCGTGTCTATTTCGGAAAAAGCCCGTGTGGATATGGACTATATGGCCCAGCTTTCCGGCAAATCCCCGGAGGAACTGGAAAAAGAACTTGCCGGGGTGATCTACCGGGATATTCGCTGCGCAGAGAAACCGGAGGACATCCTGCCTTCCCTGGCGGATCTGGGCCGCTACCCCTTTGTCACGGCGGACGAGTACCTTTCCGGGAAAGTGCGCCAAAAGCTGCGGATGGCAAAAGCCTTTCTGGAGGCGGCCCCAGCCGGGCAAAAGGAAACCGCCCGCAGAAATGTGGAGGCCCTGGAGGCCGTCCAGCCCCAGGATTTGGGTGCGGGAGAGATCGGCGTCCGCATTGGCGCGAACTGGGTGCCCGTCGAGGTGTACCAGCAATTCATGGTGGAGCTGCTTACCCCTTACGGGCAGGCCAGGAGCCGCATTAGAATCCTGCGCGCCGAAGCTACCGGCCAATGGAGTATCACGGAGAAAAACTTTGACCGGGCCAACGTCAAGGCCAATACCACCTACGGAACCAAGCGGATGAGCGCCTACCACATCCTGGAACAGACCTTAAACCAGCGGGATGTACGGGTGTTCGATTATATCGAGGATGAGTACGGCAACAAAAAACCCGTCCTCAACAAAAAAGAAACCGCCATCGCCCAAGACAGGCAGGAACTCATCAAACAGAAGTTTGCCGAGTGGGTATGGAAAGACATCGACCGCAGGGAACGGCTATGCCGCATTTACAACGAAACCTTCAATGCCCTGCGCCCCCGCGAGTATGACGGGCGGCATATCCGGTTCGAGGGGATGAACCCGGAGATTACCCTGCGGCCCCACCAGGTGAACGCCATCGCGCATATCCTGTACGGCGGAAACACCCTGCTGGCCCACGAGGTGGGGGCGGGCAAGACCTACGAGATGGTGGCCGCCGCCATGGAGATGAAGCGCCTGGGGCTTTGCACCAAGTCGCTGATTGTGGTGCCCAACCACATCACGGAACAGTGGGCGGCGGAATGGCTCCAGCTCTATCCTTCTGCCAACATCCTGGTAGCGACAAAGAAAGACTTTGAAACCCAGAACCGCAAGAAGTTTTGCAGCCGCATTGCCACCGGGGACTACGACGCCATCATCATTGGCCACAGCCAGTTTGAAAAAATCCCCATGAGCGTGGAGCGCCAGCAAGCCATTTTGGAACGCCAGATCGAGGAAATCCTGGAAGGAATCGAGCAGGCCAAGGCGCAGAAGGCGGAACGCTACACGGTCAAGCAGCTGGAGCGCACCCGGAAATCCCTGGAGACAAGGCTTGCCAAGCTCAACGACCAGAGCCGCAAAGACGATACGGTCACTTTTGAGCAGCTCGGCATTGACCGGCTCTTTATTGATGAGAGCCATTATTTTAAGAACTTGTTTTTGGCGACAAAAATGCGCAACGTGGGCGGCATTGCCCAGACCGAAGCCCAAAAATCCAGCGACCTGTTTATGAAAACGCAGTACCTGGACGAGTTGACGGGCGGGCGCGGCACAATTTTTGCCACCGGCACTCCCATTTCCAACTCCATGGTGGAACTTTACACCATCCAGCGGTATTTGCAGTACCGGATGTTACAGGAGATGGGCCTTGTCCATTTCGACGACTGGGCGGGGAACTTCGGGGAAACCGTCACCGCCATTGAGTTGTCTCCGGAAGGCACCGGTTATCGTGCCAGGACAAGGTTTGCCAAGTTTTATAACCTGCCGGAGCTGATGGCCACTTTCAAAGGGGTGGCGGACATCCAGACGGCGGATATGCTCAAACTCCCCGTGCCAAAGGCCAACTTCCACACGGAAGTCATTAAACCGTCCGAGATCCAGAAAGAGATGATAAAGGGGCTGGCGGAACGGGCCGAGAAAATCCGTGCCGGTGGGGTTGACCCCCATGTGGACAATATGCTGCGCATTACCAACGACGGGCGGAAACTGGCGCTGGATATGCGGCTCATCCAGCCCCTGGCCCCGGATGACCCCAATGGTAAAGTAGCTGTCTGCGCCCGGAACGTGTACCGTATCTGGGAACAGACCAAAGAAAAACGCTCTGCCCAGCTTGTATTCTGCGATTTGTCCACGCCAACCACCGACGGCTCTTTCAGCGTTTACGATGATTTGAAAAAGAAACTGATGGACGCCGGTATCCCGGAGGAAGAAATCGCCTTTATCCACACGGCGGACAGCGAGGCCAAAAAGAAGGAGTTGTTTTCCAAAGTGCGCGCCGGGCAGGTGCGGGTGCTGCTGGGTTCCACGGCCAAAATGGGCGCGGGCACCAACGTCCAGGATAAACTCATTGCCCTGCATGATTTAGACTGCCCCTGGCGGCCTTCCGACCTTCAGCAGCGGCTGGGCCGTATCGTCCGCCAGGGCAACGAAAACGAGGAGGTGGAAATCTATCGGTATGTCACCGAGGGCACCTTTGACGCTTACCTCTACCAGCTCGTGGAAAACAAGCAGAAGTTTATCGCTCAGATCATGACCAGCAAATCTCCCGTCCGTGTGGCGGATGATGTAGATGAAACCGCCCTCAGCTACTCCGAGATCAAGGCGCTGGCCACCGGCAACCCGCTTATCATCGAAAAGTGCAATCTGGATATGGAGGTGGGCAAGCTCAATATGCTCAAAGCCAGTTATCTGAGCCAGAAATATGCACTGGAGGACATGGTGCTGAAGAAATACCCGGAAGCCGTTACCCGGCTGGAGGAACGGATTGCAGGGTATGAGCAGGATGTGCAGCTTGCCGCAGCACATCCAAAACCCCAGGAGGGATTTGTAGGTATCACGATTCTGGATCAGCCCTACGCCGACAAGGAGGCGGCTGGCAAGGAGATCCTTGATGTATGTACCAAAATGACAGGCTCCGATGCTGTTTTCTTAGGACAGTACCGGGGCTTTTCTCTTGTCCTTTCCTATGACGGGCCGAGCAACGAGTATCGCATGACCATGAAAGGCACGCTCTCCCATACGGCAGTCCTGGGCGCAGATGTGTTTGGCAATCTGACCCGTATGGATAATGTGATTGATGGGCTTCCCGGTAAACTGGAGGCAGTTCGCGCAGAACTGGCAGACACCCAGGTACAGCTTGAAAATGCCCGCACCGAGCTGACAGCGCCCTTTGCCAGAGAAGCAGAACTGGCTGAAAAGACAGCACGATTAAAGGAACTGAATATCCTGCTGAACATGGATCAAAAGGATAACTCCCTGATTGACGATGTGCCGGACGAGGATACGCCGGAGAAATCAAAAGTACGGGATCATGAGCGATAACACACAGCGGCGCGGAAAAACACCGTGCCGCATTTACATACCAGACTTAAATATATGCTTTGACTATAAGAGGTAGAATCATCGCAATAGTTGAAAATTTCATGGCTTGTGAGTATAATAAGAGCCAAATAAATCGAAGTTTATAGAGAAAAGTTGGAATTTGAATTGTATGTAGTTAAGACTTTTGTCTAACATAGTTTAGAGCATCTATTTGGGGGGACACAGCGTATGTTATACAATAAATATTTAGATATTTTCATAAAAGTAGCGGATTGTGGTAGCTTCAATAAAGCGGCAACAGAAATGTTTATCACTCCCTCTGCCGTAATTAAGCAGATTAAGGCGTTGGAAGAAGATATAGGGATGCCTCTGTTTCATCGGTCACATCACGGGCTTGAATTAACAGAAAGCGGAAAATCCCTACATTCAGACGCAAGGCTTTTGATTGATTCCGCAACAAAGGCAGTAGAACGGGCGCAGGCATTAGTAGGTGGAAATGACAATATTATGCGGATTGGCGTTTCTCCCACAACTCCGGCAGATGTTTTGACAAATCTATACCCAGTAATTTACAAGCAATGGCCGGATTTGAAGTTTCAAATGATACCGTTTGAGAACACGCCTAAAAATGCCAGCGAAATCCTACAGAATCTCGGTCGGGATATCGATATTGTGGGCGGTGTTTTTGACGAGGTCCATCTAAAATACCGCAAGTGCAACGGGCTGGAATTGTTTAGGGAACCGCTACAGGTTGCGGTATCTATGCACCACCGGCTGGCAGACAGGACTTCCGTTCCTGTTTCCGAACTGTACGGAGAAACCTTGCTGCTTTTAAGTACAGGAAAAATGAAAAGCATGGATTTAATTCGGGATGATCTGAATGAGAATCACCCGCGGATAAAAATTAAGGACTTTGATTTTTATGATATGAGCATTTTCAACGAATGTGAAAGCACAGGCAAGTTACTTGTGACAACCGGGACATGGCTGCGGGCACACCCACTGCTTCATACAATCTCCGTGGAGTGGCCTTTTGAAATCCCCTATGGCTTGTTATACAGCACTGCGCCATCCCATAAAGTAAAACGCTTTCTCCATATTATTCAAAAATCGCTGTGATGCCGGTTTATACTTTTTAGTATAAACCAGTTTCCAAAACGAGACTTCCGCTTTCTCACTTCCACGCCTATAATAAAGTCAAAGATAAGGAGGTCATAGTAATGGAAAAAAGAAAACTCGGAAACAGCGAACTCTATATAAACCCTGTTGGTCTGGGATGTATGGGATTCAGTCATGCCTCTGGCGACCCTACGGAAAAAAGTGTAGCAGTCAGGACACTTCGGGAAGCCTATGAAATCGGATACGACTTTTTTGACACGGCAGAATCCTATACCGGCGTAAATCCGGACAGAACCATTTCCTACAATGAGGAACTTGTAGGCGAAGCGGTAAAGGGAATCCGTGACAAAGTGGTGATCGCTACGAAAATGGGTGTCAGCCACACTGCCGACCGCTCTTTGAAACTGGACAGCAGCCCGGAAACCATCCGCCGGAGCGTAGAGGGCAGTTTGAAAAAGCTGGGGACAGATTATATTGATCTGTATTACCAGCACCGGATTGATCCCAAAGTAGCTCCGGAAACCGTTGCCGAAACCATGTCCGAACTGATAAAAGAAGGGAAAATCCGTTATTGGGGCATTTCCGAAGCAACGGAAGAATATTTGCGCCGTGCAAACGCTGTCTGCCCGGTTACTGCGATTGAGAACCGTTACTCCATGATGGCCCGGTGGTATGAAACGATTTTCCCTGTATGTGAAGAATTGAATGTTGCCTATGTTGCGTTCTCCCCTATGGCAAACGGTTTTCTTACAGGAAAGTACACACCGGTGACGAAGTTTGAGGGCAGCCAGGACTATCGTGCGTCTATGCCGCAGTACACAGAGGAGGGCTTTGCAAAGGCAAAAGAACTTCTGGATATGCTTACGAAAATGGCGGCTGAAAAGAACGCTACTATGGGGCAGCTGTCGCTTGCATGGATGATCAACAAAAAGCCCTATATCGTGCCGATTCCCGGTTCCCGCAAGATTGAACGTCTGAAAGAGAACTTTGAAGCGGGCAATATCGTTTTGACAAATGACGAGATTGCCATGATCGATTCTAAGCTGGACACAATGGATTTTGATGTTTTTGGCGGGCACAGCGGCAAGTAGGAGGCGGTTAAAATGCAACTGAAAGGAAAAGTTGCCCTTATAACTGCCGGAGCCGGAAACCGCCGTGGATGATACCATGGAGCTTCTGTCCAATGAGGAGATAGAGGCTCTTTTTCATTTAATCTAAAGGAGGAACAAAACCATGAAAAACCTGTTTCACAAGACCGAGAAGCCTGTTAACCACAACACCAAGCTGGAGTGCAAAGTCAAGAGGGGCTTCCGCTTCTACGCAGTGACTGTCCTGTCTATGACCCTTGTGCTGGGCATGGCCGTTACTGCCCACGCTGCCGGCGACCCCATCACGGTGGTCAACAACCTTTCCGATTTCATCTTTGGTCTGATCCGCGCTGTGGGCCTCATTCTGCTGGGCTGGGGTATCGTCCAGGTGGGTCTTTCTCTCCAGAGCCATGACCCTTCCCAGCGTTCCAACGGTTTCCTGACGTTGGCAGGCGGCATCGTCATTACCTTCGCTAAGGAGATTCTGACCCTGATCACAGGCTAAGCGGTTATCACCAAATAATATCTGCGGGATATGCGGCAGGGCGTGAAACCGTCCTGCCGCTGTTTCGCTGAAAGGAGGAAGAAACATTGAGTGATAACTGGGTCGTACAAAACCTTGAGAATGCTTTGAACACCTGGAATGAAAAGCTGGCGGAGATCTGGCAGCTCATCACCCAAAGCCCGCAGCAATTCAAGGGCGGTGCCATTTGGGGCGTCATTGTGGACATCCACGGCGCATTGCAGGCCATTGGTCTTGCACTGTTGGTGTTGTTTTTTGTCGTGGGCGTGATGAAAACCTGCGGTTCCTTTGCGGAAGTCAAAAGGCCGGAACACGCCCTGAAGCTGTTTATTAGATTTGCGCTTGCCAAGGGTGCCGTCACCTATGGCATGGAGCTGATACTGGCCCTGTTCAACATTGCCCAGGGTGTTATCTCCACTATCATGCAAGCGGCGGGCTTCGGTACGGCGCAGCAGACGGTCTTGCCCAGCGAGATCGTGACTGCTGTGGAGGACTGCGGTTTCTTTGAAAGTATCCCGCTGTGGGCGGTGACGCTGATTGGCGGACTGTTTATTACGGTGCTGTCTTTCATTATGATTATGACGGTCTATGGCCGTTTCTTTAAGCTGTACCTCTATACGGCGATAGCGCCCATTCCCTTCTCCAGCTTTGCCGGAGAGCCGAGCCAGAATGTGGGAAAGAGCTTTATCAAGTCCTACGCAGCGGTATGTCTGGAAGGCGCGATCATCGTGCCGGCCTGTATCATCTTCTCACTGTTCGCGGCATCTCCGCCAACGATTGACCCTGATGCGGCGGCGGTTTCTATGGTTTGGAGCTATATCGGAGAGCCGGTCTTTAATATGCTGGTTCTCGTGGGCGCTGTGAAAATGGCCGACCGCGTGGTGCGGGAAATGATGGGCTTGTAATTTAGGAAGGAGCGATTACAAATGGAGGTTAAAATCAACCGTGAAATCCGTAACTATACGGAATCTATGTTTTTCGGACTGACCATGCGGCAGTTCGTTTTTTCTTTGCTGGCAGTCGGTGTTGCCGTGGGGCTGTACTTTTTGCTTCGGCCCTATGTAGGAACGGAAACCGTATCCTGGATGTGTGTGCTGGGGGCGGCCCCCTTTGCGGCGCTGGGTTTTGTGTCCTACCACGGCATGACCGCCGAGCAGTTTTTGTGGGCGTGGTTCCGATCTGAAATGCTGGAGCCGAGAGAGATCAGATTTGAGCCGGTCAATTACTATTACGAAGCCCTCAAAGGCACCATGGAAGCCCATGAAAAGGAGGTATTGAAAGCCCATGATTAAGACCCTGAGCAATCTGTTAAAACAGGATAAGGAAAAATACAAGGTTCCCCGCAAGGTGCAGGATGTGATCCCCATCCGGCGCATGTGGAGTGACGGTATTTTTCAGGTGGGGAGCAAGTTTTCCAAAAGCTATCAATTTTCGGACATCAACTACCAGGTGGCCAGTCTGGAGGACAAAAAGGTCATGTTCCTTGACTATTCGGAGCTGCTGAACAGCCTGGACTCCGGGGCCACCACCAAGATCACCATTAACAACCGCCGTCTGAACCGGGCCAATTTTGAGCAGTCCATCCTCATGCCCCTGCGTGGGGATAGCCGGGATGTGTACCGCAGGGAGTATAACCAGATGCTGCTGGATAAGGCCACCGGTGCCAACGGCATTATGCAGGAAAAATATATCACCATTACGGTAGGGAAAAAGAACATCGAGGACGCACGAACCTACTTTGCCCGTGTAGGAGCCGACCTGACGGCCCACTTTGCGGCTCTCGGTTCTAAGTGCGTGGAGCTTGATGCTACGGAACGGCTGCGGATTCTCCATGACTTCTACCGTCAGGGAGAGGAAGCGGATTTTCATTTCAATGCGCGGGATATGATGAAGAAAGGCCATGACTTCCGGGATTACATCTGCCCGGACGGAATCGAAAAGCACAGCGATTACCTGATACTCGGCGGAACCTTCTGCCGGGTTCTTTTTTTGAAGGACTACGCCAATTATATCAAGGACAGCTTTGTGACGGAGCTGACCGATATGAACCGGAACCTGATGCTGTCCATTGATGTGGTTCCAATCCCCATGGACGAGGCCGTGCGCGAGGTGGAGAACCGCCTGCTGGGCGTGGAAACGAACATCACCAACTGGCAACGCCGCCAGAACGCCAATAACAATTTCTCTGCCACCATTCCCTATGACATGGAACAGCAGCGGAAAGAGAGCAAGGAATTTCTGGATGACCTGACCGCCCGTGACCAGCGCATGATGATGGCCGTGCTGACGATGGTCCTCACAGCCGATACCAAGGAACAGCTTGACGCCGATACCGATGCCGTGCTTTCTCTGTCACGCCAGAAAATGTGCCAGATGGCGGTGCTGAAATTCCAGCAGCTTGACGGCCTGAACACGGTGCTGCCCATTGGCAGTCGGAAGATCAATGCGTTCCGTACCCTGACTACGGAGAGCCTTGCGGTGTTCATGCCCTTTAAGGTGCAGGAGATTCAGGACAAGGGCGGTATCTACTTCGGGGAAAACGCCATTTCCCACAACCTGATTATGTGTAACAAGGCGAACCTTCTCAACCAGTCGGCATTCCTGCTGGGCGTTCCCGGTTCCGGCAAGTCTTTTTCTGCCAAGGAATTGATCGCTTTCCTCATGCTGAATACCGATGATGATATTCTCATCTGTGACCCGGAGGGCGAGTTTGCCCCGCTGGTGGAGGCGATGGGCAGCGACATCGGCACAGTCATCAGCGTAGCCGCAGGCGGCAAAGACCGTTTGAATGCCATGTATATGGTGGAGGGCTACGGCGAGAACAACCCGATTGTGGAGAAATCGCAGTTTATCATGTCGCTGGTGGAGCAGATTGACAAGCACGGTGTTGGCCCGCAGCACAAGTCCATTATTGACCGCTGCACGGCTTTGGTATATCAGGAAGCGGAGGAAACCGGCATTATCCCGACCCTTTGCACCCTGCGCGAAAAGCTGATGGAACAGCCGGAGGAAAAGGCCAGGGAGATTGCCCTGTCGCTGGAGCTGTTCACTACCGGTTCCCTGGATATTTTCGGTCATGGCAGCAATGTGGATTTGGATAAGCGTGTGGTGGTGTTCAATATCCATGACCTGGGTGAGCAGTTGAAGCCTACCGGCCTTCTGGTGATCACCGACACCATGCTCAACCGCGTTACGCTGAACTGGAAGCGCGGAAAGCGCACCCATGTGTTCATTGACGAGTTCCATGTGGTCTTTGAAAATGAGTACAGCGGCAACTTCTTCAACAGCGCATGGCGTCAGTTCCGAAAGAGGAACGCCTACCCGACGGCCATCACGCAGAATGTGGAGTATCTGCTGGATTCCGTGCAGGCCAGCACCATGCTTTCCAACTCGGAGTTTATCGTCATGCTCAATCAGGCGGCCTCTGACCGAGAGAAGCTGGCGCGGCTATTGAATATTTCCAATGAGCAGATGAGCTATGTCACCAACGCCGACGCTGGGTGCGGTCTGATTAAGTACGGTTCCGCCCTGGTGCCGTTTGTCAACCGGTTCCCGAAGGATACCCAGCTCTATAAGCTGATGACCACCAAACCGGGCGAGGGCGTGTTCGGCGGCAGAGGAAAGGAGGAGATAGCGTAATATGGCAGAGATCAGATTCAGTTCCAAGGCACACCGGGATTTCTTTGTGGAAATGATGGGCAAGTGCCGGAAAAATGACACCTATCACCGGGCGTTCTTCTATGTAATGGGGATTGCTCCGGAAACAAGAGCCAATATCAATCGGATGTTTGACTTCAAGAATGACTGGATCATGCCGGAGGGTATGCACGGCGGCTGGCAGACCAGCGGAACCGTCCGTGTGTGTCAGCTTGCTTTTAATCTCTGGAATGGGTACAGCGGAGAACGGCAGGGCGATGAATTTACGCCTAATGACCTGTTTTGCTGTGAGTTCGCCCCTTATTTTATGGAGGGCATCAAAATCAGATACCCCGAATACTGCCGGGACATTTCTGCATCAAAAAATCAGCCTGATTATGCGAGGTAATCAGAAACGGAGGTACTTTATGAAACAGAAACTTTTGCTTTGTGGGGCGGCTGTATTTGCCGTCCTTTTTCTTTTCTCCGGCATTATGCTGGGACGGCAGCTTTCCGATCAAAAACAGAGCGCCGAAGCCTTTGACAATATCGCAGATATGGTAGTGGAAGAAACGGAGCCGGATGCTGCTGAACAGCCGGGAGAACCCGGCGAAACGGAAGCCCCGCCTGCCTTAACCGCCTATGAAAAATATGTTGCCGTTTATGAACAGAACCATGACTTTGTGGGCTGGATTTCCATGTCCTTGACGGTGACGGTGCGCTTTTCGATGCGGGGGTCACTGACGCAGTCCAGATACCGTTTCTCCCCCTCCTCGCCCCAATAGTCCTCCAGCGCGTAGCCCTTGACGGTGAGGATATCGTGGGG
>ERZ779851.2235-NODE-2235-length-15157-cov-9.440140_pt1 | contig 15157 bp, 8 predicted proteins | sample MGYA00511094_ERZ779851 | MGnify/ENA primary metagenome ERZ779851 (study PRJEB29588, sample SAMEA2155512) | human gut metagenome | biome: human gut; feature: human-associated habitat; material: faeces | place: Denmark | collected 2008/2010 ...
TGACCTGCGGGAAAACGGCGTGTCCCTGCTGCCGGATAGCGTCGCGGTGGACGCCTATCCCGACAGGGTGGGGGACGCCCTGTGGTTCCTGTGCAGCCACCAGACCTCCACCGACACCTATTACATCGCTGCACCCGCCGGTGACCGGACGGTGACGCTGCCTGTCGCCAATTATTATGCCTGCGGCGACGATTTCGCCCTGTATCACAATGATACCACTGTATACGCCGCTGACCTGCGCACCGGCGAAACGTGGGAACTGACGGCGGACACGGACGCGGAGTGGTACAGCCTGACCGGCGACGGACAGTACGTCTACTCCTGCGTCCCTTGGGACGAGTATCAGGCCTGCTGGCGGCTGGTGTATGAGGATGGCCGTCCCGTTGCCCTGACGCTGCTAGACGAGGATATCACGAAATGAACAATAAAGGAGCGGGATACCCCGCTCCTTTATCGCAGCCATAAGCCTCGCCGATGGATTTGTGCAATGTCAACAAAGATGATGGATAAAATCTGTCAGATGTTTGGGAAAGAAAAAGCTTGCATTTTGCGGAAAGTGCCGATATAATAAGCAAAAAAATTTTTTGAAAATGTTTGTTTTTTGCTTTACAAAACCTTTTTTATATGGTATTATCCATTCATAACACTTTATTACGCTAAATTACTAACGCGTTAAACCGAGGTAAAAACATGAAAAAGAAAATCACCGTTATTGTTTCGATTATTTCAATAGTTTTCGTGATGGCGTTTGCGCTTGCAGCCTGCAACAAGGAAACAAAACCCGGCTACACCGCGCTCTCGGCGCAGGCAGACGTTTTCAAGGAACTCAACGCCAAAACCGCCGACGTTGGCATAATGGACTACACGATGGCGAACTATCTTCTGAGCGTCGACTCCGCAATGGCGAAAAATCTGACGATCGCCGACGTGGAATTTGAAAAAGAATACTACGGCATCGCTTTCAGAAAGGCAGCCGACGGCAAATACAACGCTCTCACCGACCTTGTCAATCAAGTTCTTGTTGAACTTAAAGACGCCGACTACAAAACAATCGCCGCAAAATACGGCATTTCCGCGGCAACGCTCGACCTTGTCTACTCCAAACCCACGGGCGAAGCGGACAATACAGAACTTGACTATATCAAAAACAAAGGCAAAATCGTCATCGGATTCACCTTGAACGCGCCCATGGCTCTCGGCGAAGGCGACAAAACGACAGGCGGTTTCGACACCGACCTTGCAAAAGCGGTCTTTGCAAAAATCAGCGAGAAAGTCGGCAAGACAATCGCGGTTGAATTCAAACTTATCGATTGGGGCAAGAAGGAGTCCGAAATGGAAGCAAAAACCATCGACTGCGTATGGAACGGTCTGACCGTAACGCCGGCACGTGCCGCACAATGGTCGATAACGATGAACTACCTTGAAAACAAACAATGCGCCGTCATCAGAAAAGCCGACAAAGATAAATACAACTCCTACGACGCTTTGAAAAAAGCGCGCATCGTGGCGGAAGACGGCTCGGCAGGCGAAGACGCCGCAAAGGAAATTCTCGGCATAAAATAATTAAACAAAAAAATACTTTTTCGATTTCGCCGTGCAAACGGCGAAATCTACCTTTTTTACGGACTTATAAATATGGTTTTATCGGCAGCAACAATTTCATTTTCGGAAGTGACGAGGCAACTTTTCACGGGATTCGGGACAACGTGTCTTCTGTTTGTTCTGACGCTTGTCCTGTCCGTGCCTTTGGGGCTTATCGTCTGCTTCGGCTCGATGTCGAAGTTCAAACCGCTTCAATATCTTTCAAAACTTATCGTATGGATTATCCGCGGCACGCCGCTTATGCTTCAAATCATCGTGGTATTTTACGTACCGGGGCTTTTGTTCGATTATCCGATGCAATCGCGATTCACGGCGGTACTTGTGGCGTTTGTGATAAACTACGCCTGCTACTTTTCGGAAATTTATCGCGGCGGGATCCAGTCGATACCGCGCGGACAAACGGAAGCGGCGGCAGTCTTAGGCATGAAGAAATCGCAGGCATTCTTTTACGTAACCCTGCCGCAGGTCGTGAAGCGCATTATGCCCCCGATGTCCAACGAAATAATCACGCTTGTCAAGGACACGTCGCTTGCGCGCGTCATCGGCGTTGTGGAACTCATCAAATTCAGCGAGCAAATCGTCAACAATTACGTCGTGTTGTGGCCGCTTTTCTATGCGGGCGTATTTTATCTCGTATTCAGCGGACTGCTCACTCTTCTTTTCCGCTACATCGAAAAGAAGCTGGACTATTATAAGGTATAAAAAATGGCAATTCTCGAAGTTAAAAATCTGAAAAAATCGTTCGGCGCGCAGGAAGTGCTGAAAGGCATAAATTTTGAAATGGACAAAGGCGAAGTCGTGGTGATTATCGGCTCCTCGGGCAGCGGAAAGACGACGCTTCTTCGGTGCTTGAACTTTTTGGAGACCGCCGACGACGGACAAATCATCGTTGACGGCGAAACTCTTTTCGACGGCGCAAGCGACAAAAACGAAAAATACAACGACCTTCGGAAAAAGCGGCTGCGCTTCGGACTTGTGTTCCAACAGTTCAATTTGTTCCCGCATATGAACGTTTTGAAGAACGTGAAAATATCTGCGGAACTACTGGCAAAAGACAAGATAAAACAGCAAATTAAGGAGTTAAAACAGCAAAAAGTGCGCGGTAAAGCGTTGAGTTTGCAAAAAAAACAACTTAAAGAAGCCGAGTTTTCGGCAATCGACGCCCGCGCGAAAGAGACTCTTTCAAAGGTCGGGCTTCTGGACAGATGCGCGGCATATCCTTGCGAACTTTCGGGCGGACAACAACAGCGCGTCGCAATCGCAAGAGCCCTTGCGCTCTCCCCCGATATCTTGTGCTTTGACGAGCCGACGTCCGCGCTCGATCCCGAACTTACGGGCGAAGTCCTGAAAGTCATAAAGGGGCTTAAAGGCGACAGTACAATGATTATCGTAACGCACGAAATGGACTTTGCAAGAAAGGTTGCCGACCGCGTCGTGTTTATGGCGGACGGCGAAGTCGCCGAATACGGCACGCCCGACGAAATCTTCGACAATCCCAAAACCGAGAAGCTGAAAGCGTTTTTGTTGAACTCCACATCGACGTTTGAATAAATTGTAAGCGCTTTTGCATTTCATTTTTGAAAATATTTGTATAATAACGTTTATGAACAACGTTGAAAATCACAAGAAAAACAAAGAAATCGCGACGCTTGGGATAACGCTTGCCCTTGTCGTCGTGTTGCAGGCTCTTGCGGAAATCATACAAAAATTCGGGCTGCCGATAAGTTTTGCGCTGGGGCTTATTCCCGTCTTCGTCTGCGGACAGGTTTACGGCGTGAAATTCGGCGCGATCTCGGGCGGCGTATTCGGGCTTGTAAGTTTGTTTATCGCGCTTATTTATTCGGGCAGTATTCCCATGTACGCCGTTGCGATAAACCCGCTTGTATCGGTGCTTCCGCGCATATTGTGCGGCACTGTCTGCGCGCTCGTATACAAAGGGCTGAGCAAGGCGGCGGCGAAATCGACAAAACCGCGCACTGAAAAACAAAAACGCGCCGTGAACTTTGCAATCGGCTGTTTTTCAACGATTTGCGGCGTTATCACCAACACGATATTGTTCCTTTCAATGTTTCTGGCATTCGCGCACGGCAAAAACTACGACGGACTTGTCATAAATTTTAAGTGGCTTTTGTCAAGCGTGGTTGCAATCAATACCGTTGTCGAACTTTGCCTGTTTGCGGTAATCGTGCCGTCGATAACCGTAGTTTTGAATATTATAGAAAACAAACGTCAAGATGAAAACGGGGAAATTTAGCGATATTTTGCCTTTTCGACAGAACCCGAAAATTCGTTAAAGAATACGGCGGAAACAATCCTTTTTTTAATATGGTTACCCTTCCGGGAGATTGCCACAGCACCGCAAAGCGGTGCTTCGCAATGACAGAGTACTTCGTACGGAAGGAACAAGATTTTGTTTACTTGCAAGTAAAGTCGTGATAGACGGACTCTCTTTATGTTGTTCCGTGCAACGCACCTTATGTCATTGCGAGCGTAGCGTGGCAATCTCCCGGAAGGGGCACCTTATAATAAAACCCTCGCGATTTTGCGAGGGTTTTTTAGGTTTTATTCTTTCTCGTCGTTTGCGGTTTGTTCGTTTGCGGCTTGTTCGTCCGATGGCGGGGTTTGTTCGTTTTTTGGGGTATTTTGTTCCGTTTCGGTCGGCGCGTCCGTTTTCTTTTTGCGGCCTATCAGCTTTTCAAGTTTCGGGAAAAGCGGGGTGTAGTCGAAAACTTTGTCAAGTCCTTTCCCGATTACCGCGATTATCGGGGCGTTTATCAACGTCGTGACAATTGTCCCAAGCCCCAGGCTATGATAACTTGTCGATGCGATATTTTTCCAGTCAAAGGTATTCACGTCCCTGAATATCGTAAGAGCAAGCACCACGGACAGCACCAGAAAAGATAAGTCGAAAACGAGTTTCACCCTGTTTATTTTCAGGGAATATCTGTCGGACAGTTCCGCAACGAAAAGTTCGTGCACCTGAAGCGGCATATACGTCCTGAAAAAGCACGCCACGCCCGCCGCCGTCATCACGTCGCCCGCGATAAGCATAATCCATTTTAAGTACGCTTCTGTGAGCACGACGTTTTTGAAAACCAACATCCACATGTCCATCACGTAGCCGTATATCACCGCCACCGCAAACGCCAGCAGATATCGCCAGTTCACTCGTTGCACGACGGCGCACATTATAAGGAGAATCGCGCCCTGCACAAGATATTCGACCGTGCCCACCGACACTGCCCACAGCGGTCTTATCGCCTCGTACACGATAAACGTCGGCGCGGCAATCATCGAAACCCCAAGGTCGGCTTTCTTGCTCATCGTCACGCCAAGCGCGACAAGGAATATGCCCAGCACCCACATAAGTTCCGCGGTCTTCGGGATTTTTTTAAGCGGTTTTTTCATTAGTTCACCTTGAATTTTCTCACGATATATTATCACCGCGGGGGAAAAGTTGCAAGCGATTTTCCAAGAAATATGCGCCCTTTCGGACGCATACTTTGTTTTTTGAGATGGGGCGCGGTTATTGCCACGTTCCGTTGTTGTAATTATAGGTTCTGTTTGTCTCCGCCGCAACCGTCGAGTTGTCCGCATTTACAAACACCGGCGATTTGGTTACGCCGCATATATCGTTGAACGTAAATACGATATATATTCCGCTCCTTACCATAGTTCCTTCGCCTTCCGCCGAGTGAACACCGCTTATCGTGGCGTTTACCCCGACCGCGACCACACCCGCGTTATCCGACGTTACGTTTCCGCCGAGTGCGCCGTTGACGTTCATCGTGCCGTTTACAATAAGTTTCGCGTCGCCGCGGCTTGCTCCCGGATACGGGTAAGTCGAAATATCGGTGAACGATTTATCGTACATAACGAGTGTTCCGTTAAGGTTATATATGCCGCCGCTTTCAACGGTAATCGTTGCGCCCGGCAATGCTTTGAACATATAGCTTTGCGTAAACGTTGCGCCGTTTTTGAGCGTAATATCGGTACGACCGTCAATCGGGAAGAAAACTTTTTCTGATGTCATATTTACGGTCTTCTTTATCACTTTTACGCTTAATGACGTGTAGCCGTCATTAATCTCGTCAAACAAATCAAACCTTACTCTGTCACCGCTCATCGATTTTATGATTTTGCTGTTGTTCCCGACAAGTCTGAACAATCCGCTTGAAGCGTTGCTTGCATCGGAAGAAATAAAAGTAAGATACGCCTCGTTAATTTGTGCGGGTACTTTTACGAGCCCTCCGAGCTGTTCCAGTTTTCCGGTTGCTATCTTTGCGTAACCTTGCAATTTGCTCCCTTTGTTTATTGTTATTCTTGATTGAATTGATCTTAATTCATATTGGCTGAACGGGAATTGTGTAGGATTGTCGATTTTAAGATTTCCGGAAATGGCAAGCGACGCTCCGTCAATTTTATCATTGCCGATGTACCTTACCGCGGATTGCGTTCCGCCCATCCAACCCGAAAGATACAGATTTTCAATCACGGTCGAGTCGTTTGCAATAATTTCGCCGTTTCCTTTGATATATCCGTACACTTCAAGCGTTGCGTTGTTGAGCGTAATCGTGCCGCCTAAACTTATTTCGCAATAGTTGCCCGATACGGCATTTTGTCTTTGCCCTGCGTCGATTTTGCCGGTTTGTGCGCCGACAACAAGTTTTCCGTTGACGATAACTTCAATGCCTTCGGGGATAACGAGCGTCTTATAAAGTTTCGCAGTTCCCGTAAGCGCGGCTGTTGCATTGTAGTTGGCACTTCCGTCTTCGCCCGCGCCGATATGACCGACTGTGTCGTTCTCGTTAAACGGCAGAAGCAGCGTTACGCCCGTTTTGACGGTTTTGAATTTTACGTCGTTGTAAAGCACGCCTGCAATTTCTTGCGTTGCAAACGCCGTGTCGTTCAAGACGAAAATCGTTTGTCCGCTTGCCGCGACGTCAAGTGCGTCTTCGATTGTGTAATAGTTGTTGCCGACTTTCACGCCTTTGACCTTTACGTAAACGTAAGTGTTTTTGGGCAAATCGTAGTTGTCCGCTTCCATCGTAACAAGCGTTCTGTGCGTGCCTGCCGCAGAAAACTCTTTCTTTTCAAACTTCAAGGTGTAAGGATCCGTTACTTCGATGTTATTGTACTTCACGGTCGTGCCGATTTCGTGCGACGCGCCGTCATAATTGAACTCGAAAAGATTTTGCGCGAGCGTTACCGTCGCCTTTTGAAGGTCGAGCGTTACCTTCGTTTCAAAATCTTCGTAGTTTGCGGGGTCCTTATTGTACTTCGCCTCGTACACCGTCTTTGTGCAAACGGGGACTTCGTCCGGGTTAACCCAAGTAAATCCTTCCGAAAGCGTGTAATTTCCAAGCGTTTTGTTGGGATCGTACGTGCCGGTAAGAGAAAGCTCGGGAGCCGCCGTGTATTTTGCCTTATTGATGACGATTGTTTTTGTCGTTTCGCTGCCGGTCAAATCATAGTTGTTGTCGTCCGCAATAGTTACCGTATAAGTGCCCGCGTTTTTGAACTCGCAAGCCTTGCCGTCTTTTGTGAATATAAGGTTTGCGGTTTTGCCTTCGTACGTTGCCGTGGGCAAAGTCTGTCCGTCGTTGTAAACGTAACTTTCCGCAATACTCCAAGCGACTTCGGCAGTCTTTTTGTTTATCGTGAGTGTGCCGGTCTTGACAGTCACCGCATAATTATCGCTTGCGGTAAGTCCCGAAACGGAAATTACGTAATCGCCCGCATCCGTGCCTGCGCCGCTGTAAACCGCTTCGCCCGAAAGATTTTCGCCCTTTACAAGCCCCGTGACGGCGTACGAAAATGCGGGCGTATCGCCGTAAGTTATCGTGACGTCTTTAACCGTTACGGTGACCGCTTTCTTGTTTATCGTAAGCGTAACGTATCCGACATGCTCCGCGAGGGTGTCGTTGTCAACAACCTTAAAGTATATCTTGTACGTGCCTGCGTTTGTATATTCGGGCGAAGAAGTAAGCGTGCAATCGTTTTCGGTCGTGCCGTACGTTATCGTGTAGTTTTTGCTTGCGTCGGTCTTTGTGACCAAAACGCCGTGCGGCTGCCCGTCGTACGTCAGCGTAACGTCCGCGAAATCTATTGCGAAGGTGACCTCTACAAATTCAACGCTCATTTCGTACGAAATCACGTAGCAATCGGCGTTCGTAACGACAAGGTTGGATTTGTCGAAATCGTCTGCGTAATATGTGCCTGCGACGTCCTTTGTTATCGTGACGTTTCCCGTGACGGTGTCGCCCGCAACAAGTCCGATTTTTTCAAGGTGTTCTGCCTCAACCTTGTATGTTTTCCCGACCGCAACGGTCGCCGTATTATTGAGTTTTATCGTAAGCGACTTTGTGCCGACGGTGAACGTTCTGCCGGTTGCGGAGATTGCATAGTTTTTGTTTTCCGCGGCTTCGGGGTTAAACTTAACGCTTGCGGTATATAATACGTCGGGTTTTGCGCCAACGGTATAGTTGGTTTCAAGTGCGTATACAAGGCTGTCGCCTTTAAGCACTCCATCAACCGATGCCGACAAATCGGGCACTTTATCGCCGTAAACGATATCTTTAATTTCGTTTATCGTGATTGTCGCTGCCTTTTGTTTTACGGTGAAATCAGCCGTGTTCACGTTGATTTCGTAAAACTTCGTCTTGTCGCCCGAAATGGTTACGGCCGCCGTATACGTACCCGCATCGAGTTTTTCTGCAAGTTCCGTTTTGGTAATCGTGAAGTCATCTTCCTTGTCCGAAGATTTCAACCCGCTAAAAGTATAACTTATTATTGGCGAATCTTCACCGTACGTGAGTTCAGTTTTGTCCAGCGAAACGGTTACCGTGAGCTTCGCTTGGTTAATTGTAATCGTGCCGACGGTTTCAACCGTAATATTGTAATTCTTTTCGGGATACTTTTCGCGTAAGACCGAAATATCCACGTTTTCGATATTGTACGTGCCGACGTTATTTGCAACGTCGCCCGTTATCGAGGTCATGCCCAGGTGCAATTCGTATTTGCCGCTTTCGATAGTGTACGTTTCGCCGTTTATGGCTGCGGTAAGGCTCGGCAAATTATCGCCGTAAGTCAACGTGTCATCGTCGGGCGTAACGGTGGCGGAAACTTCCGCCTTATTTATCGTTACCGTGATTTTTCCCGACGTGTAAGGGTTGTAGTTGTCGCCCCTGTACACTCTTACAAAGTAATCGTATTCGCCGCAGTCGAGCGCCGACAAATCGACGTTTTGAAGCGGGAAGGTTGTGCCGTCGGTGCCGTATGTTACGGCGTCTCCTTCACGAAGTCCGCTTATTCCGATTTTGGCGGTTTTATCGCCGTACGTCATCGTGACGCCCGTTACCGTAATGCCCGAAATGTCCGCGCGGGATACGATAAGCGTTTCGTCTGCCGAAAAGTCTTTTCCGACAGAGCCGCAGTTTTCAATTGACGCGACGATTTTGACGTTTGCCAGATACTCGCCCGCCGCAAGGTTTTGAAGGGTGAGCGACGATTCGGTTGTTTCTTCCGTCTTATAAAAAACGTTATCTTTATTTATTGTCCATATATATTTATAAGTAACGCCCGCGTGCAAAGTGGTGCCATCGTTCGGCGTTACCGTAAATTTGGCGGAATTGTTTTCCGTAAACGTGAAGTCCGCGGGGGTATTAACCTTGAAATCGCCGATTGCGGAATCCATAAGGCTTAATTTCAGCGTAAGCGTAAAGTTTTCAGCCGGCATTGTCGGCAAATCGAGCTCGTCGATTCTCGTTCCGTCCGCTTTGTACCAGCCGTCGTAATCAAGAATTTTAGTGTCGTACGTCGCGGCGCTGTCTGCCGTTTCAAAATGGTCACTGATGGACGCGCCGTACTCGACCTCCGCCGTGTAAACCGTCGTGCCGTCAAAGCTAATAAACGTAAGCGTGAACTTCTTCGTTTCAAACTTTGCGTTGACGATAATATCGCTTGTGACGTTGTCGAACGATTTGTCCCATCCGACGAACTTTTTCGTCGCGGTATCGTACACGTTCGGCGCAGTTGCGGCAAAGCCGTGTTTCACCATTTCGGTTTTGAGTGTCGTTTCGCCGTTTTTGAAAGTGACCGTATACTCGTTAAGTTCGTACACGGCGGAAACTTCAATGTCTTCCGTCACCTTTGAAAAGTCTTTGTCCCATTTTGCAAAATGCATGCCTTCGGGCGGCGAAAGCCTGGCGGTATCGGGCGCGGTCGCGGCGGCTTCATATTCCACCGTTTGGGTTTCAAGCACCTTTTCGCCGTCCATAAACGTTACGGTGTATTTATTGATCGTCCATTTGACGTAAACCGTATCTCCGTTTTTGACTTTGGAATCCTTTGTAAGCGGCTTCAAAAAGTCCGCATCGCGATACAGTCTTCCGGTGTATCCTTCTTTTTGAAGACTGAGCGTGAATAAGTCGGAAAACACGACGTTTTCCTTGTAAATGCTGCCGTCTTCGTCTTGGATTTTCACAATCACTTTCGTTTGTCCGTCTTTGTCAGCCACGTTGCTTTTGTTGCATGCAAACAGCGTAACAAGCCCTATTAAGAGCACGATACACACGAGCATTGTTTTTAATCCTTTTTTGCTCATTTAATATCCTCCGCTACCACGGGATGAATTTTCATCCATTGGTTTCCTTGATTTTTTATGCTTTCCTGCCATGACAGGTTTCTGCTCGATTTATTATTATAAAGGTAAAATCTGAAATCGCCCGCGCCCGCAGCCTGTGGCAACATTTTGCCCTGATTTCGGATATTCTCGTCCTTACTGTTTTCAAGCACCGAGATATTGACGTCGTACACGCCGAACTGCTTTGTTTCGTCGTTCGCTTCCGTCAGGTCAAGGTACGAATAGTTATATCCGCCGCCGTAAAACGCTATGCCGCCATGGACGTATTCCGTCCCGCCGACATTCAGGATTATATCGCGGCACTCCTCCTTTACCTTTGCGACTTCTTTCATCATTTCCGCAACGTTCATCGAAAGCCACGGATTTGCATCGCCGGTAACTTCGATAAGCGTGCTGCTGTCAACGTTTGAAAGGTTTTTCCAGTCAAGCATTTTCACGTCGCCGACAATGCGAAGCGCCGACGCATACGAAGTCGCCGCGCAATCTTTCCACGTCGTTATCGTGCCGCCCAACAATAATTCGCCCGAGAAGTGCGTTTCCATACCGACCGAGAACAACCCCGACGTTTCGAGCACCGAGTTTTTAAGCGTAACGTCGTTGATAAGATAATTGTCGTTAAAGTATTTGTCCGTCTTGTTGCTCTCATCGTAAGGCGAATAATATTCGTTGTCTTTTTCTTTACGGAGTTTTCTTTGCACTTCGTTTGTCTGTTTCAGCGCGCGGTTGCTGCCGATTTTCAATATGAATTCGCGCGCGTTTGAAAGCACGCAACTTTCAATATGCACGTTTATTTTCTCATCTTGCACGTTAAACGCCGCTTCGACTTCAACAACGGGGCTTCCCATTGTGGATCCGCCCGCAAAAATTCTGACGACGGTGCGCCCGTTCGAGACGCGACTGTTCAACAGTTTTGCGCTTTTTGCGATTTCAAGCGTCGTGCCGACGTAGTTGAGTTTCGACAAGTTGAATTGTCCGTCTTCTTCAAGAAGGCTATCGTCGCTGCAACCTTTTAAGACGACGTTGTTTATAAGCACGTTGTCCGTCCTTACAAGGAAAGAAATGTTGTCCTGTCCTTTGACGCTTGCGGACGATATCGCGACGAAATTCAAAGGTCCTTTGAAAATTTTCGGAAGCCCCGTCGCGTCCTTGCACTGCGTGAACTTGTCGGCGTTGATTTCAAAACCGTTGCCGTAAACGTGGTTTTTGAACTCGATAAGATATTGAACTTTCTTGTTTTCGTCGTTTTCGCCGATGTTATCAAGATACGTTTTGTCGTACGTGGTTGTGAATTTTTTGACGTCTTTTTTGAGTTCGTCTTCGGTCATAGCCGTGCCGTCGTTTTTGACGCCCAGCATCACGTCGCTTGTCAGCACGACGATATGCCCGGCTTCGGTCACCGTTTTCAGTTCCTCGTAATTGCCGACGTTTCTCCCGTCCTTGACCGCGCGAAGTCTGATTTTCGCGCAGATGTTCGTGCCGAAATATTGGTTATAATTTTTGAGTTCCGCATTAAGCGTGGTAAGCCCCGTGCCCATCGCCCTGATTTCCGCAGAAACCGCGTCGGTGTTCGTCGCCTGTTGCGCCTTGCAGGAAAAGAGCGAATTATCGTCGGAAAACGCGACGTTCATAAATTCGTCCGTGAACGTTTCGGAGCCCGCTTCCGTGACAACCCTTACGAAAATCGTCCTTGCGTCCGGTCTTCCTTTGGGGTTTTTGCCGCCGATTGTCAGTATGTTTTCGATGCCGTACTCTTTCGCGCTGTCCGCAAACTCCATCGAATACACGTTGGGCACGACGCGGATTGTCTTTTCGATTTCTTTGATGACTTTTCCGTCGTGCTCGGCGGTGATTTTGATTTTGGCAGAGCCCCTTTTCGTTGCGGTAATAGTTGCAAACCGCCCGTGTTTTTCAAGGGTTATTACGTCTGTGTCGTCGCTTATTTCAAAGTTCACGTCCGCGTCGTCATCGCTTTCGGAATATGCGACGTAGGTGACTTTCGTGTTATTTTTTTGCTTGATTTCGTCGCCTTCGCCGTCATAATACGACGTACGCACGTCAAGGTTATATTCGGTAAACTCCAAAGAGAAGTCCGTTGCGCCGACCTTTCCCGAAATTTCTTCGTTCAAAAACTCTTTGTCAAAAGACAAGGTCAATACGAATTTGTTTTCGGAAATCCTTTCGATTCCGCTTGCCGTGACTCCTTCGGGCAAAGTAAGGTCGGATATTTCAAGGGCGTCGTTTTTGCTTTCGACGAAAAGTTTTGCCGTTGTCGCGTTGTTTTTCACGGTGACTTTCGCGCCGCTGCTTTTTCCGTTGACCGCAAAGCCCGTGCTGTCGGTATCGACGTTGACCTTGACGGTCAAAACCTTTTCAAGCCCTTCTCGTCCTTCGGGACAAGTAATTCTGATCTGCGTCTCGCCCGAAAACAGCGCCTGCGCCACGCCCGTGACGGCGTTGAGTTTCAGAATGTGATTGCCGCCGACTTCTTCAAAAATCCTTGTTTCGCCCGAAAGGTTTTCGGGGTACAGTTCTGCGGAAAATACGTTTTCGCCGCCGTCTATCGAAACTACGTCGCTCGTGATTTCATCACCGTTGACTTTGGGATAAATTCTTAACACTTTCGTGGAATATGCGGAAACTATGACGCTGTCCTTAAATCCTTTTTCGGCGGAAATCGCCGTGATTTTCACCTTTCCTACGTTATCTATATGAAGTTTTCCGTCGATTATTTCAAATCCGTCGGGGGCTTCGTCTCCGCCGACGCCCGATATTTCAAACGAATATTTCTGATTCCTTGCGTTGACGGGCTGCACCTGCGCCAAAAACGCGATGGGGTCGTAATCGGCAACGTCCACATCGATAAATCCGTCTTCGTTCTGCGTCGTGATTTGTATGCCCGTCACGGGAATGTCCGCGTAAACGCCCGCCGCTTTTCCCACGGAGAACAGCGCGATCAGAAACACAATCGGTATTATCATTATAAGCGCGATTATTTTCTTTTTCATATCAATCCCCCTCCGTTACCCTGTCAAAGCGGGCTTTAATCCCGATAAGGTAATATAAAAGCGAGCCGACAAACTCCGCCGCCGCGCACACGCTCACGAAAACGTAAGTAAACCAGCGCATATCTTTGCCCCTGACGTTCGACAATACGTTGACGAAAAGGGGTATTCCGCCAAGAATCATCGCGGACACAAGCCCCAGCACGACGATTATCGACACGTTGTTGTTGCTTTCCCTCACGACGTTGTCTTCTTCCAGCGAAAACTGCGGACTGTTCAAATCCTTTCTTGTGGCGTACAGTATCTGCGACAACGCCATCATCGCGCCGACGAAAAACACGAATACGCCTTCGCCCGCCGACACGTATTTCTTTGCAAGAAGCACCGTCGCCGCAATGCCGACGGATATGACCGCCACCGCAAAACTGAGTGCGATTTTCGCGCCCATAATCTCGTTTATCGAAAGCGGCAACGTCTTTTCGACATAAAACGATTTCCCGTCGCGGCTGACGTTCGTCGCGCAGAACGTGTTCGTAAGCGCGCCGAAAAGCACCGTGAGCAAAATCGCCAGCTCGAAATCGCTCTGAACGAAAACGAGCGACGTCAGGAAGTTTTTGCCAATGCCCATACAAAAATATACCATAAGCGGCATTATCGCCGCCACCGTGAAGTACTGCACCGCGTAATCGGGCGTGAACACCACGAGATTGAATTCCTTTTTCAAAAGACTTAAAAACGGCGGGAGTTTTCTTGCCGCGGATTTTTTTGCAAAAATCATTATTGCGCCCGCCGTCGCGCGCGTTTTCATCGCCTTGTTGTACAAAAGCGACGTTATGAGAATGCCGATTGCGCCCGTCGCGACGGTTATCGCCACGATTATCCCCAGGTTTTTCCAGACGTCCGTTTTCAGTGTGAACGCCGCGATAAAGTTTGCGGGGACAAGGTTTTTCGTCACCGAAATTATCGTTGTCATCGTCTTTTCGGAAAAGAAAAACTTGATTTCGCCCGTTGACATAAGGGTTTTTAAGAAGTCGAGCACCGTCGCATAGCAATAAAACAGCGCAAAAAGCACCAGCGTTACTATCACAAGCAGGCAAACGTACTTCGACGAGAAAAACTTTTTGACGTAATAATACGGCATCGCAAGCACGCTCGACACCGAAAGCGACATAACGGGAATAATAAACGCCGCAAGCAGCCCGAGGATCACGTATCCCGCGCCCTGCTTCGTCACGCTTGCGAACACCGCCACGAACGGCACGAGAATCACAAACGCCGACAACACCTGTTTTGCGTAAATGAAAATGATTTTTGAATACAGTACGTCCGACGCCTTTACGGGAAGAGTCTGGATAATCATTCTGTCGTCGCTTTCAAAAATCGCGCGGTATATTGCAACGACGCCGCCGATAACGTCGACCGCGAAAACGAATTCATACACGAACGTCATTATTTCATATTGCCGCGCGCGCACGTCGCGTACGCCGTTGAGCCTGATTTCGGTATATTTCGCGACAAACGCGCCGAACACCTCGATAACGACGTACATAATAAACGCCGTCATCACAAGCGTAAGCAACGCGCCGACGATATCGATGCGTTTTTTGTCACGCTTGAAATAAGACAACTTTTCGGTCATCTGTTTTTTCAGAAGTACGCCCAGCATCAGTCTTCCTTATTAGTATCGTAATACTTTTCGATAAGTTCGTCGCCGTCGAATTTGTCCTTTCCGGTGACGATGATTTTTTTGAGTTCGCCCGCGGCAATTATAATCACCCTGTCGCAAACCCTTTCCACGACGTCGAGATTGTGCGACGAAAACAAAATGGTTTTGCCCGTCTGCACGTACTCGCGCATATAGTTTATGACGGCGTTCTGCGTGCGGGGATCGAGACCGAGCATCGGCTCC
>ERZ779851.2239-NODE-2239-length-15146-cov-3.048903_pt1 | contig 15146 bp, 12 predicted proteins | sample MGYA00511094_ERZ779851 | MGnify/ENA primary metagenome ERZ779851 (study PRJEB29588, sample SAMEA2155512) | human gut metagenome | biome: human gut; feature: human-associated habitat; material: faeces | place: Denmark | collected 2008/2010 ...
AAGTAGAAAACGCTCCGCGAAGATGCTCCAAGGCACATTCTTTGTTCCTGATTAGATAAGAACACTGCGTATCGGAAGAAACCGGGTGAGGATTTCGACAAATGTATACACAATTAAGTGAAAATCAGGAAAAAATTGGAAAATAAAAAGGATTTTGTGAGGAAAGAGTGGAATATATTTAACAGAATAGATGAAAATAGAATGGTTTTTGCTGTTTTTGGTAATAGAAGGGGTGATGTATTTGAATATCAGGGAACAGGCAGAGGAGCGGGAGTTTCAGTATCTGAGCCGGTATGCTTCACACAGCAGAGAGTCGAAGGGCAGAGAGCGTGTGGAGGAGGAGTGTGATATCCGGACGGTGTATCAGAGGGATCGGGATCGGATTATTCATTCGAAGGCGTTTCGACGGTTGAAGGATAAGACACAGGTGTTTCTTGCGGCGCAGGGAGATCATTATCGGACCAGACTGACACATACACTGGAGGTATCCCAGACAGCCAGAACCATAGCAAAGGCTCTGAAGCTGAACGAGGATCTGGTGGAGGCAATTGCACTGGGGCATGATCTGGGACATACACCGTTCGGACATGCGGGAGAGCGGGCTCTGAACAGAGTCTGTCCGTTTGGATTCGAGCATGCAGAGCAGAGTGTCCGTACCGTGGATATTCTGGAAAAGGACGGTAAGGGACTGAATCTGACGTATGAAGTACGTGACGGTATCCGGAACCATCAGACCATTGGCAAGCCTCATACATTGGAAGGCAAGATCGTCAGACTTTCCGATAAGATCGCCTATATTCATCATGATATGGATGATGCCATCCGGGGAGGAATTCTCACGGAGGCAGATGTCCCGAAGGAGATCTGTGAAGTGATCGGCAGCAGCCCCACTGAGAGACTGGATCACTTTATTCATGATATTGTAACCAACAGTATGGACAAGGATGATATCCTGATGTCGGAACCGGTGGCGGAAGCCATGACGAAGATACGACAGTTCATGTTTGAGAGAGTCTATAAAAATCCCATCGCCAAAAGTGAAGAGGGAAAGGCGGAGATGCTGATGGAGACGTTATATCAACATTTCCTGAAACATCTGGATGATCTGCCGGAGGAATACCTGAATCTCCTCTCTGTCGGAGAGCCGAGAGAGAAGGTAGTCTGTGACTATGTGGGAGCCATGACGGACCGCTTTGCCATAGCGGTCTATGAAGACATCTACATACCGAAATCCTGGCAGCGATAGTGTATTACAATAAAACGGAGTAAAAAGAGTGTATTACCCTGAAGAACTGGTAGAAGAAGTCAGAGCCAGGAATGACATCGTGGATGTTATTTCCGGTTATGTGACATTGAAAAAAAAGGGAAGCAACTATTGGGGCTGCTGTCCTTTTCATAATGAGAAAACACCTTCTTTTTCGGTGTCTTCGAATAAGCAGATGTATTACTGCTTCGGATGCCATGCCAGCGGAAATGTATATACATTTCTTATGAAGTATGAAAACGATACTTTTCCGGAGGCAGTCAAGATCCTGGCAGATCGTGCGGGAGTGAAACTGCCGGAAGTGGAAGAGACACCGGAACAGAAGAAAAAGGCCGGCAAGCGGATGCGGCTGCTGGAGGTCAATAAGGAGGCAGCCAGATATTTTTATTATATGCTGCGCAGTCCTCACGGAGAAGTGGGAATGCGTTATCTGACGGAACGAAAGCTGACCGACGAGACTATGCATCATTTCGGACTGGGCTACGCCGGGAAAAACGGCGAGCAGGTAGTCCAGTATCTGCGTAAAAAAGGCTTTACCGATGAAGAGATCAAAGATTCCGGACTTGCGATGTTCTCGGAACAGAGAGGACTCAGAAGTCAGTTTTGGAACCGGGTGATGTTCCCGATACAGGATATTAACCACCGGGTGATCGGCTTCGGAGGCAGGGTCATGGGAGACGGCGAACCGAAGTACCTGAATTCCCCGGAGACCATGATCTTCGATAAGAGACGTAACCTCTACGGACTGAATTTCGCAAGGACCGCCAGGACGGGCAACATTATCCTGTGCGAGGGATATATGGATGTCATTGCCATGCACCAGGCAGGATTCACACAGGCGGTGGCATCTCTGGGAACGGCATTTACGGTAGAGCAGGCGAATCTCCTGCACCGCTATGCGGAGAATATTCTCCTCGCATACGATAGCGACGGTGCCGGAACGAAAGCAGCACTGCGGGGGATCGGGATCCTGAGAGAGGCCGGACTTACCGGCAAGGTCATCAATATGCGACCGTATAAAGACCCGGATGAATTCATCAAGAATCTCGGAAAAGAAGCTTTTCAGGAACGGATCGATCAGGCGGAGAACAGCTTTTATTTTGAGATCCGTATCTTAAGCGAACAGTACGATCAGAGCGATCCGGAGCAGAGGACAAAGTTCCACCGGGAGATTGCACAGAAGCTGTGTGAATTCTCGGAAGATCTGGAAAGAGAAAATTATCTGCAGGCAATTGCGGAAAAATATATGATCCGTCCGGACGATCTGCGCAAAATGGTAGTCGGGATTGCGTCGCAGACGGGACTGGCAAGACCTTTGGAACGACCGAGAAGCGGTGTACAGAAAAAGGATCCCGCCGAGAATGGGCGCAGGTCCCAACGACTTCTGATCACCTGGATCAGCGATGATCCGTCCCTGTACCGGATCGTAAGGAAATATATTTCCCCGGAGGATTTCACCGAGGAACTGTACCGGAAAGTAGCGGAGAGGCTATTCGATGAACTGGACAGAGATCAGTTCCAGCCTGCAGGGATCATCAGTATGTTTGAAGATGAGGAAGAACAGAGGGAGGCTGCGGAGCTGTTCCATACCACGCTCCCCGAGCTGTCCACCCGCCAGGAGAGGGAGAGAGCTTTCCATGATATTCTGCTGGCAGTGAAGAAAAACAGCTATCAATACTATATGGCAAAGCTGGGGACGGACGTCAATGCCGTGAAACAGGCGGTAGAAGGAAAAAAAGCCCTGGAAGAATTACAAAGGACGCATATTTCTCTGGAATAATGGGATTTAGGCTTTCGAATAGTTATAAAAGATACGAAATATGGCTATAAATAATGGCAATGAAAGGATGGAACCACGAAAATGGATGAAAACACACAGGCAAAATTTGCGGAGAAGGTAAAAGAACTCCTGAATATGGCGAAAAAGAAAAAGAATGTGCTGGAGTATCAGGAAATCAGTGACTTCTTCGCGGACATGCCTCTGGAAGAGGAACAGATGGAGAAGGTTCTGGAATATCTGGACCAGAATAACGTGGATGTATTGCGTATTACCGATGACGATGATGTGGACGATGAGGAGATCATTCTGACCGATGAGGATGAAGTGGATGTGGAAAATATCGACTTGTCCGTACCGGAAGGTGTCAGCATCGAAGATCCCGTACGTATGTATCTGAAAGAGATCGGTAAAGTTCCCCTGTTAAGTGCGGAGGAAGAGATCGAGCTGGCACAGCGGATGGAAGAGGGTGACCAGGAGGCAAAAAAGCGCCTGGCAGAGGCTAACTTACGTCTGGTGGTCAGCATTGCCAAAAGATATGTGGGCCGTGGAATGTTGTTCCTGGATCTGATCCAGGAAGGTAACCTGGGGCTGATCAAGGCAGTGGAAAAATTCGATTACCGTAAGGGATATAAGTTCTCTACCTATGCAACCTGGTGGATCCGTCAGGCAATCACCAGAGCGATCGCAGATCAGGCGAGAACCATCCGTATTCCCGTGCACATGGTGGAGACGATCAACAAACTGATCCGCGTGAGCAGACAGCTGCTGCAGGAGCTGGGAAGAGAACCGACCCCCGAAGAGATCGCAGCGGAGATGAATATGCCGGTAGACAGAGTGCGTGAGATCTTAAAGATCAGCCAGGAGCCGGTATCCTTAGAGACTCCTATCGGTGAAGAGGAAGACAGCCACCTGGGCGATTTCATCCAGGATGATAATGTACCGGTACCTTCCGATGCGGCAGCGTTTACGTTACTGAAGGAACAGCTGGTGGAAGTACTGGGTACTCTGACAGAGAGAGAGCAGAAGGTACTGCGTCTTCGTTTCGGACTGGATGACGGACGCGCACGTACGTTGGAAGAAGTAGGTAAGGAATTTAACGTTACCCGTGAACGTATTCGTCAGATCGAGGCCAAGGCATTGCGTAAACTGCGTCATCCCAGCCGCAGCCGCAAGCTGAAGGATTATCTGGATTAATGGCGGAGATCATATTATCTAATCGAATGCAGGCATTAACAGACATGGTCACTCCCGGCACTGTGATAACAGATGTGGGGTGTGACCATGGTTTTGTATCTGTCTATCTGGTGCAGAAGGGCATTTCCCCGAGAGTGATCGCCATGGATGTAAGGTCCGGACCGTTAGAACATGCCAGAGAGCATATCAGGGAGTACGGACTGGAGGACAGGATAGAGACAAGACTTTCTGACGGTCTGCACAGCCTGAAGACCGGAGAGGCTGCCGGGATGATCTGCGCCGGCATGGGTGGGCCTCTCATGGAGAAGATTCTTACCGAAGGAAGAGAACAGGCGAAAGGGTTTCGGGAACTGATCTTACAGCCCCAGTCGGAGATCCCGCATTTTCGGACATTTCTGATGGAAGAGGGATATCTTCTGATGGATGAGAATATCATCTACGAAGAAGGAAAATATTATTTTATGATGAAAGTGCGCTGGCTGGGCGAGATGTCGGAAGATGCGGTGAGATCACAGGTGCGAGAGTCCTGGAAAGCGGATGACGCTGCATCCGGACTGGCTGGGCAGCTTGGTCCGATACTGTTGTACCGTAAGTGTCCGCTGCTTTTGAATTATGTAGAATGGCAGCTTGCGGAACATAGAAAGATCGCGAAGCGGCTGGAGAAGGAAGCAGATACAGCGAATCCCAAAACGATGCGGCGCAGGCAGGAGATCGCAGAGGAGACTGCGCTGCTTATCCGGGCACTGGAGTGGTACGATAATGGTAAGGAACCGGATTGCATTTAGACAATAATACCTTCAAAAGGAGATTACAAAAGGACAGGGTGAGAAAAATGATCACAGTGAAGATAAACGGTGAAGAGAGACAATATCCCCAGGGGGCTACCTACGAAGATGTAGCCAATGATTACCAGAAGGAGTATGACAATCTGATCGCATTGGCAGCAAGAGACGGCAAGATCAGAGAACTGTTCAAAAAGCTGACGAGAGATTGTGAGATCACTTTTTTTACATTGAAAGACGACGTGGGGAATAAGACCTACGTCCGCTCTGCCACCATGCTTTTTTTGAAAGCAGTATTTGATGTGTTCGGAAGAGAAACGGTACAGAATTGTCGTGTAGAGTTTGCTATCGGGAACGGCTCCTACATCTCTCCCAAAGGGAAGATCAATGCGACAGAAGAAAATGCTGCAAAGATCCGTAACCGGATGCGGGAGCTGGTGGAGGCAAAGACACCTTTTCTGAAGAAATCTTATTCCCTGGATAATGCCATGGAACTGTTTCGAAGAGAGGGGATGAAGGATAAGGAAAAGCTGTTCCGTTACCGCAGAGGATCCTTCGTAAATATTTATGAAATGGACGGTTATTACGATTATTATTACGGCTACATGCTGCCCAATGCCGGCTATGTAAAGTGGTTCGACGTCATAGCGTATGAGGATGGATTTATGCTGTTGCTGCCGGATAAAAAAGATCCCACGCATGTTAAGCCGTTTCAAGAGAGAAAGCTGTTATTCCGGACGTTGAAAGAATCTGAGGAATGGGGGAAGGAGATCGGTATTGAGACTGTGGGTGATCTGAATGATCAGATCTGCCGTGGGTCGCTGAGTGAACTGATCCTGGTACAGGAAGCGCAGCAGGAGCGTAAGATCGGCGAGATCGCCAAAAGCATCGTAGACAGGGGCGGTGTGAAATTTGTCATGATCGCCGGACCTTCTTCTTCCGGTAAGACCAGTTTTTCCCACAGATTATCCATTCAGTTGAAGACCCTGGGGAAAACACCGCATCCCATTGCACTGGATGACTATTTCGTGAACAGAGAATTCACACCAAGGGATGAGAACGGTGATTACAATTTCGAATGTCTGGAAGCGATTGATGTAAAGCAGTTCAATGACGACATGTGCAGATTGTTAGCCGGTGAGCGTGTGGAGCTGCCTTCCTTTAACTTCAAGAGCGGAAAGCGGGAATATAAGGGCAATTTCAAACAGCTGGGAAAGGATGATATCCTGGTCATTGAAGGAATCCACGGACTGAATGAGAAGACCTCCTATGCACTTCCCGAGGAAAGCAAATACAAGATATATATCAGCGCCCTGACCAATATCAATATTGATGAACATAACCGGATTCCCACTACGGACGGCAGACTGCTGCGTCGTATGATAAGAGATGCCAGAACCAGAGGCGCAGGAGCCCGACAGACGATTGACATGTGGGGATCTGTCCGCCGGGGCGAAGAGCAGAATATTTTCCCGTTTCAGGAGGATGCGGATGCGATGTTCAATTCCGTATTGATCTATGAACTGGCGGTATTAAAGCAGTTCGCAGAGCCGCTGCTGTTCCAGATCGACAAGGGCGAACCGGAATATTACGAGGCCAAGAGACTTCTGAAGTTCCTGGAATATTTCCTGGGTGTGACCAGTGAAAGCCTTCCCAATAATTCTCTGTGCAGGGAATTTGTGGGTGGAAGCTGCTTCAATGTGTAAACTATTCAGAGTAGCGCAATTCTGCTGACAGGCGTCGAATGCCTGCATTCGTAAGACTGTGCGGCAGATTGATGCGACGAAGTAACCACATGAGCAAAAAGTAAGCATCGTCAGATGCGATTTTGCGAATGTGGTGCTGAATAGTTTACTCTACAGTAAGAAAAGGAGAATACCTGTGGAGAGTCGTTTACCAAAGATAAAATCGATAGTAAAGCAGACAGCAAACTGGGTGATCCGGATCATGGGCAGCCTGATCCTTCTGTTCCTTGTATGGTATGCCATGCGTACCCTGCAGTATATGCTTCCGGTGGCAGGTCATGAAGATCTGGTGGAGATTCCGGATTCCGTAATACGGAATCTGGCGGCAGCAGCGCTGATATTGCTATTGTATGCAGTTCTGACGGCAGTGGAAAAAAAGGCCGGTGACAAAATCACCATCTGGTGTAAAAGAATTGCCGTAACGCTCGGCATGCTTTGGCAGGGAATCGCAGGATTGTGCTGGGTTCTGGCGGCAGACAGAGTGCCGAGTGCAGATCAGGCATCGGTTATTGGTGCGGCCATAGATTTTATACAGGGTGACTATGGGACGCTGGCTCCGGATCATTATTGCGGTCTGTATGCTCATCAGTTGGGACCGGCGGCCATGGAAGAGATGCTGTTCCGGATTCTTGGAGAGGCGGATTATCATGTGATCCAGATAGTGTTCGTACTTCTGAACGTGGCGGGTATCTATTGCATTTACGGCATTCTGAAGGAAGTTTCCGGCAGACTTGCGGTGGTGACCATGGGGACACTGCTTGCGGGCAGCTGTATGGCATCTGTCTTTTATACCAGCTGGGTCTACGGAGAGATTCCTTGGGTATTCTGTTCCCTGTTTTCCGCATGGATGCTGGTCCGATATATCAAATATGGAAAAACGGGATCACTGGTGGGCATTGTGACAGCTCTTACACTGGGAACTCTGCTGCGTAAGAACACACTGGTCCTGGTGGTGGCATATTGCATGGTCGGCGCGGTACGGATATTCTCAAAATGGGACAGACGCCTGTTGATTTCACTGGCGTTGGCACTGCCACTCTTGTGCTATCAGGGAATCTATAAAATGTATGAGATGAGATCTGGAATGGAGCATTCCCGGGGATTGCCCACATCGGCTTACCTGTATCTGGGAATGGAAGAGATCGGTGGCCGGTACGGTTGGTATTACAGCGATTGCTGGGCACAATATTATGCAACGGACTGTAATACAGAGCAGAGCGATCAGATCTACCGGGAGATGATGCAGGAGCGCATGCAGGCCATGAAAGCACAGCCGGGGTATCTGAGAGGTTTTTATCAGGGAAAACTTCTGTCCCAGTGGAATGTCCCGACCTATCAGTCACTGTATTTCAACTTTAACCACGGGGATGTGTACCATGAGAAACTGGCGGCACTGGAAGACCGGCTGAGTGGAGATCTGTTTGACAGTGTGGTGAGGATGGCAGATCGTTTACAGTTCATTATCTATCTGGGGTGTCTGTTTTACTTTATCTTCTGTGTCCGAAAAGACAGTGAGATCACACAGCATCTGTTGGCAGTGGCTGTGATCGGGGGCTTTTTGTTCAGTATTTTCTGGGAAGCAAAGGCCAGGTATATGTATGCCTATTACATGATGATGTTCCCGCTGGCAGCGCTGGGATATGGGGAAATCATACGTCTGGCAGAAAAATATTGCTTTTTCCGGAAGAAAAAGATATAATCGAACAGGTGTAAGTAAGATAGACGATCGCGGCTGCTTTATGCAGGTGAGGAAAGTCCGGGCTTCACAGGGCAGGATGCCAGATAACGTCTGGTGGAGGTGACTCCAAGGCTAGTGCAACAGAGATATACCGCCGGCTTTATGCCGGTAAGGGTGGAAAGGCAGTGTAAGAGACTACCGTCCGGCTGGTAACAGACGGAGCCATGTAAACCCCATCCGAAGCAAGACCAAACAGAGAGCTATAGACCGGCCCGGTCTGCTTTCAGGTAGGTCGCTTGATGCGGCTGGTGACAGTCGTACTAGATAGATGATCGTCATATACAGAACTCGGCTTATTTTTTGCTTACACCTTTTGAGAAAAATGCGGACTGCGGATGCGGTCCGTTTTCTGTTATAAGCGACTGCAATGCAGAGCATGTTTCACGGAGAAACTATGGAGAAGTCATGGAGAAAAAAGAGAGAATGCGGATAAAAGGGATCACTATGATACTGAGCTGCCTGTTACTTTTCGCCGGCTGCGGGGAAAACGGTGGGAGTGAGGAAAATGTCTCCACGGAGACCGCAGGCCAGAAGGTTTCGGAAGAAAACAGTGGCATGGGACAGGCTGACGCAGGAATGGAATTTGTGGAACTGCCGGTGCAGACAGAGCAGAAACTGACGGAGAATGATTTTAAGGTAATGAAATCCCTGGTGGGAATTCAGACGGGAGAGCGGCAGGGCATCGGTGTGATCTATGATGAAGAGGAAAACAGGATTCTGATCGCAACGGCAGGGCACGTACTGGCGGACGATACCGGAGAGGCCCGGGTGACATTTCCGGACGGAACACAAGTGGCTGCCACCGGCGTGGAGACAGTGGACAGCTGCGATCTGGCTTTCCTGTGGGTGGACAAGGCGGAACTGTCAGAGGAAGCATGGAAGGTCTGTCTGCCGGTGCAGACGGATCGGGAAGTATTCGATGCACTGAAGGAATATGACGATGTATGGATGTACGGAGGGGAGAGTGGGCTGCCGGTCTATGCTTTCGTGGTGGATCCCTGGATCTATGTGGAGGATTTTGACCAGTATATGCTTCTGCTGCAGGGACTGATCGCTCCCGGAATGTCAGGAGGCGGAGCCTTTACGGAGGACGGTGTGTTCGTAGGAATCCTGTGTGGCGGTGATGAAGAGGGAAAAGTGGCCGTGGGGCCTTACCGCATGATCGAGACGGAGAGACCGTAGCACAGCTGCGTATGCGAGCATTCGCACAGTGTCTGACGAACATTATGGCTTAGTTGATAAAAATTTAATAATCGTTTTATTGACAATACTGTAAATATGATAGAAAATAAAAAGGATGGGTCTTAGACTCAGATTGGAGGAAAAAACAATGACGAAAATAGATGTAGTATCCGGATTCCTGGGTGCTGGTAAGACCACCCTGATCAAGAAGCTGTTAAAAGAAGCTCTGGACGGCAGCAAGACCGTTCTGATCGAGAATGAGTTTGGTGAGATCGGTATCGACGGCGGTTTCTTAAAAGAGGCCGGTATCGAGATCAAAGAGATGAACTCCGGCTGTATCTGCTGCTCTCTGGTAGGTGATTTCGGTACTTCCCTGAAGGAAGTTATCAGCACTTATGCTCCCGAGCGTATTCTGATCGAGCCCTCCGGTGTCGGCAAGCTGTCCGATGTCCTGAAGGCTGTGGAGAATGTGGCAGGTGATCTGGATGTGGAGATCAATAGTGCAGTAGCAGTGGTAGATGCATCCAAGTGCAAGATGTATATGAAGAACTTCGGCGAATTCTTCAGCAACCAGATCGAATATGCCGGGACCATTATCTTAAGCAGAACCGATAAGGTTGACCAGGCGAAGCTGAATGCCTGCGTGGAGATGATCCGTGAGCATAATGACAAGGCAACCATCATCACCACACCGTTAGCGCAGTTGGACGGCAAGGAAGTACTAGGGACCATCGAAGGTGCTGACAAGCTGGAAGATATGATGAAGGAAATGTTAGAGCACATCCATGACGATCACGATGAGGACGAGTGCTGCGGTCACGATCATGACCACGAACATCATCATCACGACCATGATCATGATGACCATGATCACGAGTGCTGCTGCGGACATCATCACGACGATGATGAGGACGAGCATGAGCATCACCATCATCACGATCATGACGAAGACCATGACCATGAGCACCATCATGAACATGACGAGAACTGCACCTGCGGTTGTCATGACCATGACCACCATCATCACCATCACGCAGATGAAGTGTTCACCAGCTGGGGTATCGAGACACCCAACACCTACAGCGCAGAGGACATCGAGAAGATCCTTACCGCTCTGGACAGCGGAGAGTACGGTGCAATCCTGCGTGCCAAGGGTATGGTACCCGCTCCCGACGGAACCTGGGTATATTATGATTATGTTCCCGAAGAACATGACATCAGAAGCGGTAAGCCGGAAGTCACCGGCAAGATCTGTGTCATCGGTTCCAAACTGGACGAGGACAAGCTGGCAGAATTGTTCCGCAAGTAAGTTGGCAGGACATATTTTGTATGCAGCAGGAACAGTAGGATAAATAGAGAAAGGTATGAATTATGACAAAACCAGTCTATATCATAAATGGTTTTCTGGAGAGCGGTAAGACGGAATTTATCACGTTTACATTAGGACAGCCGTATTTCCAGATCAAGGGCAGGACCCTGCTCATCCTCTGCGAAGAGGGCGAGAATGAGTACGATCCCGCACTTCTTAAAAAAAGCCGTACGGACGTGGTGCTGATCGAAGAGGAAGAGGAGTTCAATCCGAATCATCTGATCGAACTGGAGAAGCAGTATAAGCCCGCCCGTATCATTATCGAGTATAACGGCATGTGGAACTTCAAGAATATGAAGCTTCCCTGGTACTGGAAAGTGGAACAGCAGATCACGACCATCGACGGCTCCACCTTCCCCATGTACTATACCAACATGAAGTCGTTGCTGGCTGAGATGATCCGTAAGTCTGAGATGATCATTTTCAACCGTTGCGACGGCATTCAGGATCTGAATGTATACAAGCGTAACATCAAGGCAGTCAATCCTGCCGCAGATGTGATCTTTGAGGACTCCAACGGTGAGATCGACGAGATCTTCGAGGAGGATCTGCCCTATGATCTGAGCCAGGATCCCATCGTACTGGACAACCAGGGCTACGGCATCTGGTATCTGGATTCCATGGATCATCTGGAGCGCTATGAAGGCAAAAATATCCAGTTTCTGGCCATGGTACTGAAGCCCGAGGAATATCCCGATGGCTATTTCGTACCGGGACGCATGGCAATGACCTGCTGTGCGGAAGATATGGCATTTCTGGGCTATGCCTGTGAGTTTGCAGGCACGAAAGACCTGAAGCAGAAGGAATGGGTCAAGGTGACAGCAAAGGTTGCCAAAGAATACTTTGCAGACTATAAGGGAGAGGGTCCCGTACTTCATGCCATCAGCGTGGAGAAGGCAAAGGCTCCCAAGGATCCCGTGATCAGTTTTAATTAGAAAGGATCAGCTCTATGAAAAAGAATCCCATAAAGAGCGACCTGCGGGAGACAACAGCAGGAAAAGTGACATTTCTTTTCCTGCTGTTTTTGTATACCGGGGTCATGTTATATCTGTTCTGGATGGAATGCTATCAGGTGCCGGGATTCCAGTCGGATATGCCGGACTATGTGAATAAGGTGGCAGGCATTGCGGGGAATTATGAATTCCCCTATCCGATCCTGTTCTGGACTGCCAGACTTTCCGCATGGCTGATCGGAGCGAAGGCAGCAATGGCGGTCACCACGGCGCTTTTTAACCTGGCAGCAGTGATCATCACGAAGTACTATATGAACCGTGAGATCCGTAAAAACAGTCATTATGAAACTTTATCACATAAAAAGCAGGTCATGACCGATATTGTGGTGACACTGCTTGTGTTTGCTCTGTTTCTGCTGTCGAATCTGTATTCGCCCAAGAATACGGCATTTTTCGGCTTTGATTATGCATATCGCTGCATGGGCATTTATACACCGAATCCTTTCTGGAATGCCACTTACCTGGCAACCAGACCCTTTGCGATTATCTGCTTTTTTGAGACGGTAAAGGTATTATCGGAATATCAGAGGGATTTTCAGTGGAAGAACTGTACGCTGTTTGCAGTCAGCCTCCTGCTGACGACCATGACCAAACCGAGCTTCACTATGGTGGTGGTGCCTCTGATCGGTCTGATCCTGCTGGTGCAGCTGATCGCAAGCCGCGGAAAAAGCATTCGCAATGCGTTCTGTCTATGTGTGACCATGATACCTACGGGGATAGCCCTGCTGTATCAGTTCTCCGGAATCTTTACCGGGACGAATGCCATGGGGGAGGAGACCGGGATCGCCATCGGCTTTGCCAAAGTATGGAGTAATTATTCCAAAAGTATCCCGTTGAGTATTGTTATGGGAATGGCATTGCCTATTGGTGTCCTTTTCCTGAATCTGCTGTTTGATCTGAAAAGTATAAAGCAGAACAGGTATTACTGGTTTGCGTGGTTAAATTATCTTGCAGCAACCTTGATGTTCTTAGTCTTCTATGAAAAGGGTTTTCGCATGATGCATGCGAACTTTTCCTGGGGATATATGCACGGCATGTTTTTCGTATTCCTGATGACACTGATCGTTATGGTGAAAAATATCCGGGAATGGTGGAAGAGCTGGAAAGTGATCTTCGTGATCGGAGAGATCGCGGTATTTTTCTACCATCTGGTGTGTGGTGTGAATTTCCTGATGTATGCTGTCATGGGGAATGATCTGGCCGGGTTTTAGATGCCGGGGTGTAAGGCAGAGTATGCAGAAAGCTGATAGTGATAGACAAGATACGAAAAATACAGGAGTTACATAAGATAATAGGAGAAAGGAGAGTGTTTCATGAGTATGAGCATTGTAGCCGGTCTTCTGATTCCTTTTTTGGGGACGACTGCAGGGGCAGCCTGCGTCTTTTTCCTGAAAAAACAGATTGGCGGCAACATTCAGAGAATATTTACCGGATTTGCTGCCGGTGTCATGGTGGCGGCTTCGGTGTGGTCTTTACTGATACCTGCCATGGATATGTGTGAAGAGATGGGAAAGCTTGCATTTCTTCCCGCAATGGTTGGCTTCCTGATCGGTATTGTTTTTTTGTTGTTCATCGATAGTCTGGTGCCCCATCTGCATGTGGGCAGTGAGGCTCCGGAGGGACATAAGAGCAGCCTGAACCGTACGGCTATGCTGATGTTAGCCGTGACCATTCATAATTTCCCCGAGGGTGCGGCTTGTGGTGCTATTTTTGCCGGCGTGCTGAGTGGTGACGGAACGGTTACCATGGCAGGCGCCCTGACGCTGGCTATCGGTATTGCCATTCAGAATTTCCCGGAGGGAGCTATTATCTCCCTGCCCCTTCGCAGTGAGGGGAACAAGCGGAGCAGATCCTTCGCACTGGGCGTGTTGTCCGGAGCGGTGGAACCGGTGGGCGCAATACTTGCCATTGCACTGGCAAGCATTGTGACACCGATCCTTCCGTATATGCTGGCATTTGCCGCAGGTGCCATGATCTATGTGGTCGTGGAGGAGCTCATTCCGGAAGCCAGTGAGGGAGAGCATTCCAACCTGGGAACCATTGCCTTTGCAATTGGTTTTGCGTTGATGATGATGTTGGATGTGGCACTGGGATAATGTGAACAGGGTAACATTTGCAAAAGCAAAGTAAGAACAGCAGGAAGGGTGTACGGGAATGTCCGTGGAAAATGAAAAAGAAATACAACAGCTGAAAAACCGGATCCGTGAACTGGCAGACAAATCCTACAACCAGAACCAGTACACCTTTACCGGATTCTTAGGACTGGCGGAACAGGATGCCCTGTGGCAGGTGGAACGGGAAGTGAAGTTCGCAGGGATCACCTTATACGGCGGCAGGGAAGAGGCAGAGCGGAAGATCCTTCGCTTCGGCAGTGAGGCGGAGCTGGGCTATGAACAGCCCTTTCCTATCTGCTGTATCCGGATCAGACCTCTATCCGCGAAATTTGCAGACAAGCTGTCCCACAGGGATTATCTGGGGGCACTGATGAACCTGGGTATTGAACGCAGCACCATCGGCGATATTCTGCCGGGAGAGGGCGAAGCTTTTTTGTTCTGTCAGGATACCATTGCGGAATTTATCTGTGATAATCTGGAGCAGATCCGCCACACCCACGTGAAGTGTGAGGTGGTGGATGCGGCGGCAGAAGTACCGCAGGAAGAACCGGTGCGTCAGGTCATTCAGGTGGCAAGTCCACGTGTTGATGCTGTCATTTCCAAGGTATATAATAAATCCAGAAGTGACTGCCTGGAGCTGTTCCGGGCGGGAAAGGTATATGTGAACGGCAGGCTGTGTGAAAATAATTCCAAGCCCCTGGAGGCGGGGGATGTGGTAAATGCCAGAGGCTACGGTAAATTCCGCATAAGCGGTGAACCCCATGCCACGAGGAAGGGGAAGCTTGCCATAGAGGCGGAGGTATATCCGTAGGGAAGTATTTCCGGAAGAACAAAAGGAGGTTAAACAGTGTATCATTATACTGCGATTCAATGGTTATTTTTCTTTTATTTTTACTGCTTTTTCGGTTGGTGTTTTGAATCCACATATGTATCCATAAAGAGCAGGAAATTAGTTAATAGGGGGT
>ERZ779851.2242-NODE-2242-length-15130-cov-120.075091_pt1 | contig 15130 bp, 14 predicted proteins | sample MGYA00511094_ERZ779851 | MGnify/ENA primary metagenome ERZ779851 (study PRJEB29588, sample SAMEA2155512) | human gut metagenome | biome: human gut; feature: human-associated habitat; material: faeces | place: Denmark | collected 2008/2010 ...
CCCCAATAGGTTGCGGCATCGCCGGCTTCGAAGCCGAAGACATCGCCCCATTGTTTGAGAGTGCAAAAAGGATGAAGAACATCAGCCTTCCGGAGAGTTTCTGGGAGGTGATAGAATAGCCGTACTATTAACAATAAAAAAGTTTTCAGACAAACTTCAAATTAAATAATAAGCATGAAAGAAACAAATAGCATAAATGATTTAAGAAATCTGTTACAGCAAAAATGGCTATTAGATGGCAACTGTATCGAAAAGAAGTTTCAACATTTGGCAAGTATTCTTCTTCACGATGTAGCTATTCTGAAAGGCAATAAGAAGTACAGACTAACAGACATCGAATTTTACTTCTATTGCCCTACCCATCAAGATATTATAACCTATCCACGCAATAGCAAAGCAGGAGAATGGTTCTTTCACTCAAGCGGTGTAGACCTTTCTTTTGAAAGCAATGTGCCCATGAGAGAAAAGGCTTCAACTGGTAAACTGATGCCGTGTTTGACAAGTAATTCCGCTTTTGGTGGCATACTTATCCGTGGCATTAAGCATATAGACTATTTTTCAGACCATATAGAAGAGAAGTACAAACTAAACGGGCCTATGAAAGTTTGCGAAGAACTCTTCGACAAGTTTGATGCATTTGGCTATGCCGATGATTTTCCAAGAATAATTTTGGAAAAACACAATGCTACATCTCTCATAAAAAGCTGCCATCGAGTAAACTTAAAGTCGGACTCAAAAACAACCAAAGATAAAGTTGCCACAATTTTAGCCAACAATTATTGCAGCAACGATTCTGGCAGCACACAAGATGAATTGGTTTTAGAATTTGATAAGTACTTAACAGCAAACTATAGATTTATAATATGATTACAGATAAAGAAACATACGAAGTTTTTCTTTCCACATGGCTAAAGAAAAGCCATTCTACATTCTTCGACAAGTTCACAACTTGCTTGAACGAGAATAATATCAAGTGGAGATTTATCGGGAACACTGCCGACATTTGGTGCCGCGACTATATGCCTATCCAGATAGAAACAGATGAATTCGTGCAATATCACTATTACCCAGATTATCTTACCCAAAGAGAGTCTTACAAAAAATACATTACCAAACCAGAAAAAGCGTGCAAGTCGATATATCTTTCTCCTTGCAAGAAGACAAACTTAGTTATAGATGGCGGCAATGTGGTAAAGGGAGACGATTTCGTCATCATGACAGAAAAAGTATACCATGAGAATCCAAATTACAATCCAACAGAGATACATACGAAACTCGAGAACCTATTCCAATGCAAGGTCATTATGCTACCTTGGGATAAGTGCGATAAATACGGACATGCGGATGGTATTGTCAGGCCCATTGATTCTACAAATGTTCTCTTGACAAATTACACGGATTACGACAAAGACTTTGCTGATGAGGTAAAAAGAAGACTGAGCAAACATATGCATGTAGAGATGTTGCATTATGATGTAAAAAAGCCCGACAAGCGTAATTGGGCTTATATCAATTTTTTGCAAGTTGGAGAAACAATCATCTTGCCTGCTATCAACATCAAAGAAGACGACCAAGCCCTCAAGCAGATACAAGGCTATTATCCATCCTGTGACATCCACCAATTTAATTGCGAAGAAATTATCAAGCAAGGAGGTGCTTTGAATTGCATAACTTGGAATGTGGACGAATCGGATGAAATAAAAGGATTTACTGAAGAGGACAGAAAAAGATTTGACGAGCTAATGAATCGTTTTGAAAATGAAGAAGAGGCTATTAAAAATGGTACTTTTAGTGGTTTTACGGAAAGTGAAGTGTATTTTATGGGTGATATAAATATTGGCAAATTTGGTAATAAATACCCAGGACTCGGATGGTATTACATGACGGATTAAATAACTACAGCTTATGCTAGGAGCAATAATAGGAGATATTGCTGGCTCAAAATATGAGTTCAACAATACGTTTGATTATGATTTCGAGATGTTCGGTGGGGGATGCGACTTCACCGATGACACCATTTGCACGGTGGCGATTGCCGATGCGATATTAAACGGGCGAAACTATCAAGAAAGTCTGTTGGATTGGTGCCGCCGCTATCCTTCACCTAAGGGAGCGTATGGCGGAAGATTCGCAGCATGGATTTGCTCTCTTAATCCGCAGCCATATAATAGCTTTGGCAACGGTTCTGCAATGCGAGTATCGCCAGTAGCTTGGCTCCTCGATGATCTATCGCAGGTTTTGGAAGAGGCTGAAAAGACGGCTCTTCCTACTCATAATCATCCCGAAGGAATCAAGGGAGCCAAAGCCGTAGCTCATGCCATCTGGCATTTCCGCAAGAGCAGATTCTCAGAAGAATCTAAGGATTCTGAGAATGAGGAAACGAAGGGATTGAAAAATGAGAATGCTAAGGCTTCTAAGGATGAAAATGAAACAATACAGGGGTTCATGTCCATCGCCCGCAGCTATTACGAGGATTTCGACACACGAGTTTATCCAAAGGGCAAGTTCGATGAGACCTGTATGGATGCCGTGCCCTTATCCTTCTATCTCCTCTCGCAAGCCTCATCTTTCGAGGATGCGATTCGCCTCGCTATATCTCATGGCGGCGATAGCGATACCATCGGAGCCATCGTCGGCTCCATCGCCGAAGCCCGCTTCGGTATTCCGCAAGAAATGAAAGAGAAGGCTTTGAGCTATCTCCCTAAGGACATGACAAGAATATATCAACAATTTAAAGCCAACAATGAAATAAAGAAAATAGATAAAAAATACAAGAAATAGTTGTTTGTAAGCGAAACTTTCTTACCGACTTTCATCGCCAAAACACATTAAATGCTCTTAAGGAGGTTAAGGAAATGCTAAACCATTCTTATACCAGTTTTCTAGAAAATGCATATTTCCACCTTCATTTGGATGGAAAATCAAATATAATCCCACAAAAGGGAATAGCATTAATCTTAATAGGCAACCACCCATTACAACAGTTTGAATAAACTTGTTTGAAATATTCCAAGAGTATCCATTAATATTTCCCTTTGAATCTTGGTAAACCTTCATATCTCCACCTCCATTTTTCTGCAAAAATACAAAAGGGTTTAGAATAATCCTATTTTTTCTGCTTATTTTTCTCATTTTGTATAGAAGAAAAGAGAAATAATTTGTTTTTTCGAAAAATAGTCTTAACTTTGCCCCACATTAATTAATAAAGAAAATTATGCAAATGCAAGAATATCAATTAGATTTCGTAACCTATTGCGTTGGCAACTTAGCCGACCGATTGAACATGAGTGCCAGTAAGGTATATAAGATGTTACGGTCAACAGATATCTTAAATGGCTATATGATACCCTGCTATGATGTGCTCCATACTTTCGGCAAGGAATACATCATGGACGATTTGATAAACTTGTTAAAGAGACGAGGAGCATTGAAATGAAAGTTTATCACGCATCAAAATTCATCATAGAATCACCAGACATTTATCATTCTCGTGATTTATTGGATTTCGGTAAAGGATTCTATCTGACATCACTTGTCGAACAGGCGAAGAATTATGCCCAACGATTTCTCTTTCAGGGCGACAAAGCATATCTTAACCAATACATCTTAGATGAAAACTTAGACAGAGAATATAAGATAAAAGAGTTTATTGGCTACAACGAAGAGTGGTTAGATTTCGTTGCTTTATGCCGAATTGGGAAACAAACAAATAAGTTTGATATGGTTACAGGTGGTATAGCAGATGATAAGGTATTCAATACCATAGATCTTTACTTCTCCGGTAACATCAGCAAAGAAGAAGCACTTAAACGCTTAAAGTTTATTCATCCTAATCACCAGATATGTATTTTAAATCAAGATATTTTGAACAAGCATCTGCACTTTCTTCAGTCAGATGAAATAATATAAGGAGGGACTTTCATGGAAGCAAACAAGACAATACTTCAAATGAAATATGCGCGTATAGTACCTATCTTTGCAGAGCAAACAGGCATTACGTTGGAAGATGCTCTAAATTTCTTTTATACTTCTTCTATTTATCAAATGATGAATGAAGGCATTGCTGATATGCACTGCAGAAGCGATGGATACTTGGCAGAATTAGTAAAAGAAGAATGGAAAAAGCAGAAATAAAATCGCACAGAAACACTTTCCCTTCTCAAAGGGAAAACAAAAGCAGCACGACACTTGTCATGCTGCTTTTTTATTATGATTTAGTTTACTCGCTTGCAAGTAATTCTCTGCTTATATTGTGGACCTTCCTCTAAGGTAGCTTCCAACACTACTATATTATTTTTGAAAGAAAGAACAGTACATGTCTCTATTTCATCTTCATCAACGGAATCATAAAAGATGATTTTATTTCCAGACACCTCATACGTATTAGCAGAACTTTCTGGATGCCAACCATTATTATAATACCAATACCATCTATAGGTACCGTCTCCCTTAAACTGGATACGCCTGCTATCCTCTTCGGGTATATCCTTGTCTACTTTAATCAGGTTTTCATCCTCCGTGTCATCATATCCCCAACCAGAAATATGAGTCATTTGCCACATCCCGACAATATTTGTCTTGATGTCATCAGAAGAAAGTCCATCATCATCCGATGAACAAGCGGTGAAAGACACCATTGAAAACAAGGCGAAAAGAATCGCCATTAAAGAAAAATGTAACTTTTTCATAAGTTGTGCCCGTCATGCCGATAGCTAAGCTTTTAATGTTATTAAATTAGTTCACTTGATAGATTGTTATTGCGAAGCCATCGTTCTCTACATCACCTACGGATACAAAACACGTGGACGAAACTTGTCCAAATTGCAGCCGTAGGAAAAGCTGATTAGAACAACAAGTAACGCCCACGATATAGCGGACGTTCACTATCTGTCGTTTCTAATGCTCTTTTTGAAATTTCCTACGTTCCAATTTGCATGACCGAATAGCAAACGCTAATTTAACCATCAAAAAAAATAGAAATCAATCTCATACGAGAATTCATTCTGATTGCAAAAGTATAAAAACTTTCTGAATAATCAGCATTTACCATTCACTTTTTTTCGTCAACTTCTTCTTTTTTATCTTTATTCCTCCTCGAAATAACTCCCCACTTCCAACTTGCAATCCATCGCACAGCACTTGACATAGCGCTCTCTCGCCCTATTCTCTCTTGCAAACATCTTCTTGGTGCCCGCCTCATCTTCCGAGAACTGGAGATGATTGTCGATGCCCATATCAAGAGCGATATTCTCCACATCCAGATCGTCAGTACCAATGAAAGTGAAGGTCCAGTTCTGCTTCTTCAATTTCTCGATAAGATTCTTGATCATCTTCAGACTATACTCCTCACTGCAATTCTCCTCGCCATCCGTGATAATAGTTACCAACACACTGTCATCCTCGGTGGTCAAGGCATTGATCTTGGCGATACCCATTCCGATGGCATCGTAAAGAGGAGTGGCACCACAAGGATTATAATCCTTTGCCTTCAAAGGATTGGCATTAGAGGCACGCACGTTATCATAGAACACATTGGTATGCGTGCTGTCAAAAGTGATGAGCGTAACTCGCTGCTCCAGATTCTTATGCGCCTTCTGCATTTTCTGAATGGTGGCAAGGGTCTCGTTGATTCCCACCAAAGCCTGACGGCGGATAATACTCATGCTTCCACTCTCGTCTACTACTAAAAGATTGAATACTCGTTTCATAACTTGTTTTCTCCTAATTTTTAAAATAATCCTACTTTCGATGGATTCAGAACTACGGCCGTTGTCTTCTTCCTTTATCTATTATAAGAAAATAACGAACCAAAAATTAAGCAAGGGAGAAAAATGGCAATAAAAAAACCCCTTTCTCAAAAGAAAGAGGCTTTAACAAACAATTTCTACTTCAAAACTACTAAAAACAATTATCTTGGCAGGTTGAAAGCCTTAGTCATTTCGGCCATTTCCTCCTGGCTCATACCATCAGGCTCAAACCCCATACATTTGGCATCGATATATATCTTTGCACTCTTGGAGAGTACGTCTATCTGGTCGAAGGCATCCATCACGTCAAGACCCTTGGCGAATACGCCATGCTTCTCCCACATCACTACGTCGTAGTCTTCCAACTCCTTCAGAGTTCCCTCGGCAAGTTCCAGACTGCCTGGCAACTTATAAGGAACAATACCCAGTCCGAGCGGACAGAAAGCCTTGGTCTCAGGAATCATGCTCCAGAGCAGATTGCTCAGCACGTCCTTGCCTATAAACTTCTTGTTGTGGCTCATGGCAATGAGTTCGATGGGATGAGTATGAACTGTGGCCTTATAGTTGGAACCTTTCTCGATAAGACGGGCATGAACCGACAGATGGCTTGGCAACTCGGATGTAGGCATCACGGCATTGTCGGCAATGATTTCGTAGCTGGCACAATCGTCCAGAATACGAATGACAGAACCATTGTCCATAGGCCAACGAGCCAAGTCGCGCATTCGCTTGCCTGTTCCCTTGCAGAAGAAGTAACAGCCCTTCAGCGCAGGCAGGACAGTACTTATCTGCTTCACTTCGCTGATGGCAGGCAGCGCCTTCATCTCGTCATCAACAAGGTCGGTCACATTAACCGTAATATTGCCACCATTACGCTCAGCCCAACCATTCTGCCAAAGATAGCCAGCTACCTCGGCAATCTTATCCACTTCCTTCTTTAAGGCAGGACGACCCTCTAAAACACTTTTCATTTCTTGATTGTTTGTATTACTGGTTGCAAAATTAACACGAAAATATGACTATCGACCTAAAGTTTTGATATTTTAGCCAAGACTTTTGACAAGTTACAAAAATAATTTGTATCTTTGCACGTATGAATTCATTGAACACCAACAACATCAAATGGAGCGAGAATGTAATCATCGCTGATGCAGACTATATCGACAAGGTGGCATTCGACCTTATCGTAAACTTTGAGCGTATGATCAACCGCCGCATCCAGCCTGCCGACATGGCTCAGTGGGCTGTATGTATTGCCCTCGATGGTGGACTAAGAGAAGGTGAGCACGAGACACAACTGGTGCTCATACACAGCCAGCAATCGAAGGCGATGCAGAACTTCCGCCCTTCCGACTACGAGAAGGACCTGAATGCCCAGGCCTTCAAGGATCCACGTCTGGGCGAGTTCGTCATCTCTTCATATCCTACGGAAGAAAAGATGGTGGGCAAAGACGATTTCCTCGTAGACGTATCCCGCACGGTTTGCAATGCCAAGGAGGTGAAACGAGTGATGATCATTCCAAACTCGGAGGAAGGCGATGCCTACGACCAGTTGCGCGACATGCTTCGCAAGGTAGACGACGAGAAACGCATCACTCTCTTTGCCATGCAGCCTCTTCCCGGCGGCAACTTCCGACAAGAAATACTGGGCTATTCGCTGATGAATGCCTTAGGCATATCAGCAAATGAAATAAAATAAGCTGATGAATATCAGCAAATGAAATGAGCTGATGAACGTCAGCAAATGAAATGATCTAAAACAAGAAATAATAACATTAAACATTTATACTTAAATGAGTAGAGTACTTATGATTGGCGCAGGTGGCGTCGCTACCGTGGCAGCCTTTAAAATTGTCCAGAACCAGGACGTTTTTACAGAGTTCATGATTGCCAGCCGCCGCAAGGAAAAATGCGACAAGTTGGTGAAGTCTATCCACGATAAAGGCTACAAGATGGACATCCAGACAGCCGAGGTGGATGCCGACGATGTGGAGCAGTTGAAAGCCCTCTTCAACAGCTACAAACCTGAGTTGGTCATCAATCTCGCTCTGCCCTACCAGGACCTCACCATCATGGACGCCTGCTTAGCCTGCGGTTGCAACTACATGGACACGGCCAACTACGAGCCCAAGGACGAGGCTCACTTTGAGTATTCATGGCAATGGGCTTACAAGGACAAGTTTGAAAAAGCTGGTCTTTGCGCTATCCTTGGCTGCGGCTTCGACCCTGGTGTTTCGGGCATTTTTACCGCATACGCTGCCAAGCATCACTTCGATGAGATCGAGGTTCTCGACATCGTAGACTGCAATGCCGGCAATCACCACAAGGCTTTCGCAACCAACTTCAACCCAGAAATCAACATCCGTGAGATTACCCAGAAAGGTCTGTGGTACAAGAATGGTGAATGGATTGAGACCGACCCTCTGTCTATCCACAAACCTCTCACCTATCCTAACATCGGTCCTCGCGAGAGCTATCTGATGCACCACGAGGAGTTGGAGAGCCTGGTAAAGAACTATCCTACCATCAAGGAGGCTCGCTTCTGGATGACATTCGGCCAGCAGTATCTCACCTATCTCGACTGTATAGAGAACCTCGGCATGAGCCGCATCGACGAGATAGAATACGAGGCTCCCTTGGCCGACGGCTCAGGCAAGACTGCCAAGGTGAAGATCGTACCACTGCAATTCCTCAAGGCCGTATTGCCTAACCCTCAGGACCTCGGCGAGAACTACGACGGAGAGACCTCTATCGGTTGCCGCATCCGCGGAAAGAAGGACGGCAAGGAGCACACCTATTATGTTTACAACAACTGCAAGCATCAGGAAGCATACAACGAGACCGGCATGCAGGGCGTAAGCTATACCACGGGTGTGCCAGCCATGATCGGCGCCATGATGTTCCTCAAGGGCATCTGGAAGAAACCAGGCGTATGGAACGTTGAGGAGTTCGACCCAGATCCATTCATGGAGCAGCTCAACAAGCAGGGATTGCCTTGGCACGAGGTGTTCGACGGCGACTTGGAGATTGACTAATCATTATCAAAATACCCCCTTAGTGACGGCGAAGACAGAAAGGTACTATTCATACCAAGCCGTTTTTATCGTCACTAAGTCATAAAACATTAGAAAGATATGGCAAAGAAAGACGAAATAAAGGAAGGAACCCTGAGCCCCAACGAGGGTAAGCTGAAGGCCCTTCAGGCTGCCATGGCCAAGATAGAGAAAGACTTCGGTAAGGGATCTATCATGAAGCTTGGCGACGAGCACATTGAGAATATAGAGGTGATTCCTACTGGAAGTATCGCCCTCGATATGGCCTTGGGCGTAGGCGGCTACCCCAAGGGACGAATCATTGAAATCTATGGTCCGGAATCTTCTGGTAAGACCACACTTGCCATCCATGCCATCGCAGAGGCTCAGAAAGCTGGAGGTATTGCCGCATTCATCGATGCCGAGCATGCCTTCGACCGTTTCTATGCTGCCAAGTTGGGCGTAGATGTTGACAACCTGTGGATTTCGCAGCCCGACAATGGTGAGCAGGCGCTTCAGATAGCCGACCAGCTGATCAGTTCGGCTGCGGTAGACATCGTCGTCATCGACTCTGTAGCTGCCCTGACTCCTAAGAAGGAAATTGAGGGCGACATGGGTGACAATGTTGTAGGACTCCAGGCCCGACTGATGAGTCAGGCTCTGCGCAAGCTCACTTCTACCATCAGCAAGACCAATACCACCTGTATCTTCATCAACCAGTTGCGCGAGAAGATAGGTATCATGTTCGGAAATCCAGAGACAACAACGGGTGGCAACGCCCTGAAGTTCTACGCTTCTGTACGCCTCGATATTCGTAAGGCTACAGCCATCAAGGATGGCGATAATGTTATCGGAAACCTGGTGCGCGTAAAGGTGGTCAAGAACAAGGTGGCTCCTCCTTTCCGCAAGGCTGAGTTCGACATCATGTTTGGCGAAGGCATCAGCCACGCAGGCGAAGTTTTCAATCTGGGCGTGGAGCATGGCATCATCAAGAAGAGCGGAAGCTGGTACAGCTATAATGGCTCCAACCTGGGACAGGGTGCCGACCCAACCAAGCTGATACTGAAGGACAACCCTGAGCTTCTCGAAGAAATAGAAGCCAAGGTACGCGAGGCGCTTGCCAATGCAGAATAAGTAAGATGTTGTTTGCCCTCATGACAAAAATACTACGCATGATGGCAGCTCTATAAAGAAATAAGAAATCCCCGACAGTAGGAAGCAATATCCTTACTGTCGGGGATTTCTTATTTCATTCTTCTTATTTCATACATCTCTCACAGAAGACGATAGGTAAAACATTGCCTACCAGCATCTATGCGCAACACAGAGATGCCTGGTGCTGATCCTTGTAGGGTAAGGACGGCATGTTTTCCGTCGGCTGACGTGGTCTGCTGAAGCAGTCGACCAGCCACATCATATAGTCGCAACGACTTTAGTTCTGTCCCCGAAACGATGATTCTACCACCCTCTCGCTTGATGGTGAAAGAAGGTGCTATTATAGCTACAGTCCCTATGGACGTTGGAGTACCTTGTGAGAGTGTTAGGATATCCCCCTTACGATGCAGGTAATAGGTGGTGGACTGCGGATCAGCAAGTTCCACCTGCTGCCCGTCTATCTCACCCATCACCATCACACGATAGGTATGCCCATCTTCCCATGACAGGTCGCCCTTACGCAACCAATAACTAAAGAGGGGCACAGACATAGACGACGAGATAGACACCCGGTCATCAATGCCCTTAACCTGCGTCTTTTCGTGGGTCATTATGTCTTCGCAGAACATTGATACATTTCCTTCATAGTTACGACCTTCAGACGTACGCAGCAAGACTGCCATTTTGAAGAGAGATATTTTCGACACATCAACGCTGCCTGATTCTATTTTTTCATGCGAGTCATCAGCAAAAAAGACTTCTACCTGATCCATGAGAGGCTTTTCCTGTGCCTTGAGCACTTCGATATAGGCAGCATCCTTATCGTGAATAAGGTTGACGGGATAAGCCACCGTCTCTTCCGCATCAGCCGACAAAGAAAGTTGCACTTCATAACGTCCTGGAGTCATGCTGCTTGGCAAAGAAAGAACGATGGGAATCTCAGCTTCGGTAAAGCCCTCTATCTCAGTCAACTCATCCACACGAGTATCGAGCACTACCGCCTTCCTATCGTCGAGCAACCGCACCCTCAGATAACAGTCGCGAGGCACACCATTCAGGTTTTTCAACGTAAAAAAGGTCAATACCTTTCCACCCTGCTCTGCTTGACCTGAGAGCCTGGGCTGCGACATCAACTGAAAAACAACATCAGTAGAACATATTTCAGAGATGCGACCTCGTCCATCAGATAGTTCCACTTCTATGATGGGAGCCTTCTTCATCGCGAAGAATTCATCCCACGAACCATCCTCTCGTTGAGCTACACATACAGGGACCAACCGATAATAACCATTTTCCAAACCTGTAAGTTTCATTTTTACAGACTGAACTTGATTGACAAGATAATCGCTTCCCATAAATCCTGCATCGCTTCCACCATAGAGTCGTTGAGTAAAACCGCCTATAGCGTGATCGTCGGTATAAGCCACCTGTCGGCATGTACCCTCAGCATCATAAACAGCTATGCCCACATCACCCTTGAAAGGCTTACCCTTATTGACAAAAGAGTTCATCTCGATGGTCAACGACTGAGAAGCAAGGAAGCTTTTATCTTCTGCATCCTTTAGAAGAACAGCCCCACCCTCATTAAACATCAACTGAGGAGATGACTCCAAAAGTCCACGCTCTATTGCGGGATATTTGCCATTATTGGGATGTGCCAAGATGGCCATAATAGCACGATTGAAGGCCAAGGGCTTGCCTTGGAACTCGCTTCCCGTCTGTGAGAGGCTAAGATTGGTGAGCGAATAGTAGGCATCGCCCTGTCCATCCCATCCAAAATTCATGTGGAAAAGACCATTCTCATCAAACCCATCAGTTACCCAAGCATGACCTGAAGCATTACCTGCAGGACGACCTTCCAGATAAACAGGACAACCATTAAGTAATTCCTGCCGCAAGATCTGCGCAAAACGAGTCGGACCTTCGACAGCCTTGGTGGCATAAGCCGCAGTATAGTCGAAATTTTTCTGAAGAGCCTGATACGCAAAAATACCTTGTGTACCACTTGAAGCTGGGGTGTACTGCATGAAGGAAGCTACCCCCACATCGTTCATCAATAAGGCTACAGCATCCTCTTGCTCCTTTGTCGCAGATACAGGATAATTATAATCGGGCAGCATATTCGCCCAATCGTAGTGCGACTGACTAAAGTCTGCACTCTTCATCGTATTATAATAGGTGACGCGATATTCGTTTTTACCACTCCCCTGAGCAGGCCATTGATAGTAATACATCATCTGGGCCACCGCTGTTGCCACACACCCACTATAGGGATAACCCGTCTGGGCATTAAACGGATGCGACTGTCCCCACTTGCTTTTCAACAAGGGAGATACGGTCTTCGAGAACAACCCCGAACGGGCTTTTCTCTGCACCATCACCCGCCCTTCTTTCAGCACATCATACGTTTGGCGATAAGCCTCCAGGAGTAGCTTTACACCAGGATTAGCCTGTAGTGTATCGAGGGTTCCCTCGGTGCTATAGGCCAACACATCGCCCATATCATCGTCACCAGCAACAACGACAAAACCTTTGCCCTGTGCATCGTTATAAATATAATAAGGTGCCAAGGCTGCAGGGCGAAGTCCCTTTGCCCGCGCTTGAGCCTTCACATCGCGAGACAGGGTGATGTACTTCTTGGCTATCTCTACAGCTTGTTTCGGATAGACATCTTTTCCATAAGCAACTTGGCAGACGGCTACTAACATCCACACGACCAGTGAGCATATCACTGTCAGGGAGCAGCCATCAGCCAAGGAGTAGTGTTTATTCAACATATTTCTATTACGTATTCTTCGAATTATAGGAAAGCAATGGTCAGACCAGCCATCACGATGCTGACCATTGACATGAGTTTGATAAGAATGTTGAGCGACGGACCGGAAGTGTCCTTGAACGGGTCGCCTACGGTATCGCCCACAATAGTCGCCTTGTGGTTCTCGCTGCCCTTTCCTTCAAAGCTTCCCTCTTCTATCATCTTCTTGGCATTGTCCCATGCGCCTCCCGAATTGGACATGAACACAGCAAGGGTAAAGCCTGCTGCCAGACCGCCGGTGAGAAGTCCGAGAACTCCAGCCACACCCAACACAAGACCCACAACGATAGGAATAATGATGGCGAGCAAAGAAGGGATGATCATCTCGCGTTGTGCGCTACGGGTACTTATCTCCACACATCGACCATAGTCAGGCGTAGCTTTGCCTTCGAGTATTCCCTTGATCTCACGGAACTGCCGGCGAACCTCCTGAACCATCGATTCTGCAGCACGGCCTACTGCTCCCATGGTCAAGCCACAGAACAGAAATGCTGCCATGGCTCCGAGGAATGCTCCAACTAAAACCTTAGGATTGATGAGGTTTACCTGGAAGAAGTTGATGAAATCTATTGTTGTTGCATTCGAAGGATCGAAGACATTGCCAGCTGCGTCTACATACTGCTTTCCGTTCTCTACGGCACGTATCATGGCTATCTTGATCTCCTCGATGTAGGATGCAAGAAGGGCAAGAGCCGTCAGAGCTGCCGAACCGATGGCAAAGCCCTTGCCTGTGGCAGCCGTCGTATTGCCCAGGGCATCGAGCGCATCAGTACGCTCACGAACCTCCTTGCCCAATCCGCTCATCTCAGCATTTCCGCCAGCATTGTCGGCTATAGGTCCATAGGCATCTGTGGCAAGTGTAATGCCGAGAGTCGACAGCATGCCCACTGCCGCGATGCCGATGCCATAAAGGCCGGTGCTGATAGATTTGGCCGACAGCGACATATCGAAGCCATTGGCACAAAGATAACTCAGCATGATGGCTACAGAGATGGTGACAACGGGAATCATGGTGGAAATCATTCCCGTGCCTATACCTTTTATAATAACTGTGGCAGGGCCTGTCTGCGATGCCTCGGCTATCTTCTGTGTAGGCTTATAACTCTGAGAGGTGTAATATTCTGTTGCCTGTCCGATGATGACTCCAGCCACAAGACCGCTGATGACTGAGAAAGAAAGGCCGAGCCAGTTCTCTATGCCCAACAGATAGAGAATGGCGAATGTGGCAACGGCTATAAGTGCCGCGCTGACATTGGTGCCAAGTCCCAACGAGTGGAGAAGCTCTTTCATGGAAGCGCCTTCCTTGGTACGAACCAAGAAGATGCCGATGAGAGACAGGAAGATGCCGATGGCTGCGATAACCATAGGTGCAATGACGGCACGCAGCTGCATATCGCCATTCATGGCAAAAGCCGTGGCTCCCAAGGCGGCTGTCGACAATATCGAACCGCAATAGCTCTCGTAGAGGTCGGCTCCCATTCCTGCCACATCGCCCACATTGTCGCCCACATTGTCGGCTATGGTAGCTGGATTGCGAGGATCGTCTTCAGGAATATTCGCCTCTACCTTGCCCACGAGGTCGGCTCCCACATCGGCAGCCTTGGTATAAATTCCCCCTCCCACACGGGCAAAGAGTGCCTGGGTGGAGGCACCCATGCCAAAGGTCAGCATGGTGGTGGTAATGGTGACAAGGGCTGTGGCCTCTCCTTCGTACACAGCATTAAGAACAATAAACCAGATGGCAATATCGAGCAAACCGAGTCCCACCACCACGAGTCCCATCACGGCACCGCTCCGGAAGGCTATCTTCAGACCTTTGTCCAGTCCGGTGCGTGCACCATGGGCTGTACGGGCAGAAGCATAAGTAGCGGTCTTCATGCCAAAGAATCCTGCCAAACCAGAGAAGAGTCCGCCGGTGAGGAAGGCAAAGGGCACCCATGGATTCTGCACCTTCAGCACATAAGCCATGAAGGCGAAAACAATGGCGAGAACGACGAAGACGGCCGTCACCACCTTGTACTGCTGCTTGAGGTAAGCCATAGCACCCTTTCTTACATGCTCTGCAATTTCTTTCATCCTGTCTGTTCCCTCATCCTCCTTCATCATAGTGCGGAAGAAGAACCATGCCATTCCCAATGCCACAACGCTGGCTATCGGAATGAGCCAAAATACTAATGGAATGCTGTTCATTATGCTATATTTGTTGGTTAGTAATAATTCCATTTGCTCGTTGGTGTATAACGATGGTGCAAATATAAGAAAATTATTAATACGAAAGAGGAAAAACTGAATATTTATTTTATGACACTTAATAACACACTTAGATAAATAGAGTAGATGTGGGGAGTTACCCCCAGCACCTCTCATTGCACCGTACGTAC
>ERZ779851.2244-NODE-2244-length-15117-cov-3.386469_pt1 | contig 15117 bp, 9 predicted proteins | sample MGYA00511094_ERZ779851 | MGnify/ENA primary metagenome ERZ779851 (study PRJEB29588, sample SAMEA2155512) | human gut metagenome | biome: human gut; feature: human-associated habitat; material: faeces | place: Denmark | collected 2008/2010 ...
CAGCGGACGCAACAAACCTAGCCTTGAGGTAGTTATGCGTATCCATAAAGCATGTCCATATATAAACTTAAACTGGCTTTTGTATGGTGACGGAGAAATGGAAGAGACAACTTCCCCAATCAGTCATGTCGATCTGTTCACTCAGACGCCTGAGAATCGAGAAATTCCGACCGAAGATCCGGCCGGCGCAGATTTTCGCAAGGAAAACCCATCAGGAAGTCCGGTTTATGTACCTAAGGAAATTGTAAGAGAGGAAGTTAAGTACATCGAAAAGCCTCATCCGAAAATTACCGAAATAAGAATTTTTTTCGATAATGGGACATATGAAGTGTTCAAACCGGAAAAATAATCCGGTGTCATAAACCTCGGCCAGCTTTTGCCGGTATTTTAGGGTAAATTCGTTATCTTTGCAAGGAGAATGAATTTACCCTAATTTTTATGAAAAAATACGTATTAGATTTAACGGTCACAGAGAACATTCGCTTGCATGCGAACTATGTTCTGATCAAGTTAACTCAATCAGATCCGCTTCCCGAAATGCTTCCGGGACAATTTGCAGAGATTCGCGTGGACGGCTCACCTACCACTTTTTTGCGCCGCCCCATCTCCATCAATTATGTAGATAGACAACGGAACGAGGTCTGGTTCTTAATCCAACTTGTAGGCGACGGAACCAAGCGATTAGGAGAAGCAAAAGCAGGCGATATAATCAATGTAGTGCTTCCGTTGGGAAACTGCTTCACAATGCCTGAAAAGCCCTCAGACAAGCTCTTATTGGTAGGTGGAGGTGTAGGTGCAGCTCCTATGTTATATTTAGGCGAACAGCTCGCCAAGAAAGGTTGCAAGCCAACATTCCTGCTGGGTGCCAGAAGTGACAAAGATTTGCTTCAATTGGAACAATTTGCCGCCTATGGCGAGGTGTATACCACCACCGAAGATGGCAGCCACGGAGAGAAGGGATACGTAACACAACACTCCATATTAAATAAGGTGTGCTTTGAGCAGATATATACTTGCGGCCCCAAACCGATGATGATGGCAGTAGCAAAGTATGCCAAAAGTAAAGGCATCAGTTGCGAAGTATCTTTGGAAAATATGATGGCGTGTGGCATAGGCGCTTGTCTATGCTGTGTAGAAAATACCACGGAAGGTCATTTGTGCGTATGTAAAGAAGGTCCGGTTTTTAATATAAACAAACTATTATGGCAGATTTAAGTGTAAATATTGGTGAATTACAAATGAATAATCCGGTGATGACTGCATCCGGAACATTCGGATATGGTGAAGAATTCGCCGATTTCATCGAACTATCGCGAATAGGCGGTATTATTGTAAAGGGAACCACTCTTCACAAACGTGAAGGCAATCCATATCCGCGCATGGCAGAGACTCCTTCGGGTATGTTAAACGCTGTGGGACTGCAAAATAAGGGTGTTCATTACTTTGTTGAACACATCTATCCCCGCATCAAGGACATTCAGACCAACATGATTGTGAATGTTTCGGGTTCTGCCATCGAAGACTATGCCGAAACAGCCGCAATCATTAATGAACTTGACAAAATTCCTGCCATAGAATTGAACATCTCTTGCCCCAACGTGAAGCAAGGAGGAATGGCATTCGGTGTTACCGCCAAGGGCGCCGAAGAAGTGGTGAAAGCCGTGCGCTCAGTTTACAAAAAGACACTTATCGTAAAGCTCTCCCCGAACGTTACCGACATCACTGAAATAGCCCGCGCAGCCGAAAATGGCGGTGCAGACAGTGTTTCCCTCATCAATCCCCTGCTGGGAATGGCTATAGACGCGGAACGCAGGCGTCCGATACTCTCCACTGTAACCGGTGGCATGTCCGGTGCGGCCGTGAAACCCATTGCCTTACGTATGGTATGGCAAGTAGCCAAAGCGGTAAAAATCCCCGTCATAGGCTTGGGAGGTATCATGAACTGGAAAGATGCTGTGGAATTCATGCTTGCAGGTGCCTCTGCCATCCAGATTGGTACGGCAAACTTCATTGATCCGGCGGTTACAGTGAAAGTGGTAGAAGGAATAAATGACTATCTTGACAGACACGGTTATCAGTCTATAAAGGATATTATCGGTGCACTCGAGGTATAAAGAATAACAAGAGATTGCCATTCGCAATATATATTCATAAAAAAGGACATTCATTGACGAATGTCCTTTTTCTTTTTATTTACATCAGTAAACTTACTCTCCCAACAAATCCGGACGCAATCTACGGGTCCTTTCCAACGACTGTTGCAGCTCCCATTCCTTAATCTTGGCCTCATGTCCGGAGAGTAAAATATCCGGAACCTTCCATCCATTGTAATCAGCGGGACGTGTATAGACCGGTGCGGCCAGCAGATTGTCCTGAAAAGAATCTGAAAGTGCAGACTGCTCATCGGAAATCACTCCCGGAATGATACGGACGATGGCATCTGCCATGACAGCCGCCGCCAGTTCTCCACCAGTCAACACATAGTCGCCGATACTGATTTCCTTGGTGATGAGATGCTCGCGAATCCGGTAATCTATCCCTTTGAAATGCCCGCAGAGAATGATGAGATTCTGGGCAAGGGAAAGAGTATTTGCCATCGGCTGATTGAACTGCTCACCATCGGGGGTCGTAAAGATAACCTCGTCGTAATCCCGCTCGGCCTTCAAGGCGTTGATACACCGCTCTATCGGCTCTATCTTCATGACCATTCCGGCAAAGCCGCCAAACGGATAATCGTCTACACGACGGTACTTATCTTCCGTATAATCACGAAGATTATGGATATGTATCTCTGCAAGCCCTTTATTTTGAGCACGTTTCATGATGGAGCAGTTAAAGAATCCCTCAATCATCTCTGGCAAAACTGTGATAATGTCAATGCGCATATAACTTTATTTTAGCTATTTCAAGCTGCAAAAGTACAAATATTCGGGGATAAACCCGTATTTTTGCGTTCAAACAATCCGAAAACCCTATGACTGTAAAAGAAAAAATAGACCAGCTCCGTGCGGAATTACACCAGCACAACTACAATTATTATGTGCTGAATGCTCCTGAAATATCCGACAAGGAGTTTGACGACCTGATGCGCGAGCTACAAGACTTAGAGAAAGAACATCCTGAATACCAAGATGATAATTCGCCCACGATGCGTGTAGGGAGTGATTTGAATAAGAACTTCACACAAGTGGCACACAAATATCCCATGCTTTCATTGGGAAACACCTATTCTGAAAACGAAGTGACCGACTTTTACGAACGGGTAAAGAAAGCGTTGAATGAGGATTTTGAAATCTGCTGCGAGCTGAAGTATGACGGTACTTCCATCTCGCTGACTTACGAGGATGGCAAACTGGTGCGTGCCGTCACCCGTGGCGACGGCGAAAAGGGCGATGACGTGACGGACAATGTAAAGACAATCCGAACGATTCCACTGGTCCTCCATGGGGATTATCCTAAATCATTCGAAATCAGAGGGGAAATCCTGATGCCCTGGGTGGTTTTCGAAGAACTGAACCGGGAAAAAGAAGCACGTGAGGAACCGCTTTTCGCCAATCCGCGCAACGCTGCTTCCGGTACCTTGAAGTTGCAGAATTCCACCATCGTAGCATCCAGAAAGCTGGATGCTTATCTCTACTATCTATTGGGAGAGGAATTGCCCTGCGACGGCCATTACGAGAATCTGCAAGCCGCCGCCAGCTGGGGATTTAAAACATCAGAGCACACCAGAAAAGCTCACAGCCTGGAGGAAGTCTTCGAATACATCAATTATTGGGACACGGAGCGTAAGAACCTTCCGGTAGCTACTGATGGTATTGTACTAAAAGTCAACAGCTTGAGACAACAAAAGAATTTGGGATTCACAGCCAAGTCCCCCCGGTGGGCCATCGCATACAAATTCCAGGCAGAACGTGCACTGACACGCTTGAATAGGGTTACCTACCAAGTAGGACGTACCGGCGCAGTCACTCCGGTTGCCAATCTGGACCCCGTACAACTGTCCGGCACCATTGTGAAACGTGCCTCCCTGCACAATGCAGATATTATCGAGGGGCTGGACCTGCATATAGGCGACATGGTGTATGTGGAAAAAGGCGGTGAAATCATCCCCAAAATAACCGGTGTCGATAAGGATGCCCGCAGTATGCTTATCGGTGAAAAAGTGAAGTTCATCACCCATTGTCCCGAATGCGGCAGCAAACTGATACGTTTTGAAGGAGAAGCAGCCCACTATTGCCCCAATGAAACCGCTTGTCCTCCGCAGATTAAAGGGAAAATAGAGCATTTCATCAGCCGCAAAGCCATGAATATAGACGGACTGGGACCTGAAACAGTAGATATGTTCTACCGATTGGGACTGATAAAGGATACTGCAGATTTATACCAGCTCAAAACCGATGACATCAAGAACCTGGAACGGATGGGCGAAAAATCGGCAGAAAACATAGTCAACGGTATTGCGGCAAGTAAAGAAGTGCCATTCGAAAGAGTACTCTTTGCACTGGGCATACGCTTCGTGGGAGAAACGGTTGCCAAGAAGATAGCCAAGTCCTTTACGGACATCGAAGAACTGGAAAACGCAGACCTCGAAAAGCTGAAAAACATCGATGAAATCGGTGAAAAAATAGCGCAGAGCATTATAACCTACTTCTCCAATCCTGCCAACAGAGAGCTGGTGGAACGGCTGAAATCGAACGGTCTGCAACTCCACCGGACGGAAGAAGACCTCAGCGGATACACCGACAAACTGGCGGGCCAGTCCATTGTCATCAGCGGCGTATTCACCCACCACTCACGGGACGAATACAAAGAGATGATTGAAAAGAACGGTGGGAAAAACGTCGGCAGTATCTCCTCCAAAACCAGCTTTATCCTGGCCGGAGAAAATATGGGACCTGCCAAACTGGAGAAAGCGCAGAAACTGGGGGTAAAGATTATGAGCGAAGATGAGTTTTTGGCATTGCTATCCTAACAAATTTCCACAAAAAGCTTTTTTATGGCTTATATTTGTAGGGTAAATCGAAAAAATTCGTACTTTTGCGAGTCATTTAATTAGAGATTACTTTATAATACTCATGATACAGACAAGATTGAAAGGAATGGGGGTAGCGCTGATTACTCCATTTAAAGAGGATGAAAGCGTTGATTACGATGCGTTGATGCGTTTGGTAGACTATCAACTTCAAAACAATACCGACTTTTTATGTGTGCTCGGCACCACGGCAGAAACTCCGACTCTGACTGAAGAAGAGAAAAAGAAAATCAAGAAAATGGTCATCGAGCGAGTGAACGGAAGAATTCCTATCCTGCTGGGCGTAGGTGGAAACAACACCCGGGCCATAGTGGAAACACTGAAAAATGACGATTTCACCGGAGTAGATGCCATTCTCTCCGTTGTTCCATATTATAACAAGCCCTCACAAGAAGGTATATATCAGCATTATAAGGCCATTTCTGAAGCAACGGATTTGCCGATTGTGCTTTATAATGTCCCCGGTCGTACCGGCGTGAACATGAAGGCAGAAACAACCCTGCGCATTGCACGTGATTTCAAGAATGTGATAGCCGTCAAAGAAGCTTCGGGCGACATCACGCAGATGGACGACATCATCAAAAACAAACCGGCCAATTTCGACGTTATTTCGGGCGATGACGGCATCACCTTCCCTCTGATTACCCTGGGGGCCGTCGGCATTATCTCGGTCATCGGAAACGCGTTCCCACGTGAGTTCAGCCGTATGGTACGTCTGGCACTGCAAGGGGACTATGCCAATGCATTGACCATTCACCACAAATTTGCCGAATTATTCAAGCTTCTGTTTGTAGACGGCAACCCTGCCGGAGTAAAAGCCATGCTGAATGTAATGGGAATGATTGAGAACAAGCTCCGCCTGCCATTGGTGCCGACCAGAATCACTACTTTCGAAGCCATGCGCAAGATTCTGGATGAATTGAACATCAAATGCTAAGGTCTTATACCGCCCCTATAGGATATTAATTTCCAGTATACAACATATTAATATCAGATATGCAAGGAGTTAATTTTGTGGAAACACGGAATTAACTCCTTCTTTTTTTCCTATGTGACTATATTTATCAGTACAATAATCCCAAAACAGTCTACTGATTACGTTATAAAGCAAAAAGACATCTGGTTAAATCGAGAAAAAGACGTCTCTAGCTCAATCAAGACAAGACTATTATTTCAGCTAATCTATTAGTTCACAACACTGAACACTTTGTTTCAGCAGAGAAAAACACTTTGTTTTTATATGATGGAACAAAGTGTTCTGTCAAGGGAAACAGTTTGTTTCATTATGGAGAACACGCGCCAGTGCCATACAAGGGGAGAACATCAACTATATGCCATTGCTGTAAAAACAAAGAACCTCCGCAAGTTTTCTTGCGGAGGTTCTTTGTGATCGCGACAGGATTCAAACCTGTAACCGGCTGATCCGTAGTCAGCTACTCTATTCAGTTGAGCTACGCGGCCTCTTTGTTTAACGGGTGCAAAGATACGTACTTTTTCCGAATTAGCAAACGATATACAAACTTTTTTTGAAGAAATTTATTCGACAAAGCGATAATTAAACAACTGCCAGCCGATGGTCATCCCCACATTCCACTCCCTTCTCGGTGAGCTATAATGATTTACATAAGCAGAGATGGCTCCGAAGGGCAAATGACAAATAACAGAAACTTCTCCCATATACTCAAAGCGGGAGAATGCTTTTCCATAATATGCTTTATTCAATGCATTCTTTTTTATCGGAAAAATCGGTGTAAAGCCATAAAATTCTGTCCGGAACTGGAACATGTCGTTCAAAACATATATGGGTTTGATACCGGCAGCCACATACTGGTTGGCACGAAAAGCTTCATTGTACATCAGTTTACTATGCGGAGTCGGTGCAAATTCTCCTGCCTGCATCATGGTTGCCGTATAATTCTCAGAGAAATTCTTCGATGAATACAGTGCTTCTGCCATCCATCCCAGGGTGAATTTCGGCCCCATCGTGTGATATGCCTCTTTCATATAAGAGATTTGTAACCATGATTGCCGCTCTTGCGGAGAAGGACTGTACCCTTCTTGCGGATTCCCCGGTTCAAATCTTTCCCTCCCGGTAAATACCTGGGCTATCAGTTTCTCCAGATAACCTTTTGTCGCGTATTGCCGCGTATTTAGGGTGCTCCCATAGAAACCGATGGAACCTCCCAAAAGTTTGTAGGTACTTCTGTCCGAACGGTCCTTATCGAAATCTATTACACTGGATTGAAAGTAGTTATCTTCCAGTTGGCCATATCCCAGACTGAACTCCGCACGCTTATTGGCCAAAAACGGCAAGGCAACCATCAACTTCACAAAACGTTCGTCCTTTGAATTGAATGAAGGTTTGTCATTCCTGGAAAACAGCTTGTCCTTCTTGTAGTAATCGAAGGTACTGATTGAAGCAATAAAACGAAAGGACGTAGGTATGTTGGTAGGCAAATCAATCTTACCCATCAACTGGGCATTATTATAAATCTTACCCAACTGACCGTCAAAAGTGATTTCCTTGGAATAATAATTCAAGTTCTGATATCCTATTCCCAAATAGATTTGATTTGAGCTCGTGGTAGAGACACTGCCCCCCAGACGCACGGAAAAATTATCCTCCATCTTCACCTTCAAATGCAGCTCATACAAATCGGATTCCGAATCATACACAGCATGAGGAACTATTTCCGAAATCATATTATCTGCCAGCAAACGAAAATACCCGCGCTTCAAGTCTTCATAAGTAAAGACTTCATGCTCTTCATCATGGAACTCTTTTTTGATGTAGGCTTGCTGTTGGGCATTCGCCCCTTCAATAATAATATCCCGAAAACGGAATTGAGGCAGGTTACTCCGGAAGACAAGGCGCCTCAAACGCACATTATCAGCATTCACCCTACGGTGAACACGGCTTTTGATGGAATCCATCATATTAAGAGTACGGTTGTAGCCTATATCGTGCAATTCCTGCAGACGGTCAAAATCCAGCAGGTTGACATCATCGTACTTGAAGGTCATGACTATGCCCAATGAGTCCGGAATGGAATAATCGGTCTTCTGCATAATCATATTCTCCAATTGGCTCATCAGGTCATTCTCCTTCGGCTTACCGGGATTTGCCGCCACCACACTGCCAATGATGACATCCGGATGAAAATCCTCCCGCATCACATCCGTAGGGAAATTATTGTAAATGCCGCCATCATAAGCAAGCGTACTGTCTATTTCTATCGGTTTGAAGACAAATGGAAAGCTCATGGAAGCACGTACCGCATCTCCCAAATCCCCTTTACTCAATACCAATGGCTTTTTATTGTACACATCGGATGCTATACAGCGAAAAGGAACAAACAGTTTGTTGAAATTACCGCCACATGCAGCCGTAGCACGTGCAAACAATTCCACAAATACCAGGTTCATCTGTATGGGGTTGACCATGCTTGTGGGAAGTATCTGGGGCTTTATATGCAGCGAGTCCCTAAAAGCAAAACGGATATTAAAAAATTCCGGTGAAGGACGATTCTTCTTAAAATAATACTCGTATTTAGGCTCCACTTTGCCCGAATACCAACGCTTAAAGTCGGGAGAGCGCAACAGCGCCTCCATATCGTCCGGGGAATACCCCATAGCATACAGAGAACCGATGATAGCTCCCATAGAGGTTCCGGTTATATAATCAATGGGGATATTATTCTCTTCCAAAGCCCGGATAATGCCTATATGAGTCATGCCTTTTGCTCCACCGCCACTCAGTACAAGCCCCACTTTCTGAGCTTGTAAAATAAAGCCACATAGAAGAAACGAAAAAAACAATAAAACTCTTTTCATAACTATGCTATTCCGAGTAAGATAAATGTTCATTGCCCCAAATATAAACAATAGTTTCTAAAAATGCCGTATTCAACGAAGAAAATCACACCCTAATTGGTGAAAATGAATAAAAAAAGGGTATTGCGACTCCGAAGAATCACAATACCCTTGCATATATTAAATGCAAATTTAAAGGGGCTTATTTTATCAGGTCAATGCTTCTCTTGACAAAGTTGTTCAAAGCTTCACCTTTCAACATACCATTCTGCAGCAGTGCCAAATCTATCAGTTGACGGACAACCTTATTCTTGGCAGCATAATCGGCGAAGATGCCTTCTTTCTGTGTTTTCAGTTCGTCCCACTTCTTATCCAGCTCATTCACTTTATCCTTTTCGGCAGTCGGTATATCCTCATCTTTCTTGCCTTCCTGCTTCTTTTTCAGGTCAGTACGCTGCTTGTTCACTTCATCCATCTCTGCCTGAACCGGAGCAACGGCAGCAGCACATTCCTTATCTTCATCTGCCAGAACTTCTTTTACCAGCTTATGGTCTGAATTCAATACCAGGTTAAACATATCCGGCATTTCGCCATAGAAGCTCATTCCAGCCTGGATATTCGCCATTTCCTTCATACGGCGCATGTACTCGCTCTGAGTTATCATGATAGGAGTGGCATTTTCGCCCAAAGCCTGCGCCGTGATGTTGAACTCCGTCTTATCCATCTTGGGCAACTGGCTCTTGAAGATGGAAGAAAGAACTTCCTGCTTGCCGGCTTCCAACGCTTCGTTCTTCTTGTCTTCCTTGACAATCAGATTATCAATAATATCGCTGTCTACACGAGTGAAGCGAACCTTTTCGAACTTCTGTTCCAACATGCTCACCACCGCAATGTCCAGCTGTCCATCCATCAACAGCACATTGTATCCTTTATTCGTAGCGGCCTCTATGTAGCTGTATTGTTCATCTTTATTGTTGGCATACAGATAAATCAGATTTCCATCCTTATCCGTCTGGTTATCTTTAATCAACGTCTTATACTCTTCGAAAGTATAATATTTGCTGTCTGTATCGGTGAAAAGGGCAAAATCCTTGGCTCTATCATAGAAATCTTCCTGCGTAAGCATTCCGTAGTTGATGAAGATTTTCAAGTCATTCCACTTTTCCTCAAACTGTTTACGGTCATTCTTGAAGATAGACTGCAAACGGTCTGACACCTTCTTCGTGATATATGTAGAAATCTTCTTCACGTTGGCATCGCTCTGCAAATAAGAACGGGAAACGTTCAATGGAATGTCCGGTGAATCGAGCACACCATGCAGCAGGGTCAAGAAGTCGGGAACAATACCTTCCACCGAATCCGTCACATATACCTGGTTGCAATAGAGCTGAATCTTATTCTTGTTCAACTCGATGTTGCTCTTCACTTTGGGGAAGTACAGAATACCGGTAAGGTGGAACGGATAATCCACATTCAGATGAATCCAGAATAAAGGTTCGTCGGACATAGGATAAAGGTCACGGTAGAACTTCTTGTAATCTTCATCTTTCAATTCGCTGGGTTTCAGCGTCCACAACGGGTTGGAATCATTGATGATATTATCCTCGGCAGTTTCAACCTGCTTGCCGTCTTTCCATTCTTTCTTCTTGCCGAATGCAACCGGGATAGGGAGGAAGCTGCAATACTTCTTCAACAAAGAGGAAATGCGCGCTTCTTCAAGGAATTCCTTGCAGTCATCGTCTATGTAAAGAACGATATCCGTACCACGTTCTGCCTTATCAGTGTCTTCAATCGTAAACTCCGGACTGCCATCGCATGTCCACTTTACAGCCTGGGCGCCTTCCCGATAGGATTTAGTGATGATTTCGACTTTCTTGGCAACCATAAAAGCCGAATAGAAACCCAATCCAAAATGGCCGATGATGGCGTTGGCATCGTTTTTATATTTCTCAAGGAAGTCATTGGCGCCAGAGAAAGCTATCTGGTTAATATACTTGTCTATTTCTTCAGCCGTAAGACCTATACCATGGTCGGACACCGTAATGGTATCTTTTCCCAGCGAGACATGTACGGTTAAATCGCCAACTTCACCCTTGAACTCACCGATAGAGGAGAGTGTTTTCAGCTTCTGTGTAGCATCAACCGCGTTAGAAACCAACTCACGGAGAAAAATTTCATGATCACTATACAAGAACTTTTTAATGACGGGGAAGATATTCTCAGTAGTTACCCCAATATTACCTTTTTGCATACTACATTTATATTTTTTAGATTTATATTTTTAATTATTCCGGCAGATATAGCACAAAAAAAATGCCAGCCCATAAGGACTGACATTTTGACGGTTTTTATAAAGAACAGCTTATGCCTTCCTGATGCTCAGCTCGTCTTTTTCTTTGTCTACTGATACGTTTACCGTATCACCCGGCTGTAACTCCGCCGCCACTATCAGCCCGGAAAGTCCATCCTCCAAGTGGTTCTGAATGGCGCGCTTCAATGGGCGCGCACCAAACTGTACATCGTACCCTTTCGAAGCAAGGAATGTCTTTGCATCATCCTCCACAACCAGCTTGTAACCAATTGCTTCAACCCGTTCGTACAAGCCTTTCAGCTCAATGTCCACAATCTTTGTGATGGCCTCCAAGGAGAGCTGGTCGAAAGTAATGATTTCATCCAAACGATTCAAAAATTCAGGAGCAAAGGTCTTGTTCAGAGCCTTTTGTATCACGCTGCGCGAATGTTCATTGTCATCCGTGCGGTTTTGCGCCGCAAAACCTACGCCACGGCCAAACTCCTTCAACTGCCGCGTACCGATATTGGAGGTCATAATGATAACCGTATTCTTGAAATCAATGGTTCTGGCATACGCAGAAGCACCGGCAATGATCATCTTAGGCTTGCATTCCAGTGCCAGTTCTCTCATTCTGTCGTAATCTAAGAATCCGTTGTCATCTACACCGTAAGGTACTACATGAAAATATTTACCGGACATATTTACCGGTGAACCATGGGTCAGATGTCCGCCGTGATCCAGGTTCATGCCCATGATCGTATCACCCGGTTTCAGTACGGCAAACTGCACTGCCATATTCGCCTGTGCTCCGGAATGGGGCTGTACATTGGCATAATCACATCCAAACAGCTTCTTGGCACGTTCGATCGCCAGATTCTCGATGACATCCACGCACTCACAACCACCGTAATATCTCTTGCCGGGATATCCTTCCGCATATTTATTGGTCAGTGGACTTCCCATAGCTGCCATAACAGCCTTACTTACCCAGTTTTCAGATGCGATCAGCTCGATGTGACTGTTCTGACGATTCTCCTCGTCAATAATGGCCTGTGCCACTTCGGGATCTACTTTTTTTACTTCATCCAATGAATACATGCCTCATTCCTCCTTGTGTTACGTTAATTCGCTAAACTTATGGTTTAGTATAGCATAGAACTTTTTAATTGCAAAGATGGAAAATGAACAATGTTGGCAGAAGCCCCTGAGTGTGTTAGAATAAACTTTAGTTACATTCTTACGAAAGATGAGGTATCCTCATGTATCATATTATTATTAATCCAGCCTCCCGCTCCGGCAAAGGTGCGAAGATCTGGTCTGAACAGATCGAACCTGCTCTAAGAGAAAGCGATGCCGTATTTCAGACCTATTTTTCCAAAAAAGCCGGAGAAGTAAAGCATCTGGCTGCACAGATCACCGCAGAATATAAAGACGATCCTGATTTAAAGCTCATTGTCCTAGGTGGAGATGGCACGGTGAACGAAGCCCTGCAGGGAATCGCTGATCCCTCCAAAGTAATCCTGGGTTACATTCCCACCGGCTCCAGCAACGATCTGGCCAGGGATCTCGGCATCCCCAAAGAGCCGAAAGCAGCCCTTGATCTGATCCTTCGGAATGCTGCTCCCAGAGTCATGGACTTAGGAAGACTTACTTATCTCGATGAGGATCAGCCGGAAGAATCCCGGCTGTTCGCTGTCAGCTGTGGAATCGGCTTTGACGCAGCTGTCTGTGCAGAAGCCATGCATTCCCCCATCAAGGATACCATGAACCGGATCGGTCTTGGCAAGCTGACTTATTTAGGAATCGCCTTAAAGCAGCTGATCACCGCACGCAAGGTCTCCTGTACCCTGACCATCGAAAACGCAGTAAACGGAAAGCAGACCGCATTCCAGCTACCCCGCTTTTTGTTTGTAACCTGTATGAGTCATCGCTATGAAGGCGGCGGATTCATGTTCTGTCCTCCCGCCACGGATAATGACGGCGTATTGGATCTGTGCTGCGTTGGCAATATTTCCAAAGTACTGGTTCTGCTGGCTCTTCCCACCGCTTTTTTCGGTAAACACTATTTCGTAAAGGGGATCGATGCTTACACAGCCACACAGATGTCTATCACTGCCTCCGCTCCCCTATGGGTACATACGGACGGCGAAGTAACCAGGAAAAGCTGTGGATTCCGGGTGGAATGTCTTCCCGGCGCCATTCGCATGATCACTCCCGAAGTGAAATAAACACACTCTAAAGATTTTCTTAAGAATGCTTAAGTATTCCAAAAAAACCTTGATTTTTTTCTTCCGGTGATTATACTAAAATTGATTTTGAAGCATAGGTTTGGTAGAGAAATGAGGTTTTTATGGAAAAGCTTAAGATCTTCTATTTAAAATATAAACATGCCGTTCCTCTTATTATATATGCCATTATTTATATGACATGGTTCGCCTGGCTGGAGAAGAACATCACCGGACACTACCGGATCATACATATGGCGGCGGATGATTACATTCCTTTCTGTGAGGTGTTCGTCATTCCTTACTTTTTATGGTTTGCCTATGTATCGGCAGTGGTCATCTACTTTTTCTTCAAAAATAAAGAGGATTACTACCGCACCTGTATTTACCTCTTTACAGGCATGACGATCTTCCTGATCGTATCCACTCTGTGGCCCAACGGACAGCACCTTCGTCCCGCGGTGATGCCCAGAGACAATATCTTCACCCGCATGGTAGCCGCTCTGTACCGGACAGACACACCTACCAACCTGTGGCCCAGCATTCATGTATATAATTCCCTGGGTGCACATTTTGCGATCATCCGCAGTAAATGCTTCGAGAAGAAAAAGGGCATCCGCATCGGATCCCTGATTTTGGCTTCTTCGATTATCATGGCGACCATGTTCATCAAACAGCACTCCGTCTTCGATGTGCTCACCGCTTTCGTTATGGCGGCTGTGATGTACACCCTGGTATATCGTTACGACCTGCTGATCGCAGTCAGAGAGTTCCGCAACAAGAGAAAAGCAAAACCGCAGATCGGTTAAGGAATTGAATTTCTTGAGACAAAAAATGCAACGGCAAATTCACCGTTGCATTTTTTATGATTCACACCTGGTATGCTCACCGTTTTGGTCTGAATGATCACAGTACTTCTTCACTCTTTTTCAATGCGGAAGCAATGACCGCATCCATATCATAATAGCGGTATTCCGCCAGTCTTCCTCCGAAGATCACATTCTGCTCGGCATCTGCCAGCTTCTTATACTCTGCATATAGAGCACCGTTTTTCTCATCATTTACCGGATAATAAGGTTCATCTCCCGGTTTCCACTCGGAACTGTACTCTCTGCTGATGACCGTCTTCGGGAGATCCTGTCCCTGTTCGTCCTTGCCAAACTCGAACCATTTGTGCTCGATGATCCGGGTCCAGGGAGTCTCACGATCCGTGTAATTCACCGCAGCATTTCCCTGGAAGTTGGGAATATCCAGCACCTCTGTCTCGAACCTGACGGAACGATATTCCAGTGCTCCCAGAGAGTAGCCGAAATAGGCATCGATGGGGCCGGTATAGACAACAGTCTCTGCCAGTTTATCCAGTTCCTCTTTCTGCTCCAGATAATCTGTGTTCAGGCGTACCTCAATGCCCTCTAACAGATGTTCCACCAGCTTCGTGTAACCGCCAATGGGAATGCCCTGATACAACGCATTGAAATAGTTGTTGTCAAAAGTCAGACGCACCGGCAGACGTTTGATAATGAAGGCCGGAAGATCTTTACAGTCACGTCCCCACTGCTTCTCGGTGTAGCCCTTTACCAGCTTTTCAAAAATATCCTTACCCACCAGAGAGATGGCCTGTTCCTCCAGATTTTTCGGTTCCGTGATCCCGGCAGCCTGCCGCTGCTCTTCAATCTTGGCCGCAGCTTCTTCGGGAGTCACCACGCCCCACATTTTATTAAAAGTGTACATGTTAAAAGGCAGTGAGAACAACT
>ERZ779851.2245-NODE-2245-length-15116-cov-54.900737_pt1 | contig 15116 bp, 9 predicted proteins | sample MGYA00511094_ERZ779851 | MGnify/ENA primary metagenome ERZ779851 (study PRJEB29588, sample SAMEA2155512) | human gut metagenome | biome: human gut; feature: human-associated habitat; material: faeces | place: Denmark | collected 2008/2010 ...
ATATATAAATATATAAGTATATATATAATACTTACAGATTGAAAGTAGGGGAAATGCATGTACCCCTCCGCTGAAAACTGTCACAACTGTCACGCTTTAACGCTTTGTTCCTTTTCCCCGAAGATCATCTGAAATCTTGTTGCTAGAAATAGTATGTCAAGTTTTTTTATAAGCATAGAACCTTGACGCCTGAAAATCCAAAGTTCCTTTCAGGGCGTATGGCGCAAACTTGCGAAAATTCAGGAGTAAATGCTGCAGATACCCATGCCCCTTGTTTTAAGGTGTCATGTGGGTTAACTAACCGATAATCAGAGTGTTGGTTGTTTTTAGAAAAAGAGTAAATTCTTCGGTACCCATGTACGGTGTTTTACGGTTTTATGTGGGTTAACTATCTGAAAAACAGGTCGTTGATTGTTTTCTGGGAAAGAGTAAACACTTCGGGGTACCCATACGCTGTGTTTTACAGCGTCATGTAGGTTAACAGTCCGATAATCAGTATGTTAGTGTTTTTAGGAAATGAGTAAAAACTTCAGGTACCCATGTGTCGTGAAACACGACACATGGGTAGTCATCTGATAATCAAAATATTGATGTTTGTGTATCTCTGTTTCTGCGAACTTCGAACTTGGTGATGGATGAGGAGCGAGAGAAATCGCATAATAGTTTGACGCTGTGTTTTACAGCGTCAAGTGGGTTAATCTTCTGCTAATCAGGATATTGATATTTTTTGAAAGTCCCCGTTTCTACGAGTTTGTCAATGGATGAAAAGCAGGGGAAAACAATAAAAGTTTGTTACGGCGTTTCACCGTAACAAACTTTTATGCGTTATATTTATTTCTTCCCTCCGTTCAATTTCTCAGAATTTAATCATTCTTTTAAAAGAGCTCGAAGGCTTTCTTGAGCTTCAGGTTATCGGCTGCATTACCAACAAGAGCCTCAAACTTTCCGGCTTCAGCCTTCCAGGATGAAGATGCCTCATCGTAGAAACTGAGGGCCTCTTTGTTGATGGTGATGCTGATATCCTTGCTCTCACCTGGCTGGAGATAAACCTTCTGGAATCCCTTCAGCTCCTTCTGAGGGCGGTCTACTGATGCCTTGACATCATGGATATAGAGCTGAACCGTCTCGGCTCCGGCACACTTTCCGGTATTCTTTACGTTTACGGTAAAGGTGATTGTGCCGTCCTGCTTCATCTGCACCTTGTCGCTGCGCAGATTAGAAAGGGCAAACTGGGTGTAGCTCAAACCGTGACCGAATGCAAAGGTAGGCTTGATGCGCTCCTTATCGGTCCAGCGGTAACCTACATAGATGCCTTCCTTATATTCCTCATCAATGATGTTGCCCTTCGTGCTGGCTCCACCTTCCTGGCGCCAGGTTCCCGGATAGGTATTGAGCGCATGAGCACCTGTTTCCTTCAGCGAGTTGACCCATGTAAACGGCAACTTGCCGCTAGGGTTTGCATCGCCTGTAAGGATGCTTGCAAGGGCTTCGCCGCTCTCCGAACCGATGAACCAGCCTTGTACGATGCCGGCAACCTTAGCCTTCCAAGGCATAGCTACCGCATTGCCCGAGATGTTGACATAAACGAAGTTTCTGTTTGCCTTAGCCAAAGCCTCGATTAGCTTATCCTGATGGTATGGCAGTTCATAATGCTTGCGGTCGTGACCCTCGCAGTCCTGGAAATCGCTCTTGTTCAGACCACCAAACATGATGACATAGTCGGCAGTCTTGGCTTTCTCTACAGCTTCGGCTATCAGTTCAGCCTCGCTGCGCTTGTCTTCCAGGTTCTGGCCGGTTGTAACGCCATTGTAGTTGCCCGTTACATCGCCCACATATCCGCGGGCATAATCTACCTCGATGCCGTTCTTGCCCAAGCGCGTCTTCAGACCCTCGAGAGGCGAAATCTCGCGCTGTACCTTGAGCGAAGAAGAGCCTCCGCCTACGGTCATCATCTTGATGGCATTCTCGCCCACTACCAGCACGTGCTTAGCCTTCTGGGTGTTGATAGGGAGCACATTGTTCCTGTTCTGGAGCAATACGATGCCTTCCTCAGCAATCTGTCTGGCTGCTGCATAATGGCTCTCTGAGCAGAGGAAACCATGAGGGCGGTTCGGATTCATCGTGGTGCGATAGAAAAGGCGCAATACGCGGCGCACCTTATCGTCCAGCTCCTTCTGGGTGAACTTGCCTTCCTGTATGGCCTTCATGTAAGGCATGGAGAGATAATAGTTGTCGTAGGCATTGGTAGCGCCCATCGTAAGACCGTCTGTCCAGGTGCCGAACTCCATATCCAGCCCGTTCTTTACAGACTGCTCCAGGTCGTGGGCACCGCCCCAGTCGCTTACCACGACACCATCATACTTCCAGTCGCCCTTCAGAATCTTGTTCAGGGTCCACTGGTTGTGGCAGTTGTGCTCATTCTTATATAGGTTGTAGGCTCCCATGATACCCCATGTCTTACCCTTCTCAACAGCCGCCTTGAAGGCAGGGAGATAGATTTCATGGAGAGCACGGTCGCTGACGATTACGTTGACCTGATGGCGGTATTCCTCATCGTTGTTCAGGCAATAGTGCTTTACGCAGGCTGATACGCCCTTAGACTGCAATCCCTGGATATACGGCACTACCATGATGCTTGCCAGGAACGGATCTTCGCCCATATACTCGAAGTTGCGGCCGTTGAGAGGCGTGCGGTAGATGTTGACGCCAGGACCCAGAATCATGTCCTTGCCGCGATACAGGGCTTCTTCGCCCAATGCTTCGCCATAGATGCGGCTCATCTGCGGATTCCATGATGCGGCAAGACAGGTGAGGGCAGGGAAGGCTACACAGGAGTCGTTGGTCTGACCAGCCTGTTCCCACTCATCCCACAATACGTCAGGACGCACTCCGTGAGGTCCGTCATCCGTCCAGAAGTCAGGAAATCCCAAACGTGGTACACCGGCTGATGAAAACTTGCTCTGAGCATGGATGATGCGTATCTTCTCTGCCAGCGTCATGCGGGAGATGGCATCATCGATGCGCTGCTCTACCGGCTTGTTCTGGTCGAGATAGACTGGCAATTGTCTGGTAGTCTGCTGTGCCTGAGATGGAGCGATGGCTGCAACCGACAGGACACATGATAAAATGAACTGTTTCATAAGTAATATTTATTATGGTTTGTTTATTTCTTGCAGTTGTTTGTTTTGCACACTGCCTCTCACGTTTTTTTTGTGCGTTTAGGCGTATATGCTCATTCATCTGCAAAATTACTAAATAAATAATGAAAAAATGGTGGGTGATAAGTGAAAAGTGGATGGGTGTAAAAATAGAACTTTTGTAAGTTGTTGATAATGAGGAGTGTAATGGGCGATGTGTGTTATTGAAAAGTGGCAGAGTGTGAACACTGAAATATACTGATATAACGTTTCAGGGGTGTTCTAGCCTCATTTTCTCCATTTTACCCCATCCACTTTCGTATAGTTATTAAAAATAGATAAGTATCTGAAAACTAACGATATAAGTTGTTTGAAGCAAGAGCTTTTCCCACTTATCTGTTGAAGGGGTTAGGAATTATCAAAAAATCATATTATATTTGCAAACGAAAACACGGCTTAACGCATTTTAGAAAATGCACAGCCGCACAGTCTTAAACATTATTATAATAGAGTGAACTAACAAACAGATATTTTTCTAAACTAATAATCGAATATGAAAACAAAAAGTCTATTGCTGGCGACTGCATTATTGGTGTCGACGTCAGCGCTCGCACAGAAAAACACCTTTAAGGGTGTCGTGTTGGATGACCTGGGTGAACCCGTTATCGGAGCCACCGTACAGGTTAAAGGCGTCAAGGGTGCCGGTGCAATTACCGACCTTGATGGTAACTTTGTCATCGATGCAGATGCTAACCAGACCTTGGTTATCACCTACATTGGCTACAAGGATGCAGAAATCCGTCCTTCAGCCAACATGAAGATTACTCTGAAACAAGACGACAAAGCTTTGGACGAAGTGGTTGTTGTAGGTTACGGTGTTCAGAAGAAGAGCGTGGTAACTGCTGCTATCGCTAAAGTGAGCACCGAAGATTTGGCTGGTAAGAGTCCAGTGCGTGTTGATAACGCATTGAAGGGTCTGGCTGCCGGTGTCAACGTAACCTCTTCTTCTGGTCAGCCTGGTGCATCTCCTAAGGTTCGTATTCGTGGTACAGGTACTATCAGCAATTCAGATCCTCTCTACATCGTAGACGGCATGCCTATCGAGGGTGGTCTCGACTATCTCAACCCTAGTGATATCCAGAGTATCGAGGTGTTGAAGGATGCTGCTTCGGGTGCTATCTATGGTGCCCGTGCTGCCAACGGTGTAATTCTCGTAACCACCAAGAAGGGTAAGATAGGAAAGGCACAGATCAACTATAACTTCTCTTACGGTTGGCAAAGCGCATGGAAGAAGCGTGATGTGACAAGCGCCACTGACTACGCCATCCTTCAGAACGAGCGTGCAGTGAATGGTGGTCAGGCTCCTATCTATGCTGATCCATACAAACTGACTGACTCTAATGGCAATCCTATCAATGGATTTGGTACTGATTGGCAGGACTTGGTATTCAACGACAATGCCCCTGTACAGAACCATGAGGTAAGCATCAGTGGTGCCTCTGAAAAAATCAACTACTACCTCTCCATGGGCTACTACAAGCAGGAAGGTATCGTAGGTGGTAACTACGGACAGAGCAACTATGAGCGTCTCTCTATGCGTAGCAACAACATTTATAATGTATTGGATGCCAGCAAGGATCGCAACTTCCTCAACAAGCTCGATGTAACCGTCAACATGGCTTACACCCGTGTAAAGAGTACAGGTATCGATGCTAATAGTAATGGCTCAGTATTGGGTAGTGCCCTCTATCTTGCTCCAACATTGGCTCCTACGGTAACCAATAGCAATGTGGCGAAGAAGTATTATAATACCTACGAGGATCCTAATACATACGATGCAGATGGTAATATTACAGGTACTCGTGATACTTACGAGCTTCTTCGTGATGCCAATGGCAACTATTATACCATCCCAGGTATGGGAGGTACCTATCAGGAGATGAACAACCCTCTTGCCATGATGGCGCGCCCAGCAGCTAAGAACTGGTCACATAAGTTTGTGCCTAAGTTCTCTATCGACCTCCAGCTCTGGGATAACTTGAAGTATCATTTCACTTATAGTGCAGACCTCAGCTTCTGGGGTTCAGATAGCTACACCGCATCCAAGTATTACCTCTCTGGTAACGTCAAGGCTGAGCATACCCAGGCTTACAAGAGTTCTGACAAGGGTATCAACTGGCAGGTGGAGAATACTTTGACATACGATAAGACTATTGGCAAGCATAGTTTTGCTGTTGTCTTAGGTCAGAGTGCAATGAAGAATAAGAGTGATTATCTGAACGGCAGCCGTTGGAATCTTGTGAATGTAAACAAGCCTTCTATCGACTATGCTACTGGTAAATATAGCCAGACCATCGTGAAGGATGCTGAAGGTAACATCATCTCTGTAGGTGCTCCAACCATTGAGCATGCTGTATCAGGTGGCAATAATGTAGTGCATGCTATATCTTCTCTCTTCGGTCGATTGAGCTATAACTATGATGAGAAGTACATGCTTCAGGCTACAATCCGCCGAGATGGTTCAAGCCGTTTCGGACCATCTCATAAATATGGTACCTTCCCATCTGCCTCTATCGGATGGAATATTATGAACGAGAAATTCATGGAAAGTACTCGCGATTGGTTGAGCAACTTGAAGTTCCGTGCCAGCTGGGGTAAGAATGGTAATGATAACATCGGTGACTTCCGTTATACCGTATTGACCGCTATGGGCAACAACGTGCTCTTCGGAAAGAATGCAGTCAAGTTTAATGGTTCTAAGGCGAATGCCACAGCCAATAAAGACTTGAAGTGGGAGGAGAGTGAGCAGACTGATATCGGTTTCGACTTCGGTTTCTTCGGCAGTGCGCTGACATTCTCAGCTGACTATTATGTAAAGAAGACCAACGGTATGTTGATTACTATGCCTATCCCAAGCTACGTAGGTGAGACCAAGCCAATCGGTAACGTGGGTGACATGAAGAACTCAGGTCTTGAGTTTGAGCTCGGCTATAAGTGGCACATCTCTGATGCTCGCTTCAATGCCAAGGCTAATGTTACCTATCTGCACAATGAGTTGACCAACCTCGGTAATGATACAGGTTACATCGACCTCGATGGCTTCCTGGGTATCTCTGGTGGTGGCACTCGTGGATCTAACGGTCAGCCTTTCCCATACTTCTATGGTTATAAGACAGCTGGTGTGTTCCAGAATATGGCAGAGGTTAATGCTTATACCAATGCAGATGGAAATTTGATCATGCCAGATGCCAAGCCAGGTGATGTACGCTTTGTTGATGTCAATGGTGATGGTAAAATCGATCCAGATGACCGCACCAACATCGGTAATGGTACACCTTCATGGACCTTCGGTTTCAACTTCAATGCTGAGTGGAAGGGTTTCGATCTCAACCTCTTCTTGCAGGGTGTAACAGGTAATAAGGTATTTGATGCTACCTATCGTACAGATGTGTTCTCTGGCAACTTCCCTACTTGGATGCTCGGCAGATGGACTGGTGAGGGTACCTCCAATAAGTATCCTATCCTGAAGAATGGCGATGCTACCAATTGGCAGGTTTCTGACCTCTATATTTGCGATGGCTCTTACTTGAGATTGAAGAACATCTCTTTGGGTTACACCTTGCCAAAGCAGCTTACACAGAAGTTGTCTATCAGTCACTTGCGTTTCTACGTGATGGCAGAGAACCTGATTACCTGGACCAAGTATTGGGGCTTCGACCCTGAAATCTCATCAGGTGGAACTTCTCTCGGTGTAGACTATGGTGTATATCCACAGGCTCGCACCTACACCATCGGCGTAAACCTTTCATTCTAAAATAAGAACCTTTAAAATAAAGACTATTATGAAGACAATAAAATATATAGCTTTAGGAGTGTTGGCAACCAGTATGACACTGGCAAACACATCTTGCAGCGACAGCTTCCTAGAGGTGGAGAACCCATCAGGTGAAAACCTCGAAGAATATTATACCACAGATGCCCATATCAATGAGGCTCTGAATGCGGCTTACGATCCTATCCACTGGCCAGACTGGGGATTGGGACAGTATAATGCTCTCAATATCGATGCCGAGATAATGGGCGATAACTTCTGGGTAGGCGGTTCTAACAAAACCGATCAACAGCACTGGCACATGCTTGCCAACTATGAGGCAAATGCCAGCAATACCCTTAGCTCACTTTGGACAGTGGACTACTCAGGCATCAAGCGTTGTAATGACCTCTTGAAGTATATTCCTTGGGCAGAGGCAAACTTGACCGAGAAAAACAGGGCATCTTATGAGATGCAGGGTAGAGCCCTCCGTGTATATTTCTACAATAACTTGTGGCACTACTTCGGCAATATTCCTTTCTATCTGGAGAACTTGTCTGCTCCTTACACAGCCCCACAGCTCAAGGCTGATGAAGTATATGACAAATTGATAGTAGAGCTTGAGGCTGTAATTGACTCCAAGGTCCTGCCAATGCGTTGGGACGATGCCAACTGTGGAAGAATGTCGCAGGCCATGTGCTATATGATGTATGCCGAGATGGTGATGTATCAGAATGACAAGACTCGCTATCCTAAGGCTCTCCAGTATATGCAGGAGCTCATCACCGACAAGAGTGACTATGATATAGTAGACGATTACGCCTCTATTTGGAAAGAGAGCGGCGAATGGTGCAAGGAGAGCATCTGGGAAGTAAACTATGAGGATGGTAACAACGAGCGTGGTTGGAATTCACCATTGGCTATTGGTGGTACAATATTGCCTACCTTGATTTCTCCAAACTCTTGGCCTGGTGGCGATGGTTGGAACCAAGGCGGTGACGGTTGGGGATTCCTACCTGTTCGTACCGAAACCTATGCTCTGTTTGCTGACAACGACAAGCGCCGTGATGCTACTGTATGGGACTGTCGTGGCGTGAAATATACCAAACGTTATGAGGATACTGGTCTTTGGCTGGCCAAGTATCGTCCGTTCACAGAGAACAATGCTGACGCAGGTTTCGATAATAACCTTAACTATAATAACAATCTTCGTGTATATCGCTTGGCTGAGGCTTACCTCAATGCTGCAGAGCTTTTGTTGGAGACAGGTGGCGATGCTAATCAGGCTAAGGATTATGTGAATAAGATTCGCAACCGTGCAGGAATCGCAGAGCTTGGAGCCGTAACTCTGGATGATGTTATCAATGAGCGCCGCTTGGAGTTTGTAGGTGAGGGTAAGCGTTACTTCGACTTGGTTCGTACAGGCAAGGCTGCTACCGTGTTGGTACCAGACAGCTACGGCTATCGCACCAACTCCTGGACAGAATCCAAGAAGTATATTCCTATCGCTCAGGCAGAGCTTGACTCTGATCCTGCTTTGGTTCAGAATAATTATTAAAACTTATTAAGGTAGAGGAACAATAGTTTCCTCTACCCCCTAATAAAATATTAACTTTAAGATTTCAGCAATATGAAAAAGATATTTCGAAATATGGCTTATGCTCTTCTGGGTGGATTGATGCTCAGCGCATGTTCTGCAGAGGAGTTCTCTGGTGCCAACGGTGAGTTGCCTAATGTAGCCGACTTTGCCGACAACTTCAAGATTGATGTAGACCAAGAGACCAACACAGCCAACTTTTCTTTTGGTGGTGCAGAGGGAGTAAGCCCGGTATGGGTGATAGATGGTGCCTATTCTTCTGCTTTCAACCTCTCTAAGTATTATCGCAAGAAGGGTACTTACGATGTGGAGTGCTTTGTGAAGAACCGTAATGGTATTAGCAAGGAGAGCGTCAAGAAGCATTTCACGGTGGAAAAAACCAAGATGAATGGCTTCGCAGGTTTCGTAGAGGACAGCGAGTTTAATCTCTTCAAGAAAATTACCTTCCCTGAAAAACCTTCTGCTGGCTATTATGCTCCAGGATGGACCCAAATTGCTGACCCGGTTTGTAGCTACAGCAAGGGATGCTATACATTGAAGCTCCCTAAGGCAACTACCGAGCGTTGGCAAGCTCAGGTTCCTTTCAAAAACTTAGGTATCTCTACTAGCGCAGATAAGCATTATGACTTCTCTTGCATCATTACATCTGCCAAGGGACATAATGCCGTTAAAGTGAAACTTTGTGATTCTGGCGCAGGTGGTGATGACATCATTCTCTTTGACTCTAAGGATGTAAATACCGGTCTTGAGGCAGGAGAGCCTAAGTGTATTTTCGGCTCAGACCTCGAAGGTAAGGATATTCAAAACCTGAAGGTGGTATTCGACTTTGGTGGAAATCAGGCTGATGATGAAATCATGATAGAAAGTCTGGTGTTAAAAGATCATGCCAACGATGATGGTACTGTGGTTCCGGTAGAATTGAAGGTGCCATTCGACTATAATACAGCTGGAAACCTTTGGAAGGATGTAGATGAGAATAAGTCATTCGCAAACACCAATTGGTTTGGTGATGCAGGATGGGCACCTATCGAGTGTACTCCTGTTGTCAAGCATGAGGGTAACAAGCATTCTATCGTGATACCTGTAGAAACTCCAGCTGAGCAGTGGCACGCACAATGGGCTTTAACAGAAGTTCCTGTCGCTATCAAGATGGGACAGAAAGTTGATTTCTCTTGTAAAGTAAAAACTTCTGCTCCGTTACCTCTTGCAACCTTTAAACTTTGTGATACAGGCAATGATGATAGCTTCTTGTTTGCTGATATGTATACTGATATACAAGGTGAATATGTTGTCCGTTATGATGATGCCGTGATTAAAGGTAAGAATCCTGGAGATATGGACAAAATAAAACTTGTAATGGACTTTGCCGGTGCTCCTAAGGATGCAGAAATAACTGTCAGCGATATCGTTTTGATTGTGAAATAGGCTTTAGGTTTTATAGGTTTATATAGAATTATACAGGAGCTGCTCCTATAAATAAGTAAGTAGGAGTGGCTCCCTTTCTAAATTTTAAATGACATGAAATTCTTGAAAATATTTTCCTTCCTTCTCTCGCTGCTGCTGCTTTCTTGCAGCAGCAGCTCTTCTGACGGCGATGGAGAGGTGACGATATCCTGCTCTCCTACGAGAATAGATGTTCCTGCTAAGGGCGGTACTTATAAAATCATGGTTGTGGCTTCTGAAGGAGGCTGGGAAGCGAGAGCATCCTTCCCTGGAGAAGGTCCTTTAGCAAATGTATACCCTTGGTTTAAAGTGAGTGCCAGCGGTAATAACAAAGCTATGGGTATGGTAACTGTAGATGTGGAAGAGAATAAATCGTCTGTAGCTCTTGACGGAAGTGTCGAGATTTCATTAGAGGATAAGAAGGTATCGGTGTCTGTGCATCAGGCAGGAAAACAGGTTACTCCTATTGAAGGGGGCGAAATGGTGATTCCTGAGGGGTACAAACTGGTCTGGAATGATGAGTTTAATGAAGGCTCTGAGTTGAATAGTACCGACTGGCGTCATGAGGTGCAGAAGTCGGGCTGGGTGAATAATGAACTTCAGAATTATGTGAATGGCTCTGCTGATGGCAAACGAGTAACAGAAATTGCTGATAACCGGCTTTATATCAACTGTTTCAAGGGAAGTAACGGCAAGATTTATTCGGGTCGCGTATATGCTCACGAAACCCAGGGCTGGCTTTACGGTATCTTCGAAGCTCGCATCAAATTGCCTAAAGGTAAAGGCACATGGCCTGCTTTCTGGATGATGCCTTGCAACAATGATTTCGGAGCAAATCCTTGGCCTAAATGTGGCGAGATTGATATTATGGAAGAGGTAGGCTTTAATCCTAACTATACTTCTTCGTCGCTCCATACTGAGAAGTTTAATCACGTGAAGGGAACCCAGATTACCAAGGAGCGTCTGACTGCGGGTGCTGAAGACGGTTTCCACGTTTATCGCCTGGAGTGGACTCCTGATTATATCAAGACCTATGTGGATGGTAAGGAACTGCTCAATTTCAACAATGATGGTAAAAATGATGTGGGTTCATGGCCTTTCAATAAACCATTCTATGTTATCCTCAACCTGGCTTGGGGCGGTGATTGGGGCGGCATGAAGGATGTTGACGAAAGCGCCCTCCCTGTTCAGATGGAAGTGGATTACGTGAGAGTATTCCAGAAAAAATAAGGCTTGATTTTTTTAACTATATAAATAATAAGGTCTTAGGAGAAGTCGTATCTGCACTTACTCCTAAGACTTTTTCTTTTGTTCCAATTTCGCTCTTTTTATTGTCTTTTTCTGCTTTTCTTGCTTACAATTTGCTCATTTCGAATAAAAGTTATAATTTTGCAGTTGAATTTCAAAAATCAGAAAAATAGAATGAAACAGAATAATAGTAAATTATTATATCATCTTGTGGCTTTTGTCACCGTAGCCATCTGGGGAACCACCTTTGTTTCTACCAAGGTGCTGATGCTGAACGGACTTTCGCCAGCACAGATCTTTACGCTCCGTTTCAGTATCGCATACATGATGATGCTGATGGTGAATCATAAGCGGATGTTTGCTGACAGCTGGAAGGATGAGTTTAAAATGGCGATGCTGGGTATTACGGGCGGTTCACTCTATTTCCTGAGTGAGAACGAGGCGATGAATTATACCACAACAACCAATACTTCGCTCATCGTATGCTCCTGTCCGCTCTTTGCTACCTTGCTGGTTCGTTTGGCTTATCGCCATTCTTCGCGTATCAACATGATACAGCTGCTGGGCTCTCTGCTTGCTTTTGTAGGTATGATTATCGTGGTGCTGAATGGCAGATTCGTGCTGCATCTGTCGCCTGTAGGTGATGCCTTGGCTTTTACGGCATGTATGAGCTGGGCTGTCTATTCGCTCCTGATGAAATCGGTATCGGGCGATTATGGCGCAGCTTTTATTACCCGCAAGGTCTTCTTCTATGGTGTGCTTACCATCTTGCCTTATTATCTTATCATCCCTGGGTGGCCGGCATGGGATGTGTTTATGAAGCCTCAGGTGGTGGGTAATCTCTTGTTCCTGGGCTGTTTGGCATCCATGATATGTTTCCTTACATGGAACTGGTGTATCTCTAAGCTGGGAGCCGTGAAAGCTACCAACTGGGTTTATTTCAACCCTATCACCACTATGATTTTCGCCTCTCTGGTATTAGACGAAAAGATTACTCCTTACTTTCTGGCAGGTGCCTGTTGCATCCTGGCAGGTATGTATATTGCGGATAGAATGACGAAGTCGGAATAAAAAATGACGAAGCATAGCTGTAGTTAGAACTAGCCAATGCTAAGAGCATCATGATGCTCTTTACCATTTTGCTTTTCATTAGGCGTTCCGCCGGATTTACCGTCCGGCGGAGCGTTATGGAGATTTTTTATTCCTCGATGACTGAAATCTGCATAGAAACATCCTCTTTTGGGCGATCGCCACGCAATGTTTCGCAGTTCTGAATCTTTTCTACGATGTCAAGTCCTTCCTCCACTTCACCGAAAACGGTGTATTGGTTATCAAGGAAAGGTGTTCCGCCTACTTCTGTATAAGCCTTCTGCTGCTCCTCGGTAAACTTAGGATAGCCCTGCTCCTTGCAGCGCTTCTTGGTTTCATCCACCAGCTTATCCTGGAGCTTCATCAAGCCCTCGCGGTCGCGGTTGCGGCGGAAGTTCATAATTTCATCATGGTGCTCCTTGGCAAGCTGGTTGAAGATGTTCTGTTCCATCTGCATGCCCATCTGCTTTTCCATCTGTTTCAGTTCATTCTGCTTGTAGGTCTTTCCCCATACAATATAGAACTGGCTACCGCTGCTCTCTCGTTCAGGGTTTACCTCATCTCCCAAACGGGCTGCGCTCAAGGCACCACGCTTGTGGAAAAGTTGTGGATAAACGAACTCGGCAGGGATGGTATAGTCAGGACCACCTGTGCCCAGCATCTTGTCTTTAGGAGCGCCTTTGCTGTCTGGATCGCCGCCTTGAATCATAAAATCCTTGATGACACGATGGAAGAGAGTGCCGTCAAAATATCCCTCCTTTGCCAACTTCAAGAAGTTGTCACGATGCTGAGGGGTCTCGTCGTAGAGGCGTACCTTGATGTCGCCCTCTGATGTCTTTATCAATACTTTTGCCATAATCGTTTAATTAAATGTTGAATGTTGAGTGTTGAATGTTGAATGATGAATGTTGAGTTATATCTTGCTTTTGGCTAGCATAGCCCATTGTGCAATTCAACATTCAACATTTAACAATCAACATTCAAAATTATTTATAATACTCATTCCACTCCTTCCTAGCCTCCTGCCAGTCAGTCTGTTCACCTCTGGCTACGGCTTCTTTCTGTCTCTCTGCCTCGTCGCGAGCCTTATCTCGGGCACGTTTTGCCTTCATTGCTTCGATGGTGGCATCGTCGAGAATCTGAATGGCGCCACGCTTGATGGCTTCCTGCAACTCCTCTTCTCCGAAAGCCTTGCCAGGCTCATTGAAGTCAGAGATATTGAATTCATAATCCACACGAAGGTCGTGGCGTATCATTTTCTGTTGTAAACGGTTGCCTGCGTTTTTGAGTCGCAGCAACTTGCCGATTTCCTTGATTTCTCCTGCTGAGTATTTGTTTCTTCCCATTAATATGATTTGATATTATTATTTTTGCGTGCAAAATTAAGCATAATCCTCGACAAAACCAAGAAAAGTTTCAAGGAATTCACAAAAGAATCCCTTTCTCCCTTTACTTTCTTGCCCTTTTTACCCTTTTACCTTTTTACTTTTAAATCACTTCCATGCCTTCTTCTGGTTCAGTTCTATCAGACGGTCGAATTCAAAGTCGGCTTTGATTTTATCCAATATTCTCTTTACGATGATATTCATCACGCTTCCTTTGCTGTAGTTGGCAGAGCACATGAAGTTTACTCGTCCCTCCTTGACAAGCTGGCAGGCTGTTTTCTGTTTATCCTCGTTATCATATACCGCAATCGAGTGGCCGCCATGTTCCTTTACCATCTTCATGCAAGGCACATCGGTTTCTCCATCTCCGAAGTATATCATTCGGGGGAAAGGGATAGGGCGCTTTTCGTCGGGGATATACTGGTTCACTCTTCTGTTGTCGCTCACCTGTTTGATACCCTTGTTGATTTTGAAGAGGAATTGCGTTTTGGTAGTATAGTCTACGGCTACGGCTGGCCAATAGGCGATTCCCTCCTTATTGTAGAGAAAGGAGCAGGCGTAGATGTTCTCAAATTCCTGGGCGATAGGTGTGCCCTCTATCATCTCCTTCAGTCCCGAAGAGTTGATGTAGTGCTTTACGTCCAGTCCGATACTGTTGCCATATTCATTCACGAGTGAAAACCATTGTTTTACGCCGCGGAACAGTTCTACATCCTTGCCGAATTTCTGAAAAGATTCCCGGGTGAGCGAGATATTGTTCTTCTTGGCTTCGTCGAGCATCAGATACATATAGGTCAAAATGCCGTTGGCATCCTTACCCTCTGCAAACTTTCTGTTTTTCTCCCAGAACTCGTCTTTTGTCTTGCCTGTAGCCTGTATGAATCCAAACTCCTGCATATTGCCCGGCGACAGTGTGCCGTCGAAATCATAAACCAGCGCTACCTGTGGTCTCTTCTTTGTCATATCTCGTTCTCCTTTCTTTTATATTTACCCTAAACTGTCTATCTCTTTCGGGGATGTTTTTCTCCCTTAATTTGCAAATATACATAATTTTCAGTGAATTAGCAAACTATTGGGATATAAAAAAACATAATGAAACAAAAAAGGCGTACAAAACTCATTTCTGAGCATTGTACGCCTTTATTATAATATTAGTCTGTATTACTTAACCTCCTCGAAATCTGCGTCCTGAACGTCCTGAGCGCCATCGTTAGCACCCTGCTGTGCCTGCTGACCGCCCTGTGCACCCTGAGGACCTGCCTGCTGACCGCCCTGATACATCTGCTGAGAAGCAGCCTGCATGACGGTGTTCAAGTTGTTGATAGCTGAATCGATAGCTGAAACATCACCAGCCTTGTGAGCATCCTTCAACTGCTGCAATGCCTGCTCGATGCCTGGCTTCTTGT
>ERZ779851.2247-NODE-2247-length-15108-cov-2.491331_pt1 | contig 15108 bp, 11 predicted proteins | sample MGYA00511094_ERZ779851 | MGnify/ENA primary metagenome ERZ779851 (study PRJEB29588, sample SAMEA2155512) | human gut metagenome | biome: human gut; feature: human-associated habitat; material: faeces | place: Denmark | collected 2008/2010 ...
AGAAGTCGGATAATATACGTGTTACTGTTACCTACGGTGGAGAAGGAAACTATATGATCTCGGGGCTTACCATTCGGGAAACCAACGGTCTGGCAGTCATTTTCCTGTTTTTGGTTGTGGTGATCTCCATTCTGGTGAATCTGTTATATACTTATGTGCAGTATGACAGAGAGTATTCGTTATCTGTTTCGCAGAAGGGAATTCATTTCGGTCTGGCGCTCCTTTTGCTGTTCAGTTCCCTGCCTCTGCTGCAGGATACCATGCTGTCCAGCGGAGATCTGGGATACCATATGCTGCGTATGATGGGAATCAAGGATGGCATTCTGGCAGGGCAGTTTCCGGTACGGATTGCACCGAAATGGCAGCAGGGCTACGGATATGCGTCTTCGATCTTTTATGGGGAGACACTTTTGTATGTGGGTGCATTGTTCCGGCTGATCGGCTTTTCCTTTATTACCAGTTATCGACTGTTTCTTTTGTTTATCAATGCACTTACCATACTGGTGGCATATTACAGCTTTCGAAAAATTTTTGAAGACCGTAACATTGGCCTTTTATGTACAGTACTTTATACTTTGTCGGTATATCGTCTCTCCAAGACATATATCTGCGGATCGCTGGGTGAGACTTTCGGAATATTATTTCTGCCACTGATCGCCTGCGGATTTTATCTTGTATTTGCACAGGATGTTACGAAGAAACAATATCATTATTCCTGGATTCCGTTGACGATAGGATTTACTGGGCTAGTGCAGTCACACCTGCTGACGGGAGAACAGGCAGGCGCTTTCACTATTCTGTTGTGTCTGATCTTGATCAAAAAGGTATTCCGCAAGGAGACGTTCTGTTCTCTGGCAAAAACAGTGATCTACAGTGTATTGCTGAGTGCCTGGTTCCTAGTGCCTTTTGCTGATTATATGCTGCGGGGCGATTTTGTGATTCAGCATGTCTCTGGCAGAGTGATCCAGTATAGGGGACTGTATCTGACCAACCTATTATTTACTTTTTTCCGGAACGGCTACAATGTGTTCTATTCCGACAACGGAATGGCAGATAGTCAGCCCATGGGAATGGGAATCGCACTGACTGTGGCACTGTTACTTTGGGCGGGAATGCTCTTTTTCCGCAAAACCACGCACCTGCGCAGGGAAGAAAAGACGTTGGGCAAGATTGCCGGAGGTTTTGCCGTTCTGGCTATGTGGATGTGTCTGTCAATCTTTCCATGGGATAAGATTCATAGCCTGAACGATATTACCGCAACGCTGGTGTCAAGTATTCAATTTCCCAACCGTTTTCTGACCATTGCAACACTGTGTGCAGTACTGGTGGCAGGTGTTGTGGCCAAAGAGATCAAGGGACAGTATGAGACGCACGGATTGCAGTTCTATTTTGCCGGAATGATGGTACTGACTCTGTGCAGCAGTATTTACCTGATGGATGATATGCTTCAGACGGCTGACGATTACCGGATCTACGGAGAGGAAGGAATGGGAAGCGGCTATATTGCCGGAGCGGAATACCTGCCCTACGGAGCGGATGCCTCCCTGTTCTGGCCCCATGATCCTTATGCCGCAGAAACAGTGAATATTACGGACTATCATAAGGATGGAATAAAGATAGACATGCATTGTGAGAACCGGGGTGATAAGACGGAAACGGTGGAATTACCGCTTCTGTATTATTATGGCTACCGGGCATACGACAAGACTACCGGCCAGGAACTGACGATCACCACCAGTGATAATTATGCGGTGTGTGTGGAAGTTCCGGCAGGCTATGACGGAACGGTTCAGGTGACATTCAGAAGCCCCTGGTACTGGAGAGTGGCAGAGGCTGTGAGCTGGCTCAGCCTGCTGGGGCTGATCGCAGGGGTGACACTGGAGAAGAGACGGGAGAGGAAAGCTTCATGAAAATAACAGAAAAATTAAAATTCAAGGGAAATGGTATTTTCTGGTGCCTGGCCGGTATTTTTCTGACAGGAGCACTCCCGCTGCTTACAAATTATTGTCTGAATTCCTCGGAGGTTCCTTACCAGCTGGTTCGTATTGAAAATATGAAAGACTATTTGTCAGCGGGAATTTTTCAGATGGCAATGCCGGTAAACTGGCAGTATGAGCATGGTACGGCAGGTTTGGACGGAAATCTGTTCTGGCTGCTGCCGGTGCTTCTGCGAATGACAGGAGCTGCACTGGAAAGTGTTTACCGGATGTTTCTGATATGTATTTATGCCGTGACAGTGTGCTTTTCCTACAAGACACTGGAAGAAGGATTTCAAAATAAAAAAACAGCGGTGATCGGTACGGCACTGTATTGCTGGGCACCGTGGTATCTGGATGCCTTGTATGGAAGAGCCGCCATTGGGGAAGCGTTAGGCTACGCTTTCCTGCCGGTGTTATTACTGTTTCTGGTGAGGGCAGTCGGGCGGAAAAAAGGAAAACTGCCGCAATGGCTTCTTCTGGCCATAGCGATTTCCTTGCTGTTACAGTCTTCTTTTGCGGTTCTGGAAGTGGGAATGCTTCTGTTAGTGTTCTGCTGCGTATATTATCGCAGACAATTGCTGGAAAAAGACGGCTGGCTGACATTGGGAAAGGCAGTAGCGGCAACACTGTTGTGCAATTTGTGGTATCTGCTGCCGATGCTAAGATATCTTGTGGCATATCGTGATGTGGCAAGATATGTGGGAAGCCGTCCATTTCAGGAAAAGGGAGCTTTTCTTCTGCATTATCTGACCTTCTTTTTCCAGGGAGGTGCCACCTATGATTATAAGAGCAATGGGTTTCAGGGAACGGCTGCCATTGGTGTCGGTCCGGCACTTACGGGACTCTTCTTTTTCCTGCTGTGGCTGAAATTCAGTGGGGCGCTGCAGAAGAAAAACAGTAAAGAAGACAGCACTGCGGGATTGTTCTGGTGCGGAATGCTGGGAATACTTCTCAGTCTTGGCAGCTTTCCCTGGGATCTGCTCCGGCAGAATGCCGTGTTCCAGGTGCTGACCTTCAGTATGCAGTCTCCTGCGATCTTTATGATCCCGGCAATCTGCGGACTGACATTTATAGGATGCGGTCTCCTGAACGCTTACCGGGAGGGAAAATCCGCAACAGAAGCCACCATCCTGGAGACAGCGGTACTTGCGGCAGCTTTTGTGTCGACACAATTTCTGACCAATAAATTGCTGTTAGGCAGAGCACCTTTGTGGATCCGCCAGAAGGAAGATCTGCCGGATGTGGTTCTGATCGAAGCACCGCAGTTTCAGATGAGTGCCGCAGCCGGTGCAGCACAACTGGTAGCAGTGGCGCTCAGCGCTCTTGGCATAGTTGGGATCGTTATATACTGTATACTCACACAGAAGAAAAATCCGGACCGGAAAGTACAAAAGGAGGCAGCGTAGGAAATGGATATGTGGAAGAAATCTGAAATCCTGAAAAACAAAAAATTCCGTATTCTGTTGCTTCTGGAAGTTCTGTTACTGCTGGTGCCTGTGATCGGAATTTTGTGCGGCAATAAAACAATCAGCACTCTGGCAGATGCACAGGTGACAACGGAAGAGGGTGTCATCCGGGAAGCAAAAGGTTATTCCGTGGACGGCAGCAGCAATATCAGCGGTCCCTGGCTGGAAATGAGCGGTTTTTCCATGGCACCCGGTACTTATTGCTATTATGTGACGTATGACACGGATGACAACGGCGTAAATAAGATTAACATTACAAGTGATGGAGAAATCTACAGAGAATTGCTGGAAAACGAGCTTTCCCTGTATTCCGGGAGAACAGAAAGCTCCTGTGAGATCTATGTGACAAGCCGTCTGAAAGCGGATGAAGTAAACATCCACGCAGACTACTACGGAACCGGAAAGCTTACTATTAAGGATATCCGGCTGGTGAAAACCACTGCGTCCTACAGAATGCTGCTTGTGATGTTCCTCCTGGGATTTTTGCTGCTGGATTCGCTGATCATGTTGTATGTGTATATGGGAAAATATCCTCTTGCGCTGGAGAAGAAACTGGTATACTTCGGAATTCCCGCATTGGCGGTCCTGGCTTCCCTACCGGTATTTGTGGATTATATTATGGTGGGAGCCGATTTGGGATTTCACCTGCTTCGTATTGAATTCCTGGCGCAGAGCCTGGCACAGGGAATCTTTCCTGCGAGAGTAGAGCCCATGTGGCTGTATGGGCATGGCTATGCCAACTCACTGTTTTACTGCGATACATTTCTGGTAATTCCGGCAATACTTCGGCTGATCGGTTTCCCCATGAGTGTTTCCTACGATGGATATATCTTTCTGGTCAATCTGGCTACGGCGGTCATAGCGTATATCTGCTTCTGCGGAATTTTCCGTAACCGTGTGACCGGAATGTTCGGAAGTATGTTGTATACGTTGGCACCGTATCGCGTATACAATATTTATAACCGGAGTGCGGTAGGTGAGTACACAGCAATGATCTTCCTGCCGTTGCTGTGCTATGGTTTTTATCGGATCTTCACGGAAGATATGGAGAAAAAGGAGTACCGCCATTCCTGGCTGCTGCCGGTATTGGGCTTTTCCGGTATTATCCAGAGCCATGTATTAAGCTGTGAGATTGCGGGTGTGTTTACCATCCTTTTGTGCTTATTATGTATCCGAAAAGTATTCCGCAAAAGAACTTTCCTGGAACTGGTAAAGGTGGTTGTGGGAACGGTGCTGGCAAATATCTGGTTCCTGCTTCCGATGTTAGATATGATGCTGGCGGATCAATACCGTTATTCCAATAACAGCGGCGTATACATTCAGGATCGGGGAATTTTGGGGGCACAGATATTTTTCACCATGCAGAATGCCGGAAGCAATTCCAGATTTCAGGAGCTGGGAATGGTGGACACAGAGCCTATTTATATAGGTGTTGCCGTATTACTGGGAGTGATTGTGTATTTTGCTATCCGTAACAGGGAAAAGGAACAGGATCCGGCACATGATAAGGCAGCCAAGGTTGCATTTATTCTGGGATGTGTGGCAATTGCGGTAAGTACTTACTATTTCCCCTGGAATGCGCTGAAGGAAGCCAATTCCTTGCTGGAGCTTCTGACTACGATGATCCAGTTTCCTACTAGATTGACGACCATCGCAGCAATTGCCATGACTCTGGTGGCCTGCACGGCGGGACACTGGATGCTCCGGTGGAAGGATAAGGTGGCAAAGACCATATTCCTGGTGGCAGTCTGCGGCGGCTGTATCTTTTTCTCCATGTATCAGACTAACGATCTGCTGCAGACGAAAGATCAGCCGTTGAGATTGAATTCTATGGCATCCATGGGACATTCCGGCATTCTGGGAGCGGAGTACCTGCCTTTGGATGTGGAGTGGAATTTTTATTACCATGATGCATGGCCGTCGGACGGAGTGACAGTGGAAGCTTTTGAGAAGGAAAATCTGAACACGCTGACTACGGTGACGACTGTTGCGGGTCCCGGAGAGTATTATATCGATCTGCCGATGCTTTTGTACAAAGGGTATCATGCCAAGGATATGACAACGGGGAAAAAATTCCCGGTGACTGTAGGTGAGAACGGTCATGTCCGGGCAATCCTGCCGGCGGGCTATCAGGGAACTGTCAAAGTGTGGTATTCCGGCATGTGGTATTGGCGTGTGGCGGAAGGAGTCAGTCTGCTGTTCTGGGTGGCTGTGACCGCCTATGAAATCATCTCGCATAAGAAACAGCGGGAAAGGGAATAGCTGCCAAACTGATTTTTTGTTGAAAACAGAAAATGGAATATAGAAAAAGAAGCAGAAAAAGAGGATGCGGGTATGCCCCGGAGAACGTTTGCATAAAGTAGTAGCGAATAGTTCTGAGAGGAGATACCACATGAAACGTTTTTTCACGGAACACGAAAAAACACTTTGGCCCCTGCTTCTTTTTGCATATATGTTTTTTCTGGGAAGAGGGATTGGAGCCATTGTATACGGACTGCATATGCAACAGGAAATGAGCCCCCGGGAAACAGTGGGAAGTGCATTGGAGAATACGCAGGAGGTACTTTCAGCAGAGAACTGGGGACTGGGATTCGGAACGGAAGGAACGCAGCCCACCGGCACGGCATCTGCGGAAAAACTAAAAGAGTACAATGCCTATTATGTGGGAGATGCGGAGGAGAAAAAGATCTATCTCACTTTTGATTGTGGCTATGAGAACGGTAATAGTTCTGCTATATTGGATGCATTGAAAAAGCATAATGCACCGGCGACCTTTTTTGTGGTAGGACATTTTCTGGAGTCGGCGCCGGAGATGGTGAAACGCATGGTGGAGGACGGACACACCGTGGGAAACCATACCTATCATCATTATGACATGTCGAAAATTTCTGATCCGGCGGTTTTCCGGAAGGAGATGGATGACGTGAGAACTCTTTTTCAGGAGACCACCGGCACGGAGATGGCGATGTACTACCGGCCGCCCCAGGGAAAATACAGTGAGACGAATCTGCAGATGGCAAAGGATCTGGGGTATTCCACTTTTTTCTGGAGCCTGGCATATGTGGACTGGAACGTGGATGCCCAGCCCAGCCACGAGGAAGCTTTTTCCAAGCTGACAGGCAGGATCCACCCCGGAGCGGTGGTGCTGTTACATAATACCTCGAAGACCAATGGGGAGATTCTGGATGAACTGCTCACAAAATGGGAAGAAATGGGTTATACCTTCGGAAAATTGGAAGAACTGGTGCAGTAGGGTTTGACTTCCCCTGCACCATACCCTATAATAGAGGACAGAAAAATATACTGGAGGACAACCATGGAAAAAGAACTGGTAGTTGTCATTGATTTTGGCGGACAGTACAATCAGCTGGTCGCCAGAAGAGTCAGAGAATGCAATGTATATTGCGAGATCTACTCTTACAAGACAGACTTGAATAAGATAAAAGCGATGAATCCCAAGGGAATCATCCTGACCGGCGGCCCCGCAAGCTGCTATGAACCCGGTGCAGCTACCTGCTCCGAGGATCTGTTTAACTTAGGAGTTCCCGTGCTGGGACTCTGTTACGGCGCACAGCTGATGACCCATGTGCTGGGTGGCAAGGTTGAACGTGCAGCCGTTCGGGAATATGGCAAGACTGAGGTGAAGGTAGACCGCAGTTCCAAGCTGTTTTCCGATGTATCCGAGAATACGATCTGCTGGATGAGCCATTTCGACTATATTTCGAAACTGGCACCCGGCTTCCGTGCCGTAGCTACCACTGCAAACTGCCCTGTGGCAGCAGCAGAGTGTGTAGAGCGCGGACTGTATGCGATCCAGTTCCATCCGGAAGTACTCCACACTGCAGAAGGAACGAAGATGATCAACAACTTCGTCAAAAATGTATGCGGCTGCAAAGGCGACTGGAAAATGGATGCATTTGTAGAGAACACGATCAAAGAGATCCGCGAAAAAGTAGGAGACGGAAAAGTACTGCTTGCACTTTCAGGCGGCGTAGATTCTTCCGTTGCAGCAGGTCTTCTTTCCAGAGCCATCGGCAAACAGCTTACCTGTGTATTCGTAGATCACGGTCTGCTGCGTAAAGACGAAGGCGATGAAGTAGAAGGTGTATTTGGACCGAACGGTCAGTTTGATCTGAATTTCATCCGTGTGAATGCACAGGAAAGATATTACAAAAAACTGGCAGGTGTTACCGAGCCGGAAGCAAAACGTAAGATCATCGGTGAAGAATTTATCCGTATTTTTGAAGAAGAGGCCAAGAAGATTGGTGCGGTAGATTTCCTGGCACAGGGAACCATTTATCCGGATGTTGTAGAGAGTGGTCTGGGCGGAGAGTCCGCAGTGATCAAATCTCACCACAATGTAGGCGGACTTCCGGATTTCGTTGATTTTAAAGAAATCATTGAGCCGCTTCGTGATCTTTTCAAAGATGAAGTTCGTAAAGCAGGACTTGAGCTCGGACTTCCTGAAAGACTCGTATTCCGTCAGCCATTCCCAGGACCGGGACTTGGTGTTCGTTGTCCAGGAGCTATTACACGTGATCGTCTTGAAGCAGTGCGCGAGTCTGATGCAATTCTTCGTGAGGAGTTTGACAAGAACGGACTTGCAGGAAAAATCTGGCAGTATTTCACCGTTGTTCCAGAATTTAGATCAACAGGAATTAAAAACGGAAAGCGTGCTTTCGAGTGGTGCTGTATTGTACGTGCAGTATGTACAACTGACGTTATGACAGCAACAGCTGCTGAGATTCCACCTGAAGTGATGGTTCATATTACAGATCGTATCACACATGAAGTTGCAGGAATCAATCGTGTTCTGTATGATTTTACACCAAAGCCTACAGGAACAGTCGAGTTTGAATAGGATATACTATTTTTAGGCAAAAGATATTGTTGCGTCCACGATTGGTCGCAAAAACGAAAATCCCCAGTGTTGTCGCACTGGGGGTTTTCTATTCCATTTTTGGAGCAGGAGGCTTAATCCTGAGGTTGACTACCGCCTAGATCTCATCGTCCAACCATTTGCAAACATAGTAGGCAACTACACTCGCCAGAACGGAGAATATGAAAGATACTATCATATCGAGCATGATTGACTCACCCCCTTTCTCTACCTGTATCGGGGGTGGTAGCCGTATGAGTATATCATAAATGTCTAAATAGGTCAATTTTTTCCGTTTATGGCAACACACTGAAATCAGCCTATATTTAGACTGATTTCAGAAAAACATTCATCAAAATCATCTCGGCGAATATATCCTGTTTTCCCCTGAGACTTGATTTCTACCCATTTTTCTCCGATCTGAACCACCTGCACAGCTCTTCCACTCCGCAACGTCATTCGATCCATGGGTACATAAATTTCTTCTAATCGTGTATATACCATCATATCTTTTCCACATAAATACCAGTCTGCGTTATTCACTTCATCAATACATTCTTGTAATTGAGTTGCCTTTTTGATTGCTTTATTTTGGCTGTTGGTACATACTGCTAAAACAATCAAAAATACCGCTACCGCTACGACTGCCTTCAAAATCCACATTAGCCTTTTTGAGCCTCTATATGCCATTTCTAGCGTTTTTTCCTTTTCAGCATAACTTTTATCAAGCTTTATCTGTTTGCGCTTAAAATTCGCCTTCAGCACGTTTTCCTGCTGCTGCAAATTGGCACTTGCCTGTTCTTCAGCATTCTTTACCTGTTCTCTTACTTGACGTTTTATCTCATCCTCCGCATGATCAGAAGTCCATTTCATTGCTTCGATCATACTCTTCGCTTCGTCTGCTTCTTTCTCTAATCGTTTGTTTTCTTCCTTTAGCTGCCTGTTTTCCTGCAAAACTGTGTCGTTGCCGTTTTGTTTCGTTAGCTTCTCGTTCAGCGATACTATCATTTCGCTTTTCTTCTGCAATTCGCTCTTGAGCGTCGAGTTGTTCGATGAAAGCGTCTGTAGCTGATTGCGCAGCTGCCTGATTAAGCTGCTGTCTTGCTCTTTCTCGTTCATCAGCTCCGTTATTTTCTGTGACTGCTGTTCGATCAAGCTGACGTCTTGCATATTCTTCTGCATCTGCTCGGTTTTTTTCTCTTCGTGCATTGCTTTCAAACCCATTCTCCAGAGTCTCCTTTCCAAAGTCCACTGCATAGTAACTTTCCAGCTTATTATTACGGACTTTACATTGTCGTTCTCCCTGCTGCTGTCTTGCCAGGTCAACAAATGTGATGTACTTGTGCTTGTCCTGCCAGTCCACCCCATACCCCTTTGCCTGCATTTGCTCCATGAAATTTTCTCGACTTGTGGCAGTTTCTTTGCAATCCATGATTGCCAATGCAATCTCCTGCACATAACTTTTAACTTCACCTTTTTCAGCCTGCTTTAAGCGCCTGTAGGTTTCTTTGTTCCATGCTACAGTATCCTCTCTCTCTTCCCCATAAAAAGTTTTCCATTTCTCTGGCACATGAAGTCCCTGTTGCCGGCTCTGCTCATTACACCGATCTTTCAGATCTTGCAAATCAGCTTTACTCCATTGCAGCTTGTGTCCGTCCTCGTAGCTCACACTGTTGACAATAATATGACTGTGAATGTGTCCCCGATCTGTATGAGTCGCTATAAGGACTTCGTAGCCGTCCCATGCTTTGGTAGCCTTCGCAAGTTCGATTGCATTCCTGTGAGCTTGTTCCGGTGTGATCTGCTCGCTCTTATGATAGCTATGAACAAAATGCTTGTATGTCCTGCCGTCCAATTTTCCCCATAATTCCTTAGTTGCCTGCATCTCTTCCTTTACGGTCTCCGCTTCACATCCTAAACCCGTAATTAACTTACTCTCTGTCTTTTCCTTCTTCATCACATAGTCCAGCGCCTGTCCTATGCTCACTTTTGAAGAAACTGCCTTAATGACTGCCATAGCTGCCCCAACTCCTTTTGATTCTCGGTTATCAGGTTATACGAATAATATCCTTTTCCATTCAACGCATGTGCGATCTGATTCAAATTATTTCCGATTCGCTTTAGCTCTGGAATCAGCTCTTTTATTCCATCCGTATTCGTGATTGTCGGCTGCGTAAGTGCTTCAATGATATATTCCTGTTGATTCTTTCCTGACTGTGCCACCTTCTCTTTTATCTGCATCAGTTCTTCCTCTGATACCCTTATGACGATTTGTTTGGGTCTTGTTCTGTTCATTTTGAATTGCTCCTTTCTCTGGCTATCACTTAGTTTTTTGGGGCAGCTGAAGCCGCCCCAAAGGGGGATTGAAGGGGGGATTGCCACCCTCACAAGTTGCTAAAGTATAGCCTTTTGGCTATCACTTTAGGGAACTTGCAAGTAAACTTCAACTTAACCTTAACACCGTGATAGCCACTTGTCAAGCAATGCTGCCCAGTGGTCGACAAAAGCCGACAAAAAAAGAGCATCAAGCTCTGTTGCCTGACACTCCATTCAAGTAATTGCGAAAATCTTGCTTTCTTTTATCCTCCAAAAATTCTTCAACTTTCCAACGCCCTATTACTAAAATGTGTGGCTCTGGCAAAGCAGCTTACTCTCTGTGTTGCTCCTGTTCGTTCATAGTACCTGTGTACTCCTTTCTATCTGCTTTTTTGTGCCTGTGCTTCCACCAAAGGATAAAGGGCAAAAACAGAATCAGCACCACTAAAAAAATGATAAAAAAATATTCTTCCGTTCTGCTTCACTCCCTTTCCTCATAGTTTGAATAAATAAATTATTTTATTTATCGTATATAAATTCTCTTTGTTAGAGTTAGTGGAATATAGCAATATAGTTTACGTAATTTTTTAAAAATATCATGACATTGTAATCTATATATGTTACAATTCAAATGTAGTTATTGACCTTTCACATAGAAAGTGAGGTATTGCTTATGATTAAAAAGCATTTTAAGAAACTCGTCAGTGTTGCTCTTGCCGCTGTCATGGTTATGGGTATGTCCTTGACTGCATTCGCCGCAGAACCCAACGATTGCCTTGCTATTCTCGATGACGGTACTAAAGTAGTTGCCGCTTATCGTGTTGTAAATGGCACTGTTGAAGAACTATCGAAAGACGAATATCTTGAGTTAAAAACCATCGAATCCCAATTTGAAACTCAAAAACAGGCTATGCAAAATAGTCACAAAAAGACCATAACAACAACTCCCCGCATTGGTGGTGTTCCATTTACACGGTTTGATGAAAGAGGACATATAGAAAATTACACTAAGACATCATCACGAACAAGGGTGTCAAACTATGTATACAATAGAAGTAGTAACCCTGCTGAATTGACAATCTCTGGTTCTATAACTAAAGGTGCAGAAGCAAATTACACATTATCATCAGGAGAGAAATCAGCTATTAAGCAGGAGGTTGGTATAAGTTATAGTACATCTTATACTTTCACACAAGAAATCAAAGCTACCATTTCTGCAAAACGCAAAGGCTGGATGGAATTCACTCCTATTATGTATAACTCTTATGGGTACATTCAGAAAGGTGTTACTACCGATATTAGTCCATTCTATGTGATTTCATCTGAAACATGGACAGATGTATATTTTCCAAAACAACTTCCAAATGGACAGCTTGATGGAATATATGAAATCATGGAAAGTTCCCTTTAAATAAAAAAACTGCTGGCATTAGCCAGCAGTTTTTTTATTTAATATATTGCTATTTATATCCTCTCCCTCTTCTATCACAATATAGTTATCACCATCTATCTGTTCAATGTAATATCCATAATGTCCACTATCATTATTTTTCCGCCACCAATATTCTACAATAAACTTATCATTAGTATCAGTACGTTGGCTTACGCTTCTTTGCAAAATATCGTATTCTTTATCTTCTATTAACTTATCTGTAAAAATAACCACGCCTACTGTATCAATAGTTTCAGAAGAATATTCGACCGAATTGCTTGAACAACCATTTAGACAAAGTAGACTCATAAGGAAAATTGCAATACACAATTTTATTTTTTCCCCCAACACATTTTCTTTATCCATGTAAACTCCTTTCGTGTTCACCGTGATTAAATATACTCTAACTGCTTGCCATTTCCATGCAGAAGCTCTTTCTCAATTTCTTCTTTCCCACGAATAACACAAGCATATGTCAGAACTTTTGGATTGTTCGTTGCAATTCCTACCTCTTTCCCGATACATTTCAGAATACAATAATAACTTTCGTTAAAATCTTCAATATCTGTAAATGAGGTTTCATAGTCAACGCTTCCGTCTGCGTACTCCTTGCGAATAATCGCATGGAAACGCCCTATCTGACACTTTCCTACTTTCACCTACCACCATTCCCCCCTTATCGTTATAGTGCCACCATTTGTAAACTGTTTTCTTATCAAGTTTTGTATCTCTAATACAGTCGGCTTTTTTACCTTCTGGATGTAGTTCCCTCCATTTTTCAACAATCTTCTTTTCAGCAAAATGTATTATATCGAATCGTATTTACGAAAGTAAGTTTATACTATGGTCTTTTGTTCTTATATCTAAAAGCTTTTATTTAATATAACTAAGTTTGTATTAGTCCATTTTAAAGGTCAAAGCCAATTGCGGATTCTTCGGTGGATAAAATGTTCCAATAATAATAAAAGGATTAGTACCTACATTATGAAATTTCTTGGTTGTTCCTAAGAAAAAATATATATCTTTTTTACACCATTCTGTGAAATATTTCTCTTTCACTTTTTCACATGCGACTTGTTCATTTCCATTAGCAGCAGCAAGGCAATTCCAATAAAGCATCCCTAATTCCCAATCTTCAATCATGAGTTTTCGTTCTTTACCATCTTCTGATATAAACTTATATGAGAACTCATAAGGCAATTTTTTAGCTACTTTGAATATTCTTTTAGTTTCTTCTACATCAAATAAACTATGTTGGGCTTGATTGGCATATACAACATCTAATTTCTGCTTATTCCATTCTCTTGTAGATTCTTCCCAAACAAAATCAATAATTCTTTGAGGTTTAAATACGGCTAATGATGTTCCTATTTGAGGATTTTTGGCTTCTTCAATAAGCTCAGCCATATTATAACGGACATGTTTTAAAACAATAGACTTTCTTTTTGCCCAGCCATTTTTTGTACCAATTTCTCCTACTATTTTTATTTCATTTGCGAATGCGAAAAGAGATCTGGTCTTTTCATGGTTACTGTTTTGCAAGATGAGTACACTCTATGTTGATGGAAAAGCTCACCAGCCAGTTCTCGTAAGAGAGGACACAAGGTAATGATCATTTGGAAGAGTGAGACATAGTTTTGGTTCTGTTACAACAATCACTTCGTTTCCTTATGGACTCCCGAAAGAAGATATTGGAATAAAGAAAATGATGGAAGAAGTAGATCTGAGAATTGATATAAGAATTAGCTTGATTCAACATATGAAGATGCTGTAGACTCTGTTTTCAACAATGATTCATGGAATCTGCGATTTCAGTACTCCAAGATTCCTAGCATTTATGAAACGAACATCACTTCAACTCTTCTCCCAATTTCCGAAGTGCATCATGCTAAGGAATTCAATGACACTGAAGATCCGGGAGTCATTGCCGATGGAATCCGACAAGTTCCTCAGACACTAGACTGTGCTTTAAATTCAACGTCATCAAATCGACGAAATGCCAAAGGAGGGGTACAATCAATGGACTTCCTCAATTCTAGGTTCAAGGAGATTGTCACAACCAACCCATGTTACCAGGAGGTTTATCACTGGTAGCTAGTTTGCGTCTCAACGAAATGAAGGAAGAAGTTCATGAGAAACGCTATTGTTCCGAGAAAGCTCACAATCTCCTCCATATTTCTGTTAAATCGACAGATTTACCTCGTTCCATTCTCAAAGAGATATGATTCGTAGATATCTCGAATAAGATCATTGATGGTTTCACTCCAACATTCGCATCTGAAACGATTCCAGATCTTGAGGTTGAGGGATTGACTCCAGACATGGAACAATTCGCTGATGATTATCATATCCCAGCGAAGTCTGTACTTCCAATAATCTCTGACATTTCTTTTCCCACCTCTTCATCGATACTTCGTTCAACAGATCTACCCAATGTATCCGAAGTTCTAGAAGAGCCTTTGAAACCCAGTGACCCAGCTACATCCGAACTCGTAACCACCGATCCTGCTGTCACCAAACCCAAACCAAAAGAAGTACCGATTTCAGACTTATCAGACGTGGAACTGGCAAACAAGATCCGTCAATTGTTACAGATCCAGACAGCAGAGAAATCATTTGTCAATAATATATCCAATCGTGGTATCAAGCTGAATAACCGAGATAGTCGTTGGGGTATTATTGATGAGACTGATATGACACACTTTCATGAAATGGTTTCTCATATGGCTCAGAACTTCCCTTTTGAGTTGGATGATTTCCAGAAACGTTCGATTGTTCATCTTGAACGAGGTGAGAGCGTGTATGTATGTGCTCATACTTCGGCAGGAAAGACTGTTGTGGCCGATTATGCTATCTCATTGTGTCAACAGCATATGACCAAATGCATTTACACATCCCCTGTGAAAGCACTCTCTAATCAGAAGTATCATGATTTCAAACAGAAATACGAAGACGTGGGTATTGTCACAGGAGATGTTTCTGTGAATCCTACCGCAGGTACACTAATCATGACAACCGAAATTCTACGTGAAATGC
>ERZ779851.2260-NODE-2260-length-15014-cov-11.746975_pt1 | contig 15014 bp, 19 predicted proteins | sample MGYA00511094_ERZ779851 | MGnify/ENA primary metagenome ERZ779851 (study PRJEB29588, sample SAMEA2155512) | human gut metagenome | biome: human gut; feature: human-associated habitat; material: faeces | place: Denmark | collected 2008/2010 ...
AAATCCATGCATTTTTAAATTGGAAAAAAACAGCATTTTTCTATTGACATTTACAAATTTGGAACATTTTCCTAAAATAAACAATAGGATTTTATCATAAAGTAATTATAAAAAACAAAAAAAAATTTATAATTTCAAAAAAAATCCTTGAAACGCTTGACTTTTTAAATAAAATATGGTAAATTATATAAGCTATGTTCTATAAATTGGGGCATAGCTTAAAAAACGCATCGTTAAAACCCAAAAATAAAGTCGGAGGTGGAGTTAATGGCTACAAAGGGACCAAGAGAAAATATAACATTAGAATGTACAGAATGTAAAAGAAGAAATTATATGACAAGCAAGAATAAAAGAAACAATACAGAAAGATTAGAGGTTGAAAAATATTGCAAATTCTGCAAAAAAAGAACAACACACAAAGAAACAAAATAAGGCAATAAGCTGTTTTAAGGAGGAAATAAAATGGCTAATGAAAAAGAAACTAAGAATAAAAAAGAAACAAAAAACAAAAAAAGTTTTTTCAAAGATTTCAAAGCAGAATTAAAGAAGGTTATTTGGCCAACACCAAAACAACTTGCAAATAATACGATTGCAGTTGTTGTTATAGTAATAATTACAGCGACTATAGTATTTGTATTAGACGTAGTATTTGATTTGTTTAGCAAATATGGAATAAATAATTTGAAATCACATATTAGGGGTTATAATACAGTTCAAGTTCAAGATGAACATAATCACGGGCAAGAGCACGAAGATGAAAACAAAGTTACAGAGAATGTTGTAAATGACATTATAAATAATACTGTAAGTGAATAATAAAAAGGTTTTATATTACTTTAAAAAGGAGGCTTAAATAAGATGTCTCAAGTAGAAGAAAATCTAGAACCAAGATGGTATGTAGTACATACATACTCAGGATATGAAAATAAAGTTAAAACAGATCTAGAGAAGACTGTAAAAAATAGAGAGCTTGAAGACTATTTCTTTGATATTGTTGTTCCAATGGAGGAACAAATAGAAATCAAAGATGGAAAAAGAAAAGCAAACTTAAAAAAAGTTTTCCCTGGATATGTGCTAATAAAAATGATTGTAACTGAAGAATCTTGGTATATAGTTAGAAATACTAGAGGAGTTACAGGATTTGTTGGTTCAGGAACCGATCCTATACCACTTACAAATGAAGAAATAAGAAGTATGGGATTTGAAACAGCAGTAGTTGAAATCAACTATGATGTAGACGATTCAGTTAAAATTTTAAATGGAGCATTAGCAGGATTTATTGGTACAGTTCAAGAAATAAACAAAGAAAAAGGAAAAGTGAAAGTTCTTGTTTCAATGTTTGGAAGAGAAACACCAGTAGAACTTGAGTTTGCTCAAGTAGAAAAGGTATAAAATATAATTTATAAATTGAAAGGAAGTTTTTAAAATGGCTCAGAAAGAAGTTACTAATATAGTAAAATTACAAATTGAAGCTGGAAAAGCAACACCAGCGCCACCAGTAGGACCAGCTTTAGGTTCAACAGGTATAAACATTATGCAATTTACAAAGGAATTTAATGAAAAAACAGCAAATCAACCAGGTATGATAATTCCAGTTGTTATAACAGTATATTCAGATAAATCATTTACTTTTATAACAAAAGTACCACCAGTTGCTGTATTAATTAAAAAAGCAATTAAATTAGAAAAAGGTTCTGGAAAACCAAACAAAGACAAAGTTGCAACCATTACAAAGGAACAAGTTAAAGATATTGCAAAGCAAAAAATGGAAGACTTAAATGCAGCATCAATAGAAGCTGCTATGAGTATGGTGGCTGGTACAGCTCGTTCTATGGGTGTTACAGTGATTGAATAAATGATATATAGCAAATATATATATAAATTATTGGGAGGAGAAATCCGTTATTACCAAAAGGAGGATATTATGAAGAGAGGTAAGTTATATCAAGAAAGCGAAAAGCTTATTGATAAAACAAAAAATTACAATGCCAAAGAGGCAATTGAGGTATTAACAAATATGCCTAAAAGAAAATTTGATGAAACATTAGAATTACACGTAAAATTGGGTGTGGATTCAAAGCAAGCTGACCAACAAGTTAGAGGAACAGTAGTTCTTCCAAATGGTACAGGAAAAACTCAAAGAGTTTTAGTATTTGCAAAAGGTGATAAAGCAAAAGAAGCTGAAGCAGCTGGAGCAGACTTTGTTGGAGCAGAAGAATTAGTTCCAAAAATTGAAAAAGAAAACTGGTTTGATTATGATGTAATTGTAGCAACACCAGATATGATGGGTGTTATAGGAAGATTAGGTAAAGTATTAGGACCTAAAGGATTAATGCCAAACCCAAAATCTGGAACAGTTACAATGGATGTAACAAAAGCCATAAATGAAATTAAATCTGGTAAAGTTGAATATAGATTAGATAAATCTAACATAATTCACTTAGGATTTGGAAAAGTATCTTTTGGAGCAGACAAATTATTTGAAAACTATGAAACAGTTATGGATGCTATAATAAAAGCAAAACCAGCAGCAGCAAAGGGACAATACATTAAGAGTATTGCAATTACAACAACAATGGGACCTGGAATTCATGTTGGTTAATTAAATATTGCCAAAGACAGTAGGCAAAAAATAAGTCCTACCGAGGTAAATTTGTAAGAGACATAAAGCTCTTGAATTACCTTGCTTGTAGGTATTCAAGAGTTTTTAATTTTAATATATAAATAATTTGGAGGTGAAAACAGAAAATGGCAAGTGAAAAAATTCTAAACCAAAAGAAAAAAGAAGTTGAAGAATTAGCTGAAAAAATTAAAAAAGCTAAATTAGTTCTTTTAACAGATTATAAAGGAATTAATGTTGAAGATGTAACAAAATTAAGAGCATCTTTAAGAACAACAGATACAGAATACAAGGTTATAAAAAATAATATAACAAAAAGAGCACTTGAAGTATGCAACATAGAAGGACTAGAAGAACAACTTTTAGGAACAACAGCAGTTATTATAGGATACGAGGATTACTTAGAACCATTAAAAGCAATCTACAAATATTCTAAAGATAATGAATTCTACAAAATTAAAGGTGGAATTATTGAAGGAAAGGTAGTTCCAGTAGAAGAATTAATTACACTAGCAAAACTACCATCAAGAGAGACTTTAATAGCACAACTTGCTGGAGCTTTACTTGGAAATATTTCAAAACTTGCAGTTGCACTTAGTGAGGTTTCAAAACAAAAAGAAGCAACAGCGTAGAATTTGCATAAAGCAGCATCTCGCGTTGTCAAACGTCGTAAAAATTTTTCAACATACATTTGTATAGTTTCAAAAATTTTTACCAGTTTTCCTAACGATATACTACTTTCTACAAATTCATATAAAATTAAAAAATCAAATAGGGTTGTGACCAACACAAAATAAAAATTTAAATTAAAAAGGAGAGATTAATAATGGCAGACATTGCAAAATTATTAGAAGAAATAGATAGCTTAACAGTTATCGAATTATCAGAATTAGTAAAAGGAATTGAAGAAAAATATGGAGTATCAGCTCAAGCAGTAGCAGCACCAGTAGCAGGAGCAGCTGGAGTAGCAGCAGCTGAAGAAAAAACATCATTTAATGTTGTATTAAAAGAAGCAGGTGCTAACAAAATAGCAGTTATAAAAGTTGTTAGAGATGTTACAGGATTAGGATTAAAAGAAGCTAAGGATCTAGTAGACGGAGCACCAAAAACAGTTAAAGAAGGAGCATCAAAAGAAGATGCTGAAGCTATGAAAGCAAAATTCGAAGAAGCAGGAGCAGTAGTAGAATTAGCTTAAATTCATGTAAGTTAATATATCAAAGGACTTAAAGGTAATAAACTTTAGGTCCTTTTTTATTATGTAGGAAAAATCGACTTTTATATTGACCATATATAAAAGCTCCGACAAGATTGGGTGAATTTAGTAAATTAAGGGGGAATAGTAACAAACTATTTATATAAATTCCTAAAATAAAAAAAGAAAAAAAACAAAAAATTAAAAAAATGGTTATAGGGTATTGACAGATTAATATAGATGGTAGTATAATAATTATGTTGTCAAATCGCGGGGTGGAGCAGTTGGCAGCTCGTCGGGCTCATAAAACTGTTACTCCATCCCGGACGAAAGAAAATTTTTTGTTCAAATATCAATAGTTTTATGAGTCAACAGGAGAAATCCTATATATCTAGCATATTTCCAAAAAAGAATTAAGAGTAATTTAAAAGTAAAAAAAAGAATTTAAAGGAATTTAAAATTAACCTTTTCTTACAAAACAAGGGTAAAAAACAAGGGTAACACTTAAAAATAGACAAGGGTATATAAGGGTATAAAAAAGTTAGAGAATCAAGTGGTTTAGAAAAATGAATATAAAGTATATAGTAGGATAGAGAAAAATCTCTACCCTCTTTTTTTGTCCTTAAAATTATTAAGGGTGGTGATAAAATTGTTTTGGTTTGGTTTAATAATAGGTCTTGTGTTAGGAGCTAACATGAGTCTTTTTTTATATGCAATGATTTTAATTGGAAAGGATGGTGATAAAATGTGATATTAGCAAGTTTATTATCAAGTAGCAAATATATAATAGTAAATAAAGACTTAATAAAAATGTTAGGACTACATGAAGCTGTTATCTTAGGAGAATTGTGTTCTGAATACTGCTATTGGGAAAATAATAATAGATTGGAAGATGACGGTTATTTTTATTCCACTAGAGAAAACATAGAAAAGAATACAGGAATAAATGCTCACTTTCAAAAGATAGCATTTAAGAATCTAGAGGAAAGACAAATTGTATTTTCAAAAAAGATGGGTATTCCTTGTAAGAAATATTATAAATTAAATGAAAATAAAATTATAGAATGCTTGAAAATGGCTAAACTTCCAGTCGGTAACGAGGTAATGAACAAGGAAGAAACCTCGTTATCAACAATACCAACATCTGATACAGTACAAGATGAAAATATGGTGTTCATAAATAATAATAATATAATTAATAATATAAATAATAATAAAGAACACACTCACAATCAAACAGAAACAGAAGAAAAAATTGAATATGCAAAATTAGTTACAATGACTAAAGGTGAATATCAAGATCTAATTAATTGCTACGGTAATGAATTGGCAATGCAATTAATTGAACAATTAAGTTTATACAAACAAGCTCATGGTAAGTCTTATGATAATGACTATGCAGCTATACTCTATTGGGTTACTGAAAGAATAAGAGAACTCGAAAAGAAGGATTCCAAAAACCGAATAGATAATAACTTGAAACTTCAAAAAACAAATTTTAATCAGAGGGAATACCCCCCTGGTTTTTTTGATAATTTATATGCAAATAAAAATTAGGAGGATTGATTATGCGAGAAATTATAAAAAAATATTATGAATTAGATGATGAAAATAAGGATTTATTATATCCAATGTATTTATTCCACGAATTGGAAAACCAATTAAATGAAGCTGAAACTATTGATATTTATACTATTGCTGATGAAGAAAAAATTTTAAATATTGCGATTGATTGTTCATATATAACTGATTTGGATGGTCAAGAAATTATAAGAAGATTGTTAGAAATACTAAAATGCAGGGATATTGAAATTGATGATATTTTAGAGCTAACATCAGAAGAATTAAAGGAACTGATATTAGATATAAATGATAAGTCTAATTGTAATAATGATGCAATACAAGTTATTAAAAAGTTTATATATAAAGATTCATTTTGTGTATTTTATAAATATGAAAATAGATATTTCTTGGCTTTTGACGAAGGTGAAGATGTTAATGTGATAATATTTAATAATATAGAAGAAATTTTAGGAAATCTAATTGACTCTTATTTAGCATTAGACAAAAAGGATTAAAGTATATGTATAATTCTGCATTTCCAAAGATAGAATACTACTTATATAATTATAAAGAAATTTCAGATAGAATAAATAAATTAAATACACAAAACTCCGATCTTGACTATAATCATTTTAATTATGGTCTATGGATAAGAACAAAACTCAATAGAGGAAATAGTTTAGAAAATCAAGTTGTAAACAAAATTAACAATGAATGTATTATAAAAAAATTAAACTTATGGAAAAAATTAATTCAAGAAGTTTTAAAGAAATACAAAGAAACCGATTCTTTGAAATATAAATTTATATGCTTAAAATACATAAAAAAATTAAGTGATACAGAAATTGAGGAAATATTAAAAATTGATAAATATAAACAAAAAGATATAAGAGCAAATATACTGCATTATATCTTTTTGCTTTGTTTAAAGAAAAATATTTTAAGGGAGGTGAAATAGTTTGTGAGTACCAAAATATATAAAGTAATCTCAAGAATCTTGTGCTATGATGAGTGCAAGTGTACTGTAAATAGTGCAATTTTTATCAATAAGGACTTAGCATTAGAATATTATAAAGATTTAGTTGAATCCGCCAAAAGATATGATTTAGACTTAGATAACTATACGATAGATGAAAGTGAAACATCTTTTGAAGGTTATTTAAACAATCGTGCTTTTGAAGATAGTATAGCTATTTGGATTGAAGAAGATGAAATTTATGAGGAATTAGAAAAAACAAATGAAGATATGGAGAAAAGCTATGAAATTTAAAAAAGTAATTATAGTAGTTCTTCTTTTTGTATGTTGTATTTTATTTATTATATCGACTTCTATTTTAATAAAACACTACCTTGATTATAAAAATAATAAGATTATTACAGAACAATTAGTTCAAGAGGTTATTAAAATTGATACTAATAAAGAAATTTCCACAACTACTATTGATTGGCAAAAATTAAGAGCAATAAACGATGATATTGTTGCTTGGATTGAAATACCAGATACTAATATAAATTATCCCATATTAAAAGATGTTTATAACTTATATTACTTAAAACATGACTATAATAAACAATATAGTTCTAGTGGTTCTATATTTACAAGTAATATTAATCCATTTATTGAAAACGAAACTATTATTTATGGTCATAATATGAAAAATAATACCATGTTTTCAGAACTTGGAAAATATTTAAAAAAAGATTTTTTAGATTCTCATAATTTAATAAAAATATATACACCAAATGGAAATTATGAAGGAACAATATTTAGTGTTTATTCTACTTCTGTTAATGATGAGAATAAGAATATTAAAAATCTTAACTTTAATGAAAGAATACAGTATTATGAAAAATCAAGTAAACAAAGTATAAACAAAGTAAAAAACATTAATAAAATAATAAAGCTATCAACTTGCTCATATCTAAATACAAGAACCAGTCCAACTGATCAAAGGTACTACATTATTGCTTCACTCTCCCCTATAAGTTAGAGATTTAAAAAAAAGAGCTGACAAATTGTGGAAAATACGCTATTATTATTATAAGAGGTGATATTAGATGAAAAAATACCTTTTAATTATAATAATAATAGTTACTATATTATTACTATTTCCTACATTATTTTTAGCAAGAGTTTCTTATAGAAATAAAACACCAAATAGAAAAAATGTAGAATTTAACTCAACTTTAGACAATAATATAATAAATACTGAAACTCAAAATGAAAATTCTAATAATACAACTATTATGGATAATTCAAATAGTAATAATATTATCAATGACACTATGAAAGCAAAAGAAGATACTACTTCTAAAAGTGATACTAACAATGAAGATAACAAATCTTCTAATGATGTATTATCTTCAAAAAAAGATGATACTAAAAAGCAAACTACTTCAAAAACTGAATCAACAACTAATTCTAAAAAGCAATCTACAAAAGATGATGAACCATCTTCTAATGATAAAAAAAGTACAGAGGTTACAAAACCTAAAGTAGAACCAGAGAAACCAAAAGTTACTGAATCAAAAGAATGTAAACATTATCCAGAGGTTGGTAATTCTGGGAAATGGTACAATTCTAAACAAGATGCTATTAATGAATATAAGACTATAATAAAAGAATATGGCGACAAATGGAAAAATGATGAAATGTCTGATGATGAGTTTAAAGCTAAATCTCCTTGTGGATATGATACTTGGGATTGTATGTACTGTGGCAAATATACAATTAATTATCATTATAGAAAATCGGAAGAATAAAGAAAAGTCAAGTTATCTTGGCTTTTTTATTATGGAGGCTAAAAATGAATAAAGGTGTATTATCACAAATAAAAAAATTAGAAAAAGCTAAACAATCTAAATTAGAACAATTGGGAAAAATTCAAACAGAAATAAATGACTTAGACAATGAGTTAAAAAAGTATTACTCCCTACAAAAATCGTATGAAAATCTAGAAAAAAAATTTAACAATTTAATAAACGGTGGTACAAATGGATGAACAAAGTCAAGAATTAATAAAAAGGTATAAAAGATATATTAGAAGAAAAAAAATAATGATATTCCTAATACTTCTCCTCTTATTGGCGATAGGATGTATATTTTTTAAAAGTTATTATCCATCTTCTAATAGTGAAGATAAAACTATACCTACTAATACGATTGAAGAAGAACCTAATTCTTTAGAAATAAACAATATAATAGAAGAAGTTATTTCTAATGAATTAGTTGAAACCACAAAAGAAATACCTAAAACAAAAGAAATACAAAATACAAAAGAGAGTGAGAAAAAAACTAATGATAAAAACAATAATTCTAATAATAAAAGTTCATCAAATTCAAAAAAAAATACAAATCAAAAGAATAAACCACCGAATAAAGATTTCTTATTTACAGATGGTTACAATATGAATAATGTATCTCAAGCAGCATACGAATATCTTAATTCAAGTGGGTTTGCTGGTGAATGTAGACCAATTAAAGATGATGATGGAATTTATTTAGGTATGAGAGTAATATTTTATTAAAAAGAGCAAGAAAACTTGTTCTTTTTTTATTGAGGAGGAATCATGAAAAAAATATTAAATTTTAATTTGAAGAAAAAAATATTAGCATTACTATTTATAACAATAACTATATTTATGACAATTCAACCAATTATATATGCTATAACTCCAAGTGGTGGTGGAAAATGGGTTGCTGGTCAGTGGGATTCAAGAATTTTTACTACTGAAAATAAAAACAATGTGGGTATGTTACTACGTAGATTGGTAAACTATACTACAGGCGAAAAGATAACTACATTCTGTCGGAGAACATTTTGTTAATTCTCCAACTGGAACTATTGAGGAAGCGACACATTCAAAACCAGAAAGTGCCACTTTAAAACTAGCATGTAAAGTAGCGTACTTTGGTTGGTATGACAAATATGGCGATTGGGCTATGAATGGTGGGATAATGTCAGAAAGTAATAGAGAAAAATTACTTGACTATGTTTTTACACAACAATATATTTGGGAAAGTATGAAACAATCTGATGCGACTTTTGTAGATTCAGATATACAAAAACAATATGTTGAGTTTAAAAAAGAAATTGATGAAAAGATTAGTAAAATGGAAAAAGTGCCTAGTTTTGACTCTACTACTCAGAAAGTATTATTTGGTCAAACAACGATACTTAAAGATAAGAATAAAGTTTTAAAAGACTATAAGAGCATTGATAAAACTGTTGATGGAATTAGATTCAAACATACTCAAGGTGAAAACACATTAGAAATTACAGTTAATCAAAATTGCACACTTAACAAATTTGCTTTTGATGATTCTGATGCTTTAGATTGGGGACTTTACAAGGATGGTACAGAAGATAATGATACATCTGTATATATAACATTCAAAAAAGGTGTGCAAGATCAGTTGTATGCTTTGAATTATAACGACCCCGTTACAATGGCTTTGAAAATAACTATTGAAAAGCTAGGTAGTCTAGAATTAAGCAAATTAAATGAAGAAGGTAATTTAATTGATGGTGCAATATATCAAGTAGATGGTCCTTCTGGATATAGTAAAGAAGTTACAATTACTAACGGAAGAATTAAATTAGAAAATCTAAAAGTTGGTACATATACTGTAAAAGAGAAAAAAGCTCCCTACTCTTATGTACTTGATACAAAGTCTTATTCTGTTGAAGTTAAGGCAAATGAAACTGCAAAACAAGTTATTGTTAATAAAGAAGTTACTGGTACTTGGGAATTAACTAAATTAAACAATGATGAAACAGCATTTATTGAAGGTGCAGCATTTAGACTTTGGAATAACAACGGATATGATAAAACATTTTATACTGATTCAAATGGAAGAATTAAAGTTGAAGGCTTAAAATTAGGCAAGTATTATTATCAAGAGAGTTCAGCTACAGAAGGATATTTAATTGATTCAAAAGAATACTCTTTTACTTTAGAATATGAAGGTCAATTAAAAAGCATTGTATATAAATATGATTCTTTAAAGAATTCAGAACCAACAGCTACAATTTCCTTAATCAAGGAAGATAGTCAAACAGGTAATATTCCTCAAGGTGATGCAACATTTAACGGTGCAAAATATGGATTATTTGCTAATGAAGATATATATAATAAGGCAAGAACAACTAAAAAATATTCAAAAGGTGATTTAGTTGCAACCAGAATTATTGATAATCAAGGAAAAACGGAAGATATAACCAACCTTCCTTTAGGTAAATACATTTTAAAGGAATTGGAGAGTTCTGAGGGTTATCTACTTGATACTAAAGAATATGTAATAGATTTGAAATATAAAGATCAATACACCAAGATTATAACTGAAAGCATAATAAGTAAAGAAGATATAAAAAGTCAACAAATTCATATATTCAAGGCAGGTATAAAAGAATTATCTGGTGAGGTTAAGGGATTAAAAGATGCAGAATTTACGATTAAACTATATAGTGATGTGGAAAGAGCTTTAGCAAAAGGATACACTTATGCAGAAATTTGGAATGGTTTAGATGAAAATGGAAATACAGTTTCAGTTAATCCTACTAGAGTTGCAGAAGCACAGAAAATTGCTAAAACTTATGATATAGTTAAAACAGATGAAAATGGAAATGCTTATACTAAACTTTTACCTTATGGGACTTTTTGGGGAAAAGAAACATATACTCCAAATGACTTCATCACGGCTACAGATTTTTCATTTACAGTAAATAAAGATACATCTGAAATTGAGGAAATTGCTCAAAAAGTAAAAAATATCTTTATAAACAATGAACAAATGGAGTCATATATTAAATTAATAAAAAAAGACAAAAATACTGGGAAATTAGTTTCTTTAAATGGTACAAGTTTCGTTATAAAAGCTGCTGAAAATATATATGATAGAGGAACAAAAAAATTAATATACTCTAAAGGTCAAACAATAACTCAAAAAGTTGGAACAAAAGTATATTCTAGTTTTACTACAAATGCTGATAATGTAATTATTCCAGACAATTCATATTTTTCAGAAGATAATGACAAGGCTACAGTTGTTACTCCTCTTACTTTACCAGTTGGACATTATGAAGTTTATGAAAATTCTATTGCAAAAGGATTCTTGGATTTAACAGAACCTGTAAAATTTGAAATTGAGAATATTCGTACTTATGAAAAGGATGAAACAGGCGACTATATAAAAGAAGTTATAATAGAAAATGAACAACCAACAGCTAAAATAGTAATAAATAAAAAAATAAATTTAAGACAAGATGTAGATACTTCTTTGTTAAATGATATTGATTTTACTCAAATTCAATTTGAGCTAAAAGCAAAAACAGATATTATTGATATGGCTGATGGAAGCGTTATATATAGTGCAGGTACATCTATAGGAAAATATAATTTACAAAAAGATGCAAGTTTAAAAATTGAAGATTTACCACTTGGGGTGTATGAAATATTTGAATGTGCAACTGCAAAAGGGGTAGTATTAGATACTACAGTACATGAAGTAAAATTTGAACAAAAAGATACAACTACAAAGATTTATATAGCAACGCTTGATATTTCAAATGAAACAACAATAACACAATTTTCAAAACAAGATATAACAGGAGATAAAGAATTACCAAATGCACATTTATCTATTCTTGATGAAAATGAAAACATAATAGATAGTTGGGTTTCAACTGAAAAACAACATATCATAGAAGGGCTAGAAGTTGATAAACAATATATTTTACATGAAGATTTATCTCCTTTAGGTTTTGCAAAAGCTACAGATATTTTCTTTAAAATAACAAATACAAATGAAATTCAAGAAGTTAAGATGATAGACAAAATTATAGAAATGTCTAAAGTTGACATCTCTGGTAATGAAATAATTGGTGCTAATATGAAAGTATTAGATGAAAACAATGAGATTGTTGATGAATGGATTTCTGAAAAAGAACCTCACAAAATTAAGAATTTAGAAGAAGGCAAAACATACACACTAATAGAAGAATTACCAGCTGATGGCTATGTGAAGGCATCTAATATTGAATTTACTGTTACAACAGATAAGGAAACTCAAAAAATTGTAATGGTTGATAAAATTGTGGAAATGTCTAAAGTTGATGTTTCTGGTAATGAAATAATTGGTGCTAATATGAAAGTATTAGATGAAAACAATGAAATTATTGATGAATGGATTTCTGAAAAAGAACCTCATAAAATCAAGAATTTAGAAGAAGGTAAAACATACACGCTGATAGAAGAACTACCAGCTGATGGCTATGTGAAGGCATCTAACATTAACTTTACTGTAACTACAGATAAGGAAACTCAAAAGGTTATAATGATTGATAAGATTTTAAAAGTATTAAAAATTGATTCATTAACTGGTGATGCAGTTACTGACTGCGAACTAGAAGTTGTCGATGCTGATGGAAAAGTTATTGATTCTTGGATTTCTACTAAAGAAGCACATATTGTTAAAGGATTAGAAGAAAATAAAACCTATACTCTAATTGAAAAAAAATCAGCACTAGGATACAACATAGCTGAAAATATTACCTTTACAGTAACCACAGATAAAGAAACACAAATTATTGAATTAAAAAATCAACCAATTTTATGCTCTGTAAAAGTCGAAAAAATAGATAAAGCAACAGGAGAACATATAAAATCAAATAAATTTGTTTTTGGATTATTTGAAGATCCGGAATGTACTAAACTTATTAAAGAAGCTGGTGCAAACGAGTTTGAAGGTTCGGCTCTTTTTGATAATCTACGTTATGGCGTATTCTATATAAAAGAGCAAAGAGCTCCTTTGGGTTACGAATTATCTAGTCAAGTTGTAAAAATTGAGATAAATCAAGATGGCGTGTTTGCAGATGGTGTATCTCTAGAAAATGTTGATTCAACATATAGTTTTGTTTATTATAATTCACTACTTCCAATTGTCCAAACTGGTAATGAAACAAATTATGCTCTTTTAGTTGGATTATCAATAGTTTCTTTATCTTGCATAACTGTTGGCATAATATTACTAAGAAAGAAGAAAAATAGATAAATTTAAGTGGGGGATTCTTCCCCACTTTGTTTATTTTTATTGAGAGGTGATTTTTATAGAAATTAATATTATTTATAGTTATGAAGATTTAAGACATTTATTGCTTTCTCAAGATCCGGAAAACTCCTATTACTTATTAGGAGATGATATTTATTTTGAAAAAATGAATAGTGAAACTATAATTACAAGAGAAGTTCTTTTAGAATCCAAAAAATCATTAAAGCAATTAAATGTTATGAAATATATGAAATTTAAAACCAAAAATAACTGTAGTGTTAAAGAAGTATATTGGTTAATTAATGAATTAAGAAAAAAAGTAAAAGTAATAACTTCTATCTTTAACTCTATAAACTGTGAATGTTTAATTATTATTGTTAGTAATAATAATGACTCTATCATAGAAAAACAAATACAAGAATTTTGTGAAGGAGGAGCATTATGGGATACAGATCAGATATACGACTAATAATAAAAAAATCTTCTTTAGGAAAATTAATTCAAGAAGATTCTGAAATAGAAGAAATTATTGAAGATGCTGATATAAATAAAACTTATGGCATTTTATTATATTTAGGTTGGGACGATGTTAGAGGGAAGGTTGTTGATACTTTATCAGATGCTCTTTATAGTATTTCAAATGAAGAAATATCTTATAGATTAACCATCATTGGAGAAAACTTAGAAGATATTGAAGAACAATCATATACTGCAAAGGAAGATGAAAATTTGAATATCCCATTCCCATCCATTATTCGTACCTTTGATGAAAAGGACTTAGAAAGACAAATGGATTATTTTATATTAAATAAAGAAAATCCTCAAAAGGACATTTTTCCGCGGGATATTGTGAAGCGTTTCTGCCTTACACGCTCTACTGTTGCCGGTATTTTGCAGAAAATGGAGCAGAATGGATATATTGAAATGCAGTCTTATCCCGGGGATGCGAGACTGAAGAAAATTGTTCTGACGGAAAAGGGCGATGAAGCCAGTGATCTTGTGAAAGAGCAAATCCGTAGAATGGAACGGCTGTTGGTAAAGGATATGACAGCGGACGATATTGACTGTCTGTTTCAGCTGACACAGAAGATTCGCGAGAACCTCATAGAAGATCTGGAATGTTCGATAAAAAACAAATGTTACGAAAAAAAAGATAATAAGGAGGCCAATCATGATTAAGAAACTGATGAAGAGCATCCGTGAGTACAAGAAGGATTCCCTTTTATCTCCGGCGATGGTCACGCTTGAAGTAATCATGGAAGTGATCATTCCGATGTTGATGGCAAGACTGATCGACTACGGTATTCAGGCACAGAACCTGGGATATATCTGGAAGATGGGTATTCTGCTTGCTGTCACAGCGATGATCTCACTGATGTTCGGTGTGCTTTCCGGTAAATTTGCCGCACGGGCATCTGCCGGATTTGCAAAGAACCTGAGAAAGGATATGTATTACAATGTACAGAATTTTTCTTTCTCCAATATTGATAAATTTTCAACGGCAAGTATCGTAACGCGTCTGACAACGGACGTTACCAACGTGCAGAATGCATATCAGATGATCATCCGTATGGCAGTCCGTGCACCGA
>ERZ779851.2264-NODE-2264-length-15001-cov-3.383715_pt1 | contig 15001 bp, 10 predicted proteins | sample MGYA00511094_ERZ779851 | MGnify/ENA primary metagenome ERZ779851 (study PRJEB29588, sample SAMEA2155512) | human gut metagenome | biome: human gut; feature: human-associated habitat; material: faeces | place: Denmark | collected 2008/2010 ...
CGTTCGGTGGTTATGCTGAGGCCGGTGCCGAGGTGCATGGGCAGATATTGTGTACGGCTGTGGTATCCTTTATCGAGGTTCTCGCTGGTAGATGAGTTGCTGTAAGTCAGTGTATTGTCGTGGCTGATGGGAAGGGAGGGAGCAAATACCAGCCCTGCCGCCCACTTCCGTTGTCCGGTCGCACCCCATTCGTAATGTATGCCGAAGTCCGCATAAAAGGCCTGTTTAGAAGATTCGTACTTTACGACGGCGCTTTCCTGCGTTTCGCTTTGCGTCACTGTGCCCGCTATCATCCCCAGGTTGATGCCGACCGACAGTTGCCTGCTCAGTGCAAAGGCATTGGTGACGTAGCACCGGTATAGTCCGCCCGTACCCTCAAAGAGCGAGTAGGTGTAGTTGCCGGGCATTCCCTCTATCTCTTCTTCGGTCTGGATGACATAGCCCACACTGCTGTATGGTGCTGCACCTACAAGGGCATACCAGCGCGGCAGGACACGGAAGCCCATGCTGATGCGGTTGGGGTTGCCGGTGAAGTTGGAGCTGTGTTCGCTCAGAAAGGAGTAGCGGGCATATGAGGCAGATGCACCCACATCGAACGTGAAGCAGGCGGTGTCCATGCGGGTGATGGCTGCGGGGTTCAGCGTGTTCAGAAATCCGGTACGGTTCAGGGCGATGCCCGTGTTGCCCATGCCGGCATAACGTCCGCCGTCACCGGCACTCAGTTCGCCCACTCCGTACATGGAGGTGGGCAGGTTGGTGGTGTTTTGTGCCACGGCGGTGAGGCTTGCCGTACACAGACTGCAGAGTAGAAGGGGAATCCGGTAATGGCGTTTCATTGCTCGTTGTATATTTTGAATCTTACGTCTAATCTGCATTGGTTTTCTTGTTCGGGGTCGTTGGTGAAGATGACCTGGTTGAAGGTGGTGGTGCTTTCTTCGTCTGTCAGACTCATCAGCAGTTTCTGCCGCTTGATGCCCGAAGTGCCGTAGTTGTTGCGGATGAATTCGGTGAGGTCGAAGGAGTAGTAGGTCTCTTTCCCGTACATCTCGTCGATGGTCAGGTCGCCGGTCTGTACGGTTACGCCGTCACTGCCGTATACGTAGTCCTCCAGCACATTGTTCTCGTCCGTGATATAAAGGCGGATGTCATTGGGAAGCTGGTTCACTTCGTTGTAGCTCCGGGCCAGAGGATAGAGGTAGAGTGTGGCGCTCTCTATGGAGACTATCTGTCCGGCACTTCCGAGGCTGTTGAGGTAGGGGAATTCCAGTTGGTTGTAGTAACCCGTCAATTCCTGCATATAGGCCAGGCAACCCATGTCGCTGGAGTGGACGAGGTTCTCTATTCCGCTTTTCAGGGAAGCAAGGTGGGTGCCGGTGGGGTCGTGCCGGATACCGGTATAGGCATAGTCGGTGTTTACGTTGAAAGTCAGCACTTGTCCGGTACGTTGGTTGGAGACTTCCTGATAGTGGAGGTTGATGCTCATGGCAGAGTCGTTCACCATGAATCCGGTGATACACTGCCCGTCGTTTTCGGGAACAAAGACCAGTCCGGGGAATTTCTTCTTGAACTTGTCTTGGGTATCGAAGTAGTCATCTTGGGCCACGAGGTCATTCAGCAGTTGTTGTCCCCATGAGTCGGGCAGGCGGACGCTTACTTCCTTCTTCCGCCCCGGGCAGGGGGTGAAGGTAAAGCTGAAGAGTGGGGCATCTTCCGTCGGGAGTACGGTGCTGTTGTAAAGGTCCTCGTCGTTGTCCAGCACGATAGGGTTTTTCAGCCGGTAGATGGAGATGCGCTGTTGCGTCAGGGTATCTCCCCAGAAATGGCCCGAAGGTATCATTCGCAGTACGAGGGAGTCGAGGGTATAGGTATAGTCTGTGTTGGGGGTGAAGTCGGACGTGGAGTATTCGGCATAGTAGGTGGCGGATACTTCTCCCCAGGCGCTGCTCCGGTAATGTCCTAGCTGGCAGATGCTGTCGCCCCGGGTCTCTATGGAGTCTAGCAGGATGGTGCTGATGTCTACCGAGCAGGTGTCTGCGTATACATTATAGAAGGAGCTTTCCACGAGGCTCTTTCCAAGCTGCGAGTTCTCGTCCTGGCAGGCGCAGAAGATAGCGAGGACTGCGAATAAGCTGTACAATGACTTCTTCATTTCTGTTCTTTTAGTTGGCGGCAAAGGAAAGGCAAAACTTTTATATCTTCCTACAAAAATCGGCGTTCGGACGGTTTTTATCGGTAAAGGCGTTTAACGGGAATTTCGGACTGTTCGTCGGTTATTTTTGTCGGTGTGGTTGCGGTGGTTTACTTTTGCGAACAGACAAAAAGGACCTCCCGCAGCTTCTTGTTTTGGAAAGTGGGAAGTATAAAGCTTAATCATTAAAAAAACAATAAACAATGAACAGACTATTGGTAGGAATAATGTTGCTGGCCATCGTGTGCATTGCCGGCAGTTGTACGGACGAGGATGAATACACTCAGGGGCAGTGGATGAAGAAAGCCAGCTATAACGGTGTGTACCGCGCTTATGCCTCCGGCTTCACCATCGGCAATTATGGATATTTGTGTGGCGGCTTCTACGGAGCGAACAAGGATTACCTGAACGACCTTTGGGAGTATGACATGAGCCGGAACAGCTGGACGCAGTGTGCCGACATGCCCGTTGCCGGGCGCAAGGCTGCCGTGGGCTTTGCCGTGAATGGCAAGGGATACATTACGACCGGTTCCGTAAAGGACGGCTCCTCGTCCTACTGTGTAGCAGATACCTGGGAGTATGACCCTGCCACGGATACCTGGACACGGAAAGACGACTTCAAAGGTGGAGTACGCGATGGTGCCCTGGCTTTCAGTATAGGCGGATATGGCTATGTCGGTACGGGCTGCAACAGCGACGCTACCGGCAGCGAGAGTGCCTACAAGATGGACTTCTACCGTTTCAACCCCAATGGCGCCGAAGGTTCGCAATGGGAAGCGGTGAGCGGGTATGGAGGCGAGAAGCGCTACTTCGGTACGGCATTCGTCATCGATGAGGTGGCCTACATCTGTTGCGGGCGAAACAACAGTACCGATCTGGTGGATTTCTGGAAGTTCGACGGAAGCAACTGGACCCAGTTGCGTGACATTGCCGATACGGACTCCGACAATGACTATGACGATGACTACGCCATCACACGGTCCGAAGCCGTATCCTTCGTCATCGGTGGAAGGGGATTTGTGGCTACGGGAATACGTAACAGCACTTCCTTGAGCAGCGACTACTGGCTGTACGACCCTGACAAGGACTTATGGTACGGCGATTCCGATGACGACTTTACCCCCATTACAGATGTACATAATTATCCTTCCGGTGCTTCTTCGCGCAGGGCTGCCGTTGGTTTCTCTACCGGCGAACGTGGTTTTGTGCTGACGGGAACAAGTGGTACCAGCTACTTTGATGATGTGTACGAACTTCTACCCGATGAGGAAGAGGAAGTCTGATTCGCCCCATAACTGAACGGAACTTATGAAGCTGATGTTTATTATGATAAAGATAGGTGTACCGGCTGTGATGGCGGTATGCCTTTCTTGCTGTTCGGGTCATACTGCCGGCGGTGGCAATGAGTTGAAATGCCGGGTGATGGAGGTGGAAGGCGGTTACGGCTACGTGGTGCTGCATGGAGCCGATACCCTGATATATCAACCTTTTATACCTGCTTTGAGCGGTCGCCTGCCATTTGCAACAAAGGTGGAAGCGCTGGCGGCCGGTCGGCTGGGATGCCGTAAGCTTGCCGATGGGCAAGCTCCGGCATTGAGCAGGGAGGAGGTGGAGTCTTGTCTGACAGACACCGGACTCTAATCTTCTAAAGAATCCTTTACTTCGTGATGTATTTCCGAGCAGTCATAAGGGTATCTCTGCATGAATTTACCCTTGAGTACCTTCTTTGTATCGCTACCGGGACGTGAAAGAGTGGCGGTGAATGTCACTTGAAGCCGTTTGTAATAGATGGTTGAAGTGTATATGTTCCATTTCATACCTACTATGTCTACTTCAAAATGTTTATATCTCAGTTCGTCTTCTTTGTAATACTTGCCTTGGTTGATGAAGAATAACAGTTGTTGTCCCATGATTATTTTTCCGTCTTCTATGTGGTTGGGCAGATAGATGCTACGTTTCTCCGGGTCTATGCTTTTGAAGGTTTCATCAGAGTGCCCATCGGGTATGAATGCGTATTCTGTCCATTTATTGATGAATGGATAGTAGTCATGCTTGTCGGTTGTGTTTCCCAGATTTTCATTTTTATAGGTACTCTTATCAGGTCCTGTTCCGGCTTCTTTCACTCCGTCACCTTCTTCCACGCTGTATTCGATGGACTCTATCTGATAGAAGTTAGTGCACGGTTCTTGGTGTATGATGATTTGTTCCTTGTAGAGTCCCGTTTTCATCTCAAGGTTGATGATGAGGCTACGGGATTCACCTAAGTCAAAGTTGTCTTTAAAGTGCAGGATGAGATGGCTGTCGGTGTCCCGTTCCAAGTCCCACCATTTATAATGCAGGCTTCCCGTACCTTCCAGTTGTGGGAGCTTGTTGCCATCCATCATGAGGTCTCCCCATGGGGTGGTGATGGAGGTTATGCGCCAGTCGCCGCGTGTTAGGTCTATCTGCAGGGTAGAGGCTTCGCCCTTCACGGTAGTTTCCTGAAAGGGCGAGAGGCGGATTTCATCGCTATCATTGCAAGCCGTCAGGCCGCAAAGGAAAAGAGCGAACAAAAGGATGGATTGGAATAAGTCAGTCGTTTTCATGTTGGTTATTATTTGATTTATGTCCATTGGACGTGGCATTCTTTATAAATGCTGCACGACAAAGATAATTATTTCCTCTTTACGCTGTATTCTCCGAAAGAAAGAAGTACTCTTTTTTGCCGGATAATACGGGTTTTATTAACTTGCGCACAAATTATCGCTAATCATTAACCACTAACCATTAATTCCATGAAATACCAAGTTGCCATTATCGGTGGAGGTCCTGCGGGATATACTGCTGCCGAAGCTGCCGGAAAAGCAGGATTGAGTGTCGTACTATTTGAGAAGCAGAGTCTCGGTGGAGTGTGCCTGAATGAAGGGTGTATCCCTACCAAGACCTTGTTGTATTCGGCCAAGACCTATGACGGAGCCCGCCATGCTGCAAAGTATGCGGTCAGTGTGCCCGAAGTATCGTTCGATTTGCCCAAGATTATTGCCCGCAAGCAGAAGGTAGTGCGCAAGCTGGTATTGGGAGTCAAAGGAAAGCTGACTGCCCATGGTGTGACGATTGTCAGCGGAGAGGCCACAGTGACGGACAAGAATCATGTGGAGTGCGGCGGAGAAACCTACGAATGCGAGAACCTGCTGCTCTGCACCGGTTCCGAAACCTTTGTCCCTGCCATTCCCGGCATAGACAAGGTGCCTTACTGGACCCATCGTGACGCGCTGGACAACAAGGAACTGCCCGCTTCGCTTGCCATCATCGGCGGCGGTGTCATCGGTATGGAGTTCGCTTCTTTCTTCAACAGCCTGGGAGTGCAGGTAACCGTCGTCGAGATGCTTGACGAGATACTGGGAGGCGGTATGGACCGAGAGCTGGCGGGTATGCTCCGTGCAGAGTACGCCAAGCGGGGAATCAAGTTCATGCTGAGTGCAAAAGTAGTGTCTGTCATGCCGGATACTGCCGAAGCTTCTTCCCTTATCCAGGTGAATTATGAAACAGCCGACGGTCCCGGTTCCGTCGTTGCCGAACGGCTTCTGATGAGTGTCGGGCGCCGTCCGGTAATGAAAGGCTTCGGATTGGAGAATCTGGGCTTGGAAAGAACGGAGCGCGGAAATGTCTTTGTCAACGGACAGATGCAGACTTCAGTTCCCGGAGTATATGCTTGCGGCGACTTGACGGGATATTCCTTGCTGGCGCATACAGCCGTCCGCGAGGCGGAAGTAGCCATACATTCCATCATTGGCAAGAAGGATGCCATGAGCTACCGTGCCATCCCCGGCGTGGTATATACCAATCCCGAAATAGCCGGTGTGGGCGAGACAGAAGAATCCCTGCAGAAGAGAGGCGTTGCCTATCGTGCTGTGAAGCTTCCGATGGCGTACAGTGGTCGCTTTGTAGCAGAGAATGAAGGAGTGAATGGCGTCTGCAAGTTACTGTTGGGCAGTGACGATACCGTATTGGGGGCACATGTCTTGGGTAATCCCGCTTCGGAAATCATCACGCTGGCAGGCATGGCTATTGAACTGAAACTTACTGCCGATGAATGGAAGAAGATTGTCTTTCCGCACCCCACGGTGGGAGAGATATTCAAGGAGGCATTGTAGAACCCATGACTATTGTTTCATATAAACATAAAAGATGAAAACCGTAAAGCTAATCACCTGCGACGATGCCTTTCAGGCACATGTTATTCAGGGTGCCTTGAAGAATGAGGGCATTGCGTCTGTTTTGCATAATGAAAACATGTCTTCCGTGATGCGCGGATATGTCCGTGATGTCACGGGAGTGGATATATTTGTCTATGAGGACGAATATGACAATGCCCTCCGTCTGCTTGAACGGAACCAGATGATTCCGGAACAGTTGAGGTACTGCCCCCATTGCGGTTCGGATGAGATTAAGTTTGTGCTGAAGAAGAGCCATCGGGTGCGTGCTGTGGTGGCTGCTGTTATTGCGGCATTGTCGGCCGCACCTCCGGGCACTGAGCATTGGGAGTATGTATGCAGGAAGTGCGGCACTCATTTTGAGAAGCCGGTGGCGAAAGGAACAGTTGAAGAATAATCAGGTGTTTATTCTTTTAACCGCTTTTCAATCCAGTCCCGGTTTTTACGTCCCAATCGGCTTTCCGCAAAATCCAGGAAAGCCGATGTGTCTGTTATATGGGCTTGGATGACACCTGCCAGAAAGTTGAAGAAAGGTTCTTCACCCACTCGGACAAGCAGGTCGGCGAGTAGTACTGACCCTTTCCTATAGAGGGCAAGATGCGCTTCGCGGTCGTTGCGGTCAATACCCCAGATAGGACGGATATGGCGTGTTTCCTTACGGTAGGCGTCGATGTAAGCGGCATAGGCTTTTTCGCCGCGGGCGTGGCGTATGTATTGCAAAGCACTGAATTCGGCAAAAGATTCGTTCAGCCAGTCGTGCCAAGATTCCACCGGAGCCTTGTTCCACCAGAAGTGGCCGATTTCGTGGGCGGTGTTCTTGAGTACATATTCATTGAATGTTCGGGAACTGAGCATAATGAAATTTTTACGGCTGTACCCTCCTGAGGTGCCGGAAGCTGAAAGCAGGAATTTCATGTAAATATCCTCATCTCCCGCAATTTTATAAAGGCGTCGGAAGAATTTCAAGGCATTGTGGCAACATTGAAGTGCCGAGTCTGCACCGGCATCCGGGAAGTCTGTATAGATAAGTTCAATGGTAGTTCCGTTATCATTGATGCGGCGGCTTTTCAGCATGGGTGAAGCCAGGATAACATTGTCGAAATTCTCCCAAGGTTGCTCCATTTCCCATATCCCTTCTTCTGTATGGGAAATAATACCTGAGCCGCTCACCGTATAACCGTCAGTGATGCCGATTCGTAAGTGCGAATAATCTGCCCGGTTACCGTTGCAGACAGGATACCATCCCGTATAGTAACCAAGTTCAATCCAATGGTCATTGAATGATTTTGCAGGGCCCTGCACTTCCTGCATGTAGAGTGTGTAACGGGTATTTATGCGGCAGCGGTCATCGGCTCCTGCCGGCCGGTAGAGGGTCAAGGTCCGTCCGTCGGGAATGAATTGGGCAGGTGCTGGGGCAAGCGTATCGAAACGGTAGGTTATCTCCCGGCTGCTGTGGCGTAGTGTGTCGATACGGGCATGGCGCCATAGTACCAACGAGATTGAGTCACTGTCATGGAAATCGACTTCAAACGAACCGCCAACTTCGACTTGTCGGTTCGGTACATCAATCTGTACGGTTAAGTCATAACTGACAATGCGCGGAGATTCTTGTGCCCGAAGCATGGGGGAGAAAAGGAGGCATATTGTAAAGCTGGCAATTGTAAGTTGTAGTTTCATGGTACATCAATTTTAGAGTGATAGTAACTGGGAGATTTTGCCTATGCAATCTATGCAAAAGTAGTATTTTTAAAGGAATATTAAGATGGATGGCTGGATATAATTTATGAAAAGACTACCTCGTTGTTGTTCATTTGTAAGATTGTCGTACTTTTGCCTTTAAAGATAAATATATTTATGAAAAGGATATTGTTGCTGTTAATTTTATCCGTCTGCCTGCTCCCATTATGGCCCCAAGAGACGGTAACTCCGGTGAAGCCGCTCTCTGCGCGGATTGATGCGTTGATAGAACACAAACTTCCCGCAGGCTCTAATGTGGCCATTTCGGTCTATGACCTGACTGCCGGAAAGCCCTTGTACGGCTATCAGGCGGACAAGCTTTCCCGTCCCGCTTCCACCATGAAGCTGCTGACCACCATTACCGCCCTTTCCCGTCCCGAAGCCGACGAGCCGTTCCGTACGGAAGTGTGGTATCAGGGAACCATTGAGCGCGATACCTTGCAGGGGGATATGTATGTGATAGGCGGTTACGACCCGGAGTTTGATGAAGAGGCATTGGATTCCCTGGTGGCTACCGTGGCCCGTTTCCCCTTCTCTGTCATCAAAGGCAAGGTGTATGGAGATGTCTCCATGAAAGACTCCTTGTACTGGGGCAGCGGCTGGTTGTGGGATGATACTCCCTATTCCTTCCAGCCCTACCTCTCACCGCTGATGCTGAATAAAGGAGTGGTGAAGGTTACCGCCACACCCGGCGAACGGGGCGACAGCGCACGCCTTGAATGCACTCCCGCCTCTTCCTATTATACACTGACGAACAAGACCCAAAGCCGTACCCCTTCTGCCGGACGTTTCCGTGTGTCGCGCGACTGGCTGGTGAACGGGAACAACATCACCGTGACGGGCAACGTCGATGCCCGCCGTGCAGGTACGGTCAATATATTTTCTTCGCAGGACTTCTTCATGCATACCTTTATGGAACGGTTGCAGGCACGAGGCATCCGGTGCATTCCGGCGGCAGAAGCGGAAGTCTCTTACCTCTTCGGTGAGTTCCGGCAAGACAGCCTCTCCGTACGGATGGCTTCCTACGAAACTTCCGTGCAGGATGTGGTGAAACAGATAATGAAGGAGAGCGATAATCTCAATGCCGAAGCCATGCTCTGCCGGTTGGGTGTGCAGAGCAGCGGAAAGAAGCGTGTCTCTGCCGAGGACGGGCTTTCCGCCATCCGCATGCTGATAAAAGAGATGGGATATAACCCCGATAGGTATAATCTGGCAGATGGTTGCGGTCTTTCCAATTACAACTACATTTCACCGGAACTCTTGGTTTCTTTCCTGCGATATGCCTACTCGCGTACGGATGTTTTCCAGAAACTTTATAAGGCTTTGCCCATTGGCGGCGTGGACGGTACACTGGAGTTCCGCATGAAGAAAGGCACCCTTTCCCACAGAAATGTACATGCCAAGACGGGTTCCTTTACCGCCATCAACTGCCTGGCCGGCTACCTTAAAGCCCGCAACGGACACGAGATAGCCTTTGCCATCATGAACCAGAATGCACTGTCGGGCAGGGAAGCACGCGCTTTCCAGGATGCGGTGTGTGATGAAGTGATACGTTGAGGTTTAGCCATCGTAAAGTTGACCTTTAGCGTCGTAAAGTTAAGGTTTAGCTTCCTAATGCAGACCTTTACGGAGTGAGCCCCAAGAGTAGGGGAAATCATTCCTCTTTCGTATTGCGGTAGCGTGCCGGAGACATACCCAGATAAGACTTCACATACTTCCCGAAGAAAGACTGGTTGGGGAAATTAAATTCTTCTGCAATCTCCTTGATGGACTTGTCCGAATGCTTCAGCCGGTACTTGATGTGCTCGATGGCACTTTCGTTAATCAAGTCAAGCGGTGTACGTCCGCATGCCTGCTTGATGACCTTCGAAAAGTGTTTGGGACTATAGCAGAGTGCATCGGCATAATATCCTACAGAACGGTGTATGCCGTTGTCTTTGGACAACATCTCTATAAACTTACGCAGGATATAGTCGGACTGTTTGATGCTTTCTTTTGTATCGACTGTCATTTCTGAAGGGTTCACTTCTTTGTTGAGGTGTCCCAACATCTCACAGAAAATGGCAGAAAACAAGTATTGCATCACTTCCCTGTGATAGTGATGAGGCTCGTCGTTTATCTTTGCCATAAGCAGTTCTCGGTAGAATTTGAAGATTTCCTTGTCCCCTTCCTCCCCGACAGACTTTATGGGATTGTTGTGGATATGCATAACGGTATTCCATGTATCCTTCTCCATCTTGACCACGCGTTGTAGGAACTGTGTGGAGAATGCGGCAAGCCTTATCTTGTGCTTCGGGCTTACCATCGCGTGGCTGATAATGGTATTGGGAAGGCCGAGCAGTAAGTCGCCTGCTTCCAGTTGGTAGGTTTTGTAGTTGACGTCCAACTGGATGCAGCCTTCTAGACAGATAGCGATAAGGAAGCATCCCAATCTTATTGTATCTTCATTGTAGGGGCTTCCCTCCAGACTGTTGATTATGACAAAGTCATTGTCTACATAGTCAAGGACATGTTCGCTGTTTTTAAAGTCCGCGATTTCTACGATTTTTATGTTCCCTTTCTCCATATTCTTCCTTTTTCGTTTTGCAAAGTTGGTGAATAATGGGAAATATGGGATGTTCCATTATGCGGCTTTCTTGTTCTATATGTCATTTATAGACAATTCATTAGCCTTAAAAAAGATGAATGTCGAAAAAGGAACATCTTTGGAGTGTAATTGGTCATTATGGCGTTGTTCCTTTCTCCTACTTTTGCCACCAGTTTTAACAAAAAGACAATGAGAAAAAGTATGATTACATTGAACAGGAAATGGATACGGCTGATAGGGATTGTCGGTTGTACAATGTGTTTGGCATCTTGCAAGCAGGCATCGGATGCTTCCGGAATGAAACCTTCTTATGCTACCATGAAAGTGGAGGCGACGGACAAAGAGCTTTCCACTTCGTACTCAGCAACGATACGCGGACGGCAGGACATAGATATTTATCCGCAAGTGTCGGGCACCATCGAGAAGCTTTGTGTGACCGAGGGGCAGAAGGTGCGCCGGGGACAACTGCTTTTCATCATCGACCAGGTTCCCTACAAGGCTGCACTCAAAACGGCCGTTGCCAATGTGGAAGCGGCACGTGCCGCACTGGCTACTGCCGAACTGACTTATAACAGCAACAAGGAATTGTATGCGCAGAAAGTGGTTTCGGAATTCAGCCTGAAGACTGCCGAAAACAGCTACCTTACCGCCAAGGCGCAACTCTCGCAGGCCGAGGCCCAGGAGATAAGCGCACGCAACAACCTCTCTTATACGGAAGTGAAGAGTCCCAGCGACGGGGTGGTGGGGGCATTGCCCTACCGTGCAGGGGCATTGGTCAGCCCCAGCTTGCCGCAACCGCTGACAACGGTCAGTGACAACAGCGACATGTACGTTTACTTTTCCATGACCGAGAACCAGTTGCTCGCCCTGACACGCCAGTACGGCAGCATGGACGAGGCGCTGAAGAACATGCCGGCAGCAGAGCGTCTGAACGACAATTCCGTCTACGACAAGAAAGGTACCATCGAGTCCATCAGTGGTGTCATCGACCGCCAGACGGGTACGGTAGTGGCACGCGTGGTCTTCCCCAACGAATCGCGCCTGCTCCATAGCGGGGCATCGGGCACGGTGGTGGTGCCTGCCACGTATAAGAACTGCATTGTGATTCCGCAAGAAGCCACCGTACAGTTGCAGGACAAGACATTGGTATACAAGGTAGTGGATGGCAAGGCCGTCTCTACCCTGATTACCGTGGCAGGAATAAATGACGGACGCGAATACGTGGTGCTGGACGGACTGAAAGTGGGTGACGAGATTGTTTCCACAGGTGCCGGACTGCTGCGCGAAGGAACGCAAGTGAAATGATGATTGCTATTTTATCAACTATCAATGACCCATTAAGATGAAAGGAAATATATTTATAAAACGGCCGGTGATGGCTATCTCCATCTCCGTACTGATTCTGGTGATAGGGCTCATTTCGCTCTTTACGCTGCCGGTGGAACAATATCCTGACATTGCGCCTCCTACGGTATATGTCAGTGCCAACTACACCGGCGCCGATGCCGAAGCCGTGCTGAACAGTGTCATCATGCCGTTGGAGGAGAGCATCAACGGTGTGGAGAACATGATGTACATCAGTTCTACCGCCACCAATGCCGGTTCTGCCACCATACAAGTCTATTTCAAGCAGGGCACGGACCCCGACATGGCTGCGGTGAACGTACAGAACCGCGTATCCAAGGCGCAGGGACTGCTGCCCGCCGAAGTGACGAAAATCGGTGTGACTACCCAGAAGCGACAGACCAGCTTCCTGCAAATCGGCGCTTTGGTGAGCACCGACGGGCGCTACGACCAGACGTTCCTTGCCAATTACCTCGACATCAACGTGATTCCGCAAATCAAACGTATCGAAGGTGTGGGTGATGTAATGGAGCTGGGCGATACATACAGCATGCGTATCTGGCTGAAACCGGAACGGATGGCGCAGTATGGACTGGTTCCTTCGGATGTGACTGCCGTATTGGGCGAGCAGAACATCGAAGCGCCCACCGGTTCGCTGGGCGAAAATTCAAAGAACGTATTCCAGTTTACGATGAAATATCGCGGACGCCTGAAGAGTGTGGAGGAATTCCAGAACACGGTGGTACGCTCGCAGAGTGACGGTTCCGTGCTCCGTCTGAAGGACGTGGCGGATGTGGAGCTGGGTACGTTGACTTACAGTTTCCGCAGTGAGATGGACAGCAAGCCGGCGGTACTTTTCATGATGTTCCAGACGGCAGGCTCCAACGCAACCGCCGTCAACAAGCAGATTACCGCACAGATAGACGAGATGAGGAAGAGCTTGCCCGAAGGGACGGAGTTTGTGACGATGATGAGCTCCAACGACTTCCTCTTCGCTTCCATACACAATGTGGTGGAGACACTGGTCATTGCCATTATACTGGTAATTCTGGTGGTGTATTTCTTCCTGCAGGACTTCAAGAGTACGCTTATACCCTCCATTTCCATTATCGTGTCGCTGGTCGGCACGTTTGCCTGCCTGGTGGCTGCGGGGTTCAGTCTCAACATCCTGACGCTGTTTGCGCTGGTGCTTGCCATCGGTACGGTGGTGGACGATGCCATCGTGGTGGTGGAGGCGGTGCAGTCCAAGTTCGATGCCGGATACAAGTCCCCTTACCTTGCCACGAAGGATGCGATGGGCGATGTGACGATGGCCATCATCTCTTGTACCTGCGTGTTCATGGCGGTATTTATCCCCGTGACGTTTATGGGCGGTACTTCGGGCGTGTTCTATACGCAGTTCGGCATTACGATGGCAACGGCAGTGGGCATCTCCATGATTTCGGCATTGACGCTTTGTCCCGCCTTGTGTGCCATCATGATGCGTCCGTCGGACGGTACGAAGAGTGCGAAGAGCATCAACGGACGGGTGCGTGCGGCATACAATGCCTCGTTCAACGCCGTGCTGGGCAAATATAAGAAAGGTGTGATGTTCTTCATCCACCACCGCTGGATGGTGTGGACTTCATTGGCGGCTACCGTCGTATTGCTGGTTTACCTGATGAGTACCACCAAGACGGGGCTTGTGCCGCAGGAGGACCAGGGTGTCATCATGGTGAACGTCAGCACGTCTCCGGGAAGCACGCTGGAAGAAACTACGAAGGTGATGAGCAAGCTGGAGGACATCCTGAAAAACACTCCCGAGATAGAACACTATTCCAAGGTGGCAGGATACGGACTGATGTCCGGTCAGGGCACTTCCTACGGTACCATCATCATCCGTCTGAAGGACTGGGGCGAGCGGAAGGGGAGCGAACACACGTCCGACGCTGTGGTGGCCCGTCTCAATGCCCAGTTCTACGGTGTGAAGGAGGCACAGATATTCAGCTTCCAGCCGGGTATGATTCCGGGCTATGGTATGGGTAACTCCCTGGAGCTGAACCTACAGGACAGAACGGGTGGTGACATGGCTACGTTCTACGAGGCAGTGATACAGTTTCTGGGTGCGTTGAACCAGCGTCCTGAGGTGGCTATGGCGTATACCTCTTATGCTATGAACTTCCCGCAGGTATCGGTAGATGTAGATGCGGCCAAGTGTAAGCGTGCGGGCATCTCGCCGGGTGCGGTGCTCGACGCATTGGGCAGCTATTGCGGCGGTGCCTATATTTCCAACTACAATCAGTTTGGCAAGGTGTACCGCGTCATGATGCAGGCATCGCCCGAATATCGTCTGGACGAGCAGGCGTTGAGCAATATGTTTGTACGCAACGGTGCGGAGATGGCTCCGGTCAGTCAGTTTGTGACATTGAACCGGGTGCTTGGTCCGGAGACGGCCAACCGCTTCAATCTGTATAGTGCCATCTCTGCCAACGTGAATCCGGCAGAAGGATATTCCTCCGGCGAAGTGCAGAAAGTGATTGCGGAAGTGGCAGAACAGACATTGCCGCTGGGCTACGGTTACGAGTACGGAGGTATGGCACGTGAGGAAGCCAATACTGGTGGTGCGCAGACTGTCTTTATTTATGCCATCTGTATCTTCCTTATCTATCTCATCCTGGCATGTCTTTATGAGAGTTTCCTGATACCGTTTGCGGTCATCTTCTCCGTACCGTTCGGGCTGATGGGTTCGTTCCTCTTTGCCAAAGTACTGGGATTGGAAAACAACATCTATCTGCAGACGGGTGTGATTATGCTGATTGGCTTGCTCGCCAAGACGGCCATCCTGATTACGGAGTATGCCATCGAGCGGCGCCGCAAGGGAATGGGCATTGTGGAATCAGCTTATTCGGCCGCCCAGGTCCGTTTGCGTCCTATCCTGATGACGGTGCTGACGATGATATTCGGTATGCTTCC
>ERZ779851.2266-NODE-2266-length-14980-cov-2.885025_pt1 | contig 14980 bp, 7 predicted proteins | sample MGYA00511094_ERZ779851 | MGnify/ENA primary metagenome ERZ779851 (study PRJEB29588, sample SAMEA2155512) | human gut metagenome | biome: human gut; feature: human-associated habitat; material: faeces | place: Denmark | collected 2008/2010 ...
TCACCGTTTACAACTCCTTTCCGTCTCGTCGCCTTTGCGGACGATATGTCTGAGATACAGTCCTCCGCCCAGCAATGACAGACAGCACAGCACAAATGCCAGTCCCTCCGACTCCGAGGAAGGGATATACACCACCGCGCCGTCACCATCGCCCGCTTCGCTTCTGCGCGCAATTGCCATCACAATCATGAACAGCAGAATCACTGCCACAATCATCAGCATCACATCAATAGGAGGAGTGGTGGGTTCAAGACCAAAGACAAAAGTAAGTATGGCCAGCCCCAAGCCTCCAAAGACTCCCAGACCGATGCCGCCAACACGCGCTCCGACAATAATTGCCAGTAACACAAACAGTAATTGTAACCACATAAACAGAAAGAGTTTTTTGATTTAAGGTGCAAAGATAGGCATATTCTGTGATAACTTTTATTTTTCTTCGTAATTCCGAGGATTTTCTCTACCTTTGTACCACTTTTAAAGCGCATTGAATATTCATTATAACATACAAGTGCTATGATTCTATTTTTCAGAACACCCACTAAAAGTGTAATAGCAACAGAAGTCAGCCAGGAACTGGCTTCTGAGGATATTCAGAAATTAAGCTGGCTTTATGGTGAAGCCACTGTAGAGAACGAAGAGAACCTGAAAGGTTGCTTCATCGGACCGCGTCGGGAAATGATCACTCCCTGGAGTACAAATGCTGTAGAAATCACTCAGAACATGGGTCTTACAGGTGTTTTACGCATTGAGGAATATTTCCCTGTAAAAGACGAAAACGCCGAGTACGATCCTATGCTGCAACGTATGTATAAGGGATTGAACCAGGAGATTTTCACAGTCAACATCAAACCCCAGCCGATTGTTCACATCGAGAACCTCGAAGAATACAATGAAAAAGAAGGTCTGGCACTTTCCCGTGAGGAAATGGACTATTTGCTGAAGGTTGAAAAAGATTTGGGACGTAAATTAACCGATTCCGAAGTATTCGGCTTCGCGCAAATCAATTCCGAGCATTGCCGCCATAAGATATTCGGCGGAACATTCATTATTGATGGTCAGGAAATGGAGTCTTCCTTGTTCCAGATGATCAAGAAAACGACTGCTGAAAATCCCAACAAGATTATTTCCGCTTATAAAGATAATGTAGCATTTGCCGAAGGACCGATAGTAGAGCAATTCTCTCCGGCCGATCATTCCACTTCCGATTATTTCATTATCAAAGATATCAAGACTGTTATCTCACTGAAAGCCGAGACACATAACTTCCCGACAACCGTAGAACCATTCAACGGTGCATCCACCGGTACTGGTGGTGAGATCCGTGACCGCATGGGCGGTGGTAAAGGCTCATGGCCCATTGCTGGTACTGCCGTTTATATGACCTCTTATCCCCGTACTGATGAGGGACGCGAATGGGAAGACATCCTTCCTGTCCGCCAATGGTTATACCAGACTCCGGAACAGATCTTAATCAAGGCTTCCAACGGTGCTTCCGATTTCGGTAACAAATTCGGTCAACCGCTGATTTGTGGTTCTGTACTGACATTCGAGCACCAGGAAAACGGCGAGAAGTATGCATACGACAAAGTGATTATGCTGGCAGGAGGGGTAGGTTACGGTACTCAGCGCGACTGTCTGAAAGGACATCCCGAAAAAGGAAACAAAGTCGTTGTAATGGGTGGTGATAACTATCGCATCGGCTTGGGTGGAGGTTCAGTTTCTTCTGTTGAAACAGGCCGGTACTCATCGGGAATCGAACTAAACGCTGTCCAGCGTGCCAATGCGGAAATGCAAAAACGTGCCTATAATGTAGTCCGTGCATTGTGTGAAGAAGATAACAACCCGATTGTTTCCATTCACGACCACGGTTCGGCCGGCCACGTGAATTGTTTATCCGAATTGGTAGAAGAAAACGGTGGATTAATTCATATGGACAAATTACCTATCGGTGACCAGACTTTGTCTGCCAAAGAAATTATCGCCAACGAATCTCAGGAACGTATGGGATTGCTGATTGACGAATCGGCTATTGAACATGTACAAAAAATTGCTGATCGCGAACGTGCGCCGATGTATACCGTAGGTGAAACAACCGGAGACGCCCGCTTTGCTTTCGAACAGGCCGATGGGGTACGTCCGTTCGATCTGGCAGTAGATCAAATGTTCGGTTCTTCTCCGAAGACCTACATGGTTGACAAGACTGTAGAACGCCATTATGAAAATGTTTCATACGAAACTTCCAAATTAAATGAATATATCCACCGCGTACTTCAGCTGGAAGCTGTTGCTTGCAAAGATTGGTTAACCAATAAAGTAGACCGTTCCGTAACCGGTAAAATCGCTCGCCAACAATGTCAAGGTGAAATTCAGTTGCCTCTGAGCGATTGTGGTGTAGTAGCTCTCGACTATCGTGGCGAAAAAGGTATAGCAACTTCTCTAGGCCATGCTCCCCAAGCCGCCTTAGCCAATCCGGCCGCAGGCTCTGTTTTGTCGGTAGCCGAAGCACTGACTAATATCGTATGGGCCCCGATGGCGGAAGGATTGGACAGCATTTCCTTGTCTGCCAACTGGATGTGGCCATGCCGCGCACAGGAAGGTGAAGACGCCCGCCTGTACACTGCCGTAAAAGCCCTTTCCGATTTCTGCTGCTCATTGCAAATCAATGTACCGACCGGAAAAGATTCTTTGTCTATGACTCAGAAATATCCTAACGGTGAGAAGATCATTAGTCCGGGAACTGTCATCGTTTCAGCCGGTGGCGAAGTCTCGGATGTGAAGAAAGTGGTTTCTCCTGTATTGGTAAATGATGAAAAGAGCACTATCTACCATATTGATTTCAGTTTTGACAAGTTACGTCTGGGAGGTTCTGCTTTTGCACAATCATTGAATAAAATAGGTGACGATGTACCGACTGTACAAAATCCTGAATATTTTCGTGACGCATTCCTGGCAGTACAAGAATTAGTAAATAAAGGTCTGATTATGGCCGGTCACGATATTTCTGCCGGTGGTCTTATTACTACACTGCTTGAAATGTGCTTCTCGAATATGGAAGGTGGTATGGAAATCAGCCTGAACAAGATTAAGGAGGATGACATCATCAAGATATTGTTCGCCGAAAATCCGGGTATTGTTATCCAGGTAAAAAATAAGCACAAAGAAGAAGTAAAAAAGATCTTGGAAGACGCAGGCATAGGCTACGTAAAATTAGGTAAACCGACTGAAGAACGGCATATCCTGGTAGAAAAGGGAGATGCGACTTACCAGTTCGGCATAGACTATCTGCGCGATGTATGGTATTCTACCTCTTACTTGCTAGACTGCAAGCAGAGCATGAACGGCTGTGCCAAAAAACGTTTCGAGAACTACAAGAAACAACCTTTGGAATTTGTATTCGACAAATCATTCACCGGCAAACTTTCACAATTCGGCCTTAACCCCGACCGTCGTACTCCGACAGGTATCAAAGCGGCTATTATCCGTGAAAAAGGAACCAATGGCGAACGCGAAATGGCCTACATGCTCTATTTGGCAGGATTTGATGTGAAAGATGTAACAATGACTGATTTGGTTAGCGGACGTGAAACATTGGAGGACATCAATTTCATCGTATTTTGCGGTGGGTTCTCTAATTCGGACGTTTTAGGCTCTGCTAAAGGATGGGCCGGAGCTTTCTTGTTCAATCCCAAAGCCAAAGCTGCATTGGATAACTTCTATGCACGCAAAGATACATTGTCATTGGGCGTATGTAACGGCTGCCAGCTGATGATAGAATTAAACCTGATTAACCCAGACTTCACCAAGAAAGCGAAAATGCTGCACAATGATTCACATAAATTCGAATCCAAGTTTGTAGGTGTTACTGTTCCTATGAATAGAAGCGTCATGTTCGGTTCGTTAAGCGGAAGCAAGCTTGGCATCTGGGTAGCCCATGGAGAAGGTAAATTCTCATTGCCATATCATGAAGATAAATACAATGTTGTATTGAAATACTCATACGATGAGTATCCCGGCAATCCGAACGGTTCAGATTACAGCGTAGCCGGTCTGGCCAGTCCTGACGGTCGCCATTTGGCCATGATGCCTCATCTGGAACGCTCTTGTTTCCCATGGCAAAATGCTTATTATCCGGCTGATAGAATAAAGAACGATCAGATTACTCCATGGATGGAAGCATTTGTCAATGCTAGAAAATGGATTGAGATGAACAAAAAATAAAAACGATTTGTTATATTTACTAAAAAAGCGGTGAGTCATACTGATTACCGCTTTTTTTGTATATAACAGATTTTGATATGTTAAGGGAAATTACGAACTTTGTAAGGATTTTGCCTCCTAATAATATGAGAAGAATTCTTTTACTTATATGCCTTTTTGTTATTTTGGTAACACCTGCCGTTGCTCAACTATACCAGTATCTGGATACTCAGAATGGTTTGAGCAGCCGTAGAGTTTTATCTATACGAAAAGATAAAAAGGGCTATATGTGGTTTCTCACTCACGAAGGAATAGACAGGTACAACGGAAAACAATACACACACTATAGCTTAACAGCCAATGGAAAACTACTGAACTTTTTTCCCAACTTGAACACTTTGCAGATAGATACGGCAGGAGTGGTTTGGGAGATAGGAAAAACCGGTCATCTATTCAGGTACAATTCCTTACAAGATAAATTTGAACTAGTTTGCGATTTTGCCAGTAAGGACAAAAGCAACAGCGGGCTGCCACTCACCGCTTCATTTCTTGACTCCAAAGACAATAATATATTGCTTTGCACCAAAAACAAACAATATCTTTTCGACATAGATACCCATGAACTTATTCAACTGGAAAGTCCTATCAAGGAAGAAATCACATATATTGCAAAATCTACGAACAACCAATATTTTCTGGCATCCAGCCACAAGATTTACTGTGCAAGACTGAATCATGGGCGATTAGAAGTAATCAAGCATCCGGAACTGGATAATTTCCATATAGTAAACTACATCTATTTTCATCCGGAAACCCAAATGTTAGTAATAGGTACCTTATTGGATGGTATTTATCTATACAATATCCATAGCCGCCAACTGATTGATGTACACAACGGACTACAAGACATTAATGTCAACTCTATCATAGCAAGTAAAGAAAATGAAAACGAGGTGCTAATAGCAACTAATGGCGCAGGCGTATATAAATTAAACTTGGGCACTTACGAATTGACAAATTTTCTAAATGCCGACCACAACCATTCCAACAAAATGAACGGTAATATCATTAATGATATCTATATTGATGATGATCAAAAATTATGGATGGCAGTCTATCCTATAGGAATTACTGTATATTCCGAGAAATATCCCGGATATAAATGGATACAGCACTCTTACGACAATCCCAACTCACTGATAGATAACCAAGTGAACTATATATTGGAAGATTCTGAAGGAGATATTTGGTATGCGACCAATAATGGCGTATGTTGCTACCGTCCTTCCACCAAACAATGGACGAATTTATTATCAACTTATCAGCATGACACACCTAATCAAAATCATGTATTTATCTCTATATGTGAATCCCGGCCAGGAATTATTTTAGTAGGAGGATATATGTCGGGAATGTACAAAATAGATAAGAAAAACATGACCACACAATATTTTATTCCCCAGACATTAAATGATGACACCATAAAACCGGATAAATATATTCGTTGTATTTATAAGGATTGGGATAATCTGATTTGGGCCGGAGGATATTACAATTTAAAAAGTTATGATATGGATACAAAGGAAATGCATTGTTATAAAATGGATTTCCCTATCACCTATATCACCAATAAGGACGCCCACAATTTATGGATAGGAACTATCAATGGATTGTATCAGTTCAATAAGGTCAATCAAGAGCTCAAAGCGGTGAATCTAGACTCCGAACTAGGCTGCATAAATACTATTTATCAAAGTAAAAAGAACATCACTTTCATTGGTACACATGGTTCCGGTATATGGATTTACAACAATTATACAGAAAAAGTAACTAATTACCATATCAATAATTCAGCTCTGATATCTAATAATATTCATTGCATACTGCCTGCTCTGGAAGACGATTTAATCATTAGTACAGAAAAAGGGTTGACCCGTTTCAAAACAAAAGAAAAAATATTCTCTAACTGGACAAAAGAACAAGGCTTGATGTCTACCAGCTTTAACCAAGCTGCCGGAGTACATACACGCGATAAAAAATTTATTTTCGGATGTGGAGACGGAGCCATTGAACTGGCAGATACCGTCACGCTGCCTCATCAATTCAAATCCAAAATGGTATTTGATAATTTCCGACTGCTCTATCAGAAAGTAATGCCCGGTGAAAAAGGTTCCCCTTTAAAAAAAGAAATTGATGATACCCGGCATATCATACTGAATTACGACCAGAATATTTTTTCACTGGATGTGTCTTCCATTAATTATGATAATCCCTCCAACATAGTCTATTCTTGGAAACTGGAAGGATTTTATGATGAATGGACTTCACTCACGAATGATAACCGCATACGTTACACTAACATCAGTCCCGGTAAATATAAATTAAGAGTGAGAGCCATCCTGATGGATGACCACCATTTGTTAGAAGAACGTTCACTTTTCATTACCATAACCCCACCTTGGTGGGCTACTTTTTGGGCAGGAATTCTTTATCTGATCATTTTTATACTGGTCGGAGTAATTGTTTTGCGTTATTTGTGGCTTAGGAAAGACAGAAACAATTCAAAAGAAAAAATCCGGTTCTTTATCAACACGGCGCATGATATACGTACACCGCTGACTTTGATAAAAGCTCCTTTGGGAGAGATCCTTAAAAACGAAAACCTATCCGAACAGGGAAGAATCAATATCAACCTAGCTATACAAAATACGGACAACCTGTCTGAGTTAGCCAGTAATCTGATTAATTTTGAAAAAGAGGAACTATATACCTCCACTGTATATGTATCCCGATACGAATTGAACAATTATATCAAAAACTATTTGGAACAGTTCAATTTATATGCCCGCAAAAGACAGATAAATATCATATTTGAAACTAATTTCGAAAGCCAGGAAGTATGGCTGGACAGAAATAAGATGGATTCCATCATCCGTAACCTGATGACAAATGCCTTGAAATATACCTGTCAAGGGGGCAATGTCACTGTACAAACTCAGAAAAATAAAAGTCATTGGTTCATCACTATTACAGATACAGGAATCGGAATCCCTGCCAATGAACAAAAGAAAATGTTCAAAAGCCTATTCAGAGGGAATAATGCCATCAATCTGCAAATCACAGGAAGCGGCATCGGTATGCTGCTTACCTACAAACTGATCAAAAGCCATGCCGGCAAAATATCAATGAGCAGTATAGAAAATGTAGGAACTACCTTCAAACTGGCATTCCCTATCAAAAGTCGGAAATACAACTACCGTATATTCAAAAAAGCTGATGTAATTGACCCGCTGCCTGTCATCGAAGGCAATCCGGAAGAACTGGTGAAAGAGATCAAAAACAAGCCGGTCAAAACACATGCCGCTTCCATTCTGATAGTGGAAGATAATATGGAATTGCGTACTTTCCTGTTGCATACGCTATCGGAAGACTATAATGTTTCTGATGTAGGAAATGGGCAAGAAGCACTGGATTTTATCAAGGAACGACAACCGGATCTGATATTGTCGGATGTAATGATGCCTATCATGAATGGAGACAAAATGTGCAATATATTGAAAAATAATATTGAAACCAGTCATATACCTATCATATTGCTGACCGCATTGAACGATAAAGAAAGTATCATCAAGGGTTTACAGACCAAAGCCGATAAATATATAGTCAAACCATTTGACATGGAAGTACTGAAAGCAAATATAGCCAATGTTCTGGCGAACAGGGAAATCATGAAAAAGCGTTTCTCACAATTCAAATTCAATGCAGACGAGGTTTCAGATGATCCGACGATCAGTTTGGAACAAGAATTTCTTTTAAAAGCCACCAACATCATAAAAAGTAGTATAAACAAAGAAATGAACGTAGAAAACCTATGTGATGCAATGAATATGAGCCGGAGTAGTTTATACAATAAAATAAAGGCTTTAACCAATGATTCGCCCAGTGATTTTATACGTAAAGTACGTATGAACGAGGCTAGCATTTTATTAAAAAGCAAACGTTATACTGTATCCGAAGTTTCGGATATGATGGGATTCAGTGATCCCAAATATTTTACGGATACATTTAAGAAATACTACAGAGTTCCACCAAGCACTTATATGAAACAAAATTAAAAAAATGAATTTCTATTTACAATCATTTCTTATCTTCTTAAAGATAGGACTATTTACCATTGGCGGAGGATATGCCATGGTTCCCCTAATTCAAGATGAAATAGTGGACAAACGAAAATGGATTGACAAAGAGGATTTTATTGATTTATTAGCCCTCGCTCAGTCTGTACCTGGAATATTTGCTGTAAATATTGCCATATTTATCGGATATAAATTGCGTAAATTCCGTGGAGCATTGGCAATGGCTTTAGGCACAATACTCCCCTCTTTCTTTATTATGTTGGCAATTGCCTTATTCTTTCAACAGTTCAAACAATACCAAATTGTAGAGAATATATTCAAGGGAATCCGTCCGGCAGTAGTAGCCCTTATTGCAGCTCCCACTTTCTCCATGGCAAAATCCGCCAAGATAAACCGTTACACTGTCTGGATACCAATAGTATCCGCATTGCTTATCTGGGTATTGGACGTGTCTCCAGTCTACATTATCATAATAGCGGGCGTGGGGGGTTTTATATATGGCAAGTACAAACATAAATATTCATCCAAATGATTTTTCTATATTTATTCTATACATTCTGTAAAATAGGTCTCTTCGGTTTCGGAGGAGGCTATGCCATGTTGTCCATGATACAAGGAGAAGTAGTAACAAGATATAATTGGGTCAGTGCCAGCGAATTTACAGATATCATCGCTATCAGCCAGATGACACCAGGCCCCATTGGTATCAACTCTGCTACTTATGTGGGATATACTGCAGTATTGAATGCAGGCTACAATGAAAACTGGGCCATATTCGGTTCTTGTATAGCTACTTTTGCTGTAGTTTTTCCATCATTCATATTAATGGTAATCATCAGCCGGTTCTTCTTGAAATACCAAAAGCATCCGGTTGTAGAAGCCGTATTCAAAGGGTTGCGTCCGGCAGTGGTAGGTCTGCTGGCAGCGGCTGCACTCGTCTTGATGAATGCTGAAAACTTCAGTAGCTATCAAATAGATTTGTATCAATTTATCATCAGTATAATTATTTTTCTAGTAACCTTTATAGGTACACGGAAATACAAAATCAATCCTATATTAATGATTATACTTTGCGGAGTGGCAGGATTCCTGCTTTACTAAAAATAGGAAGATTATGGGAAATCATCAAAAAAAACAAATAAGCCTACTGATCTGTTTATATATCAGTATAATATTGCCACTATATGCCAATGATTTCCTGTTTACTTCCATCAATACTTCACACGGATTAAGCGACAACCAGATAAGATATATCCTACAACTACCTGACGGAAGAATGGTGTTTACTACTAATGGCAACATCAATTTATATGATGGTATACATTTCAGTTATCTGCATCGGACGGATAAAAATGTATATCCTTTAAAACAATATGACGGGTTCTACCGCATTTATCAAAGTGGAGACTCCCTACTTTGGGTGAAAGACTATCACAAACTAATGGGAATCAATCTCTACAAAGAGGAATATATCCGAGATTTAGAATCTTATTTCCAAAATAAAAATATACCGGAACCGATAGAAAATCTTTTTGCCGACTGTGCAGGACACATTTGGATACTGACAGACCATAAATTACAAGAATTACAAACCGGAATCCATATAACTTTATCCCCCAATGATACCCGCCAACTACAAGATCTAAATACGGAGAATGATTCACTTTACCTGTTCTATAATACGGGAGAAGTAGATTGTTATGACATGACAAGCAGAAAACGACTATACAGTGCTGCTGCCTATGCGGAAACCGAGCAACAATATTTTGCCCGAACCTCCTTGGTTGTCAAAGCTCCAAACAGCTTTTACCAATTACGCAACGGATATAAAGGTGGTTTGTTCTGTTTCAACACATGCCAACGGACATGGAAAAAGATACTTGAAGAAAACTATGCACTTAATACTTTAATCATCACCCCCGACAATCAAAAAGCGTATATAACCTGTGTACATGGTTTTTGGATACTGGATCTTACTAAGGAGAAACTGCAATATATTCCTATTTTGGAAACTAAAAACGGACAACGACTCTCAACAGAAATCAGCACTATATTCCAAGACCGACAAGGAGGATTATGGATTGGAACTCTCAACCGAGGATTACTATATTACCATCCGTCCATGCATAAACTTACCCAAATAAACCGTAACAATTTTCCAGTTGCTCCTGAAAAAGATATTGCAGTAGAAAGTTTTGCCGAAGACAATAAAGGAATGATCTATCTGAAAGAACATACTCATATTTACCGCTTGTCCACTGAAAAAGATGGAACACGCACCCTTATCTCCGAACATAATTCATCTATCCCTGCCGAAGTAAAAAAGAAATTCAACAGAGGAACAGAAACTGCCTTTTTCAAGGGAAAAACATATACGGCCCTATGTACTGACACACGAGGCTGGACTTGGGCAGGGACAGCAGATGGTCTGGAACTTTTTATACCGGACGAGCAAACCCCACGCATTTTTTATCGTGAAAATGGATTAAGTAATAACTTTGTACAAGGCATTATTGAAGATGATCACAATGATATCTGGGTAACTACAAGCAATGGAATCTCACGTATCCACATCAATCAGAAAAATAAAGAACCATACTTCACCAATTTCAATCAACAGGATGGCGCATTAGAAGGGGAATATCTAACAAAGGCTGTTTTCAAAGCATCGGACGGTACACTTTACTTCGGTGGCATAGACGGATTCAATATCTTCAATCCTGATAATGAATCAATCACTCCGGAACTCCCCTATTCCCCAGTGTTCACTTGTTTGCGGCTATACGGCAAAAAGATAAAACTTCCCCAAGCCAGCCCTTATACAAAAGAAATAGAACTGGGCTACAATCAGAATTTCCTCACTTTCGAATTCTCTGCTTTGAACTATATCAATAGTGAACGCACCTATTATCGTTATCAATTAGAAGGTATTGATAAAAACTGGATGAATGTTTTCACCAGCAAACCAGGCAATACCACAGCAGGTAATGGTATGCTTCAAGCGTCCTATACTAATTTACCTCCCGGAGAATACACATTCAAAGTTATGGCATCCGATACCCCTCTCCAGTGGAATGGAAAAAGAACCGTTATAAAACTCACCATCCATGCCCCTTGGTGGAAAACAACCACCGCTTATACTATTTACCTGCTCATTTTACTATTTATTACAGTAGGAAGTATCCGTCTTTACATATGTTGGACCCGAAAAAAAATAGAGCGTCGGCATAAAGAGGAAATTCTACTACTCCGCATCCGCAACCTGATAGAGCAATGCAACAATTACGAAGCCGAACAAAAAGCACGTCTGGAAAAGAACGGCACAGCAACCTCCACTTGCTTTGAAAACGACAAGCAACCGGATCATCCTAAAACAACCAATACCGAATCCGCTTTTTTAGCACGGGCTATAGAACAAGTAGAAAAGAATATGCATGTCATCGGTTATTCAGTAGAACAGCTAAGTCGAGACCTTTGCATGGAAAGAACAGGACTTTATCGCAAACTAGTAAATTTATTAGATCAGTCTCCCAGCCTTTTCATCCGTAACATCCGTTTACAACGAGCTGCGCAACTACTTACTGAAAACGAACTCAGTATTGCAGAAATAGCAGAACGCACAGGCTTCAGCAGTTCCAGCTATCTAAGTAAGTGCTTCCAAGAAATGTATGGATGCCGCCCCTCCGAATACGCCAGAAAAACAAAGAAATCAACCTGATTATTATTGGATTCAACCTCATTGTTGCCTATTTAAAGCTTTTCGCCTTACCTTTGTAACAGTACAAAACACTAAAATACTATGAATATGAATTTTATTAAAAAAATGACTCTAACCCTAATTGGAGCAACTATCATTGCAACAAATGGCATCGCACAGAGTGTACAACACACCACACAAGGAATAACGTATACTACACAAGAAATAGATGTCAAAGTAGAATTTTACTCTCCCACCATTGTCCGTATTTATAAAACCCCCATTAAGAAACCTTATAAAAAAGAAAGTCTGGTCATTATCAAAACACCGGAAACCACCTCTGTAACTTTCGGTGAGAAAGGGAAAAATGTAACACTCAGCAGCAATGTTATACAAGTAGAAGTAAATCCTGAAACCGGAGGTATCCGTTTTTCCGACAAAGAAGGAAAATTATTACTGACTGATAAAGATTATGGTACCCAATTCACCCCCTTCGATGACGCCGGCGTTCCATCATATAATGTTCGTCAAGCTTTCTTACTGGACAAAGATGAAGTGATTTACGGACTAGGACAGCAACAAACAGGAAAAGTGAACCAACGGAATCAGAAACTATTTCTCCGTAACCAAAACATGAGCATTTGCATTCCGTTTATTCATTCAATAAAAGGATATGCCCTTTATTGGGACAATTACTCCCCCACCACTTTTGTAGACAATCCACAAGAAATGTCTTTTGACTCGGAAGTAGGTGATTGTGCAGATTATTATTTCATTTACGGCGGCAATGCAGATAAAGTAATAGCCAATGTACGCGAACTGACTGGACAGGCTCCTCTCTATCCGCTTTGGGCACTAGGATTCTGGCAATGTCGCGAACGTTATAAAAGCCCGGATGAATTATGCGAAGTTGTAGATAAGTACCGTAAACTGAAAGTCCCTCTGGATGGCATTATACAGGATTGGCAATATTGGGGATGCGACTCTAACTGGAATGCCATGAAGTTCCAAAATCCCCGTTACATCAACAAAATGGGCGATAAAGAATATATGAAATATCTTCCAAACGGAGAAGATAAAAGCGCACGTTACGGTACTCCAAGAATCAAAACTCCCAAAGAAATGATTGACTATGTGCACAAACAAAATGCACATATCATGATCTCCGTATGGGCTTCTTTCGGCCCTTGGACTGAAATGTATCAAAAAATGGACAGTCTGAAAGCACTTCTTCAATTTGATACTTGGCCCAACAATGCCGGAGTCAGGCCATACGACCCTTATAATCCTGTTGCACGTGATCTCTATTGGTCAGAGATGAAAAAGAACATATTCGATCTGGGCATGGACGGTTGGTGGCTGGACTCTACTGAACCCGATCACATGAATCTGAAGGACCAGGATTTTAATACTCTCACCTATTTGGGAACTTTCCGCAGAGTACATAATGCTTTCCCGTTAATGTCCAATAAAGGAGTATATGAACATCAACGAGCTACTACTTCGGACAAACGAGTATTCCTACTCACTCGTTCTTCTTTCCTAGGACAGCAACGCTATGCTTCTCATTCGTGGAGCGGAGATGTAGTTTCTACCTGGGAAGTCATGCGCAAACAATTAGCAGCCGGATTGAATTACTCATTATGCGGCATTCCCTATTGGAATACAGATTTGGGAGGATTCTTTGCCTGGAAATACAATAATAATGTAAACAACATAGCTTATCACGAGTTACATGTCCGCTGGTATCAATGGGGAGTGTTTCAACCCATTATGCGCTCACACAATTCTAGTCCGGTAGCAGTCGAAATATACCAATTCGGCCAAAAAGGCGACTGGGCCTATGATGCGTTAGAAAAATATACTCACCTGCGTTATCGTCTGCTACCTTATCTTTATAGCACTTCCTGGGAGGTAACCAGCAAAGCAGGCAGCTTTATCCGCCCATTAATGATGGATTTCCCGAAAGATCCCAAAGTACTTGATATGGATACCGAATATATGTTCGGACATAATTTCCTAGTACGTCCCGTTACAGACTCGCTTTATACATGGCAAGACAAAAATCAGAACGGTTACTTAAAAGATTTAAAAAAGATTGGAAATACAGAGGTATATTTACCTAAAGGAGCAAACTGGACAGACTTTTGGACCGGGCAAACTTTGGAAGGCGGGCAAACGATCCAACGGGAAGTACCCATTGATATTATGCCTATTTATGTACGTGCGGGATCTATCCTTCCTTGGGGACCAGCAGTGCAATACTCTACAGAAAAGAAGTGGGATAATCTGACGATTCGCATCTATCCGGGTGCTGATGCGGAATTTACCCTTTATGAAGATGAATTTGATAATTATAATTATGAAAAAGGTGCTTACACAACCATCCTGATGAAATGGGATGACAAAGAGCGCACACTGACTATTAACGAGCGAAAAGGCAACTACAAAGGTATGCTGAAAAACCGCAAATTCAACATCATACTTGTTGAACCGGGGAAAGGATGTGGAGATAAGGATAGCCCCACCTTTGACCAATCTATTTCCTATAAAGGGAAACAAGTCAATGTGAAATTATAAATACATTCCCCGTTGGTAAAGCTTCTTAAGTTTCATAACACAATCTGAAAAAAATCAATTTTGCCAACGGGACTTTATATATGACGGAAATAAATTCAAGAGATCAATAGAATTTATATCACTACTTGATATATTTATTGCAGATACTTTTTATCACTGATTAGAGAAAGCCATAAGATGGATGCAGATGTTATAACCTTTTTTCATTGATCTCAACATAAACAATATCGTACTCGGAAGATATGGCAGCATACAAATCAACTGCCACTACCCTAGAATTCTTTATTCATCGATATTACATGAATAAATACCCAGGCAGTGGCAGTAGAAATAAAATCTAAAAGAAACACTCCCGCTTCTTACAGTTTCA
>ERZ779851.2283-NODE-2283-length-14901-cov-11.112690_pt1 | contig 14901 bp, 11 predicted proteins | sample MGYA00511094_ERZ779851 | MGnify/ENA primary metagenome ERZ779851 (study PRJEB29588, sample SAMEA2155512) | human gut metagenome | biome: human gut; feature: human-associated habitat; material: faeces | place: Denmark | collected 2008/2010 ...
GGAACTTTCAAATTGCTACTGCCTGACGTCCGACTGCACAATAAGAAGTATTCACACTTCTATTGTATCACGGATACGAGAAAAAGAAAAGTGATGAATGTAAAAAATAGGCTGTTTTCGGCTGGAAAATGCAAAAAAAACAGTTGAAGTACAGGTGTGTACAATTTGAATACAATTTGCGGAAGAGGTTACTTTGAACATTGCGGAACATGAAGAAAAGGTTACATGGCTGTGTTTAGGACAAACGAGGGTGTAATAGCGCGGCTTAGGGGGCGCGTCTGCGGACGTGCGAAATTCCCCTTTTGACCCCTCTGCGCGATGGAGACGGCTTCTTCTCCATCCTTTTTCCGCGTGTTTAGCCCCTTTGTGCCGCGCCTATTCTTTTTCTGTTCCTTCCCCTATCCAATACCACTGATACACCTGCAAGACCTTTGCGCCTTCCAAGTCCTTCGCGTACGGGCAGCGCATCACCCGCTGGCGATTCTGCGCAAACGACAATTCATACGTCCGCACCGTATCCCCCTGAAATCCGCGCGGCGACGGATCAACCGCCACAAACCGCTTCCGCTCCGCATTATACCCCACAATCAGCAGCGCATGGCCCACACCGTTCGTCCGCTTCATATATATATATAGCGGCGAATATCGCTCATCGTTGAGATACTGCGCCATCATTTCATCAAATGTCGCTTCGGTCAATCCACGCCGCGCCAAACCATCCACCAGCGCCGTGATTTCGTCGTACGGCTCATTCAGCGTGCGCCGCTGGGCAAGGACGCTCATATCCACCGGGGTCATATCCACGCCGAGGTAGGACAGCGCCATCGAGTACACCGCACGCGTGCACATGGTGCCGATGTAGTAGGCATAAGGCGCGCCGTAACGGTTTTCCTTCGCAGTCAGGTCAAATTCGCCTTTTTCCTCGCCCGAACGCCAGTAATCAGCGCAGAACATGTCGTCGCGCCGCGTCTGGACAATCAGGCGGACTTGCCCGCTCACGACATCCAAGCGTTCGCCGGTATCGGACTGGATGAGCAGCGCGTTTGCCTCTTCAGCGGACTGCGCCTCGCGGATGGAGGTGGGCAGCGTCTCTTCCGCCCCCGCCGCGCCGATGAGCGCCCAAATCAGCGCCAGTATCAGCAGGCCGCGGATTCCATGTTTCTTCAAGCCGCTCACCCCTTTCCGGCAGATTAGCTTGTTCCATTATATCGCGTTTTTCGATGAATTTCAACATATTTCCGGGAATGTTGCATTTTCGCGCAGCAGGAAGCGGGTGCGCTCCGCTGATGGCAGGCACACCCGCCTCGTCAATTTTTCAAATAGTGATTCGCTTCGGAATCGGATTCGCGCTGACGGCATCCGCATTGCGCGGCAGAAATCAGCGTTTCCCCAGCATCTTCTTGAGGAACTGCCCCGTGTACGACTTTTCGCACGCGGCAACTTCCTCCGGCGTGCCTTCGCAGACGATTTCGCCGCCTTTGTCGCCGCCTTCCGGGCCGAGGTCAATCAGGTAGTCCGCCACCTTGATGACATCCAGATTGTGCTCGATCACCAGCACGCTGTTGCCCGTTTCAGTCAGGCGCTGCAAAACGCCGATGAGCTTGTCCACGTCTGCCATGTGCAGCCCGGTCGTCGGCTCGTCCAAGACATAGAGCGTCTTGCCCGTCGCGCGGCGGCTGAGTTCCGTCGCCAGCTTCACGCGCTGCGCTTCGCCGCCGGAAAGGGTCGTCGATGCCTGCCCCAGCTTCATGTACCCCAAGCCGACGTCATAGAGCGTTTCGAGCTTGCGGCGGATGCTCTCGTGGTTCTCGAAGAAGGTGATGGCTTCCTCGATGTTCATGTCCAGCACGTCGGAGATATTCTTACCCTTGTAGGTCACTTCCAGCGTCTCGCGGTTGTAGCGCTTGCCCTTGCACACGTCGCATGGCACGAAAATATCCGGCAGGAAGTGCATTTCGATTTTCAGCATCCCGTCGCCGCAGCAGTTTTCGCACCGCCCGCCCTTGACGTTGAAGGAGAAGCGGTTTTCCTTGTAGCCGCGCGCCTTCGCTTCGGGGGAGGCGGCAAAGATCTTGCGAATCTGGTCAAACAGCCCGGTGTACGTCGCCGGATTCGACCGGGGCGTGCGCCCGATGGGGCTTTGGTCAATGCAGATGATTTTGTCCAGCTGCTCCACGCCCTCCATGCTGCCAAACGCGCCGGGACGGGTTTTCGCGCGGTTCAGCACCTTCGCCAAGTGCTTGTAGAGGATTTCGTTCACCAAGCTGGATTTGCCCGACCCCGACACGCCCGTCACGCAGCAAAGGCAGCCAAGCGGCACTTTCACATCGATGTTCTTGAGATTATGCTCCTTCGCGCCGCGGATGGTCAGGAAGCCCTTCGGCTGACGGCGCACGTCGGGAATCTCGATGCGCTTCTTGCCCGACAAGTACTGCCCGGTGATGCTGTTCGGATTGCGCTTGATATCCTCCACCGTGCCTTCCGCGACGATGTTGCCGCCGTGGATGCCCGCGCCCGGCCCGACGTCTACAATCCAGTCCGCCGCGTACATCGTGTCCTCGTCATGCTCGACGACAATCAGCGTGTTGCCCAAGTCGCGCATTTTTTTCAAGGTGTTAATGAGCTTCATGTTGTCGCGCTGATGCAGGCCAATCGACGGTTCATCCAGAATGTACAATACGCCCATAAGCGCCGAGCCAATCTGCGTCGCCAGCCGGATTCGCTGCGCCTCGCCGCCGGACAGCGACCCTGCCGCGCGCGCCAATGTCAGGTAACCCAGCCCGACGTCCTCCAGAAAGCCCATGCGCGCGTTGATTTCCTTCAAAATCTGCGCGGCAATCATGCTTTCCTTCTCCGTCAGTTCCAGCGACTGAAAGAACGCCCGCGCGTCCGTGATGGCCAGGCTGGACACCTCATACAAATTCTTGCCGCCGACCGTGACCGCCAGCGCTTCCGGCTTCAATCGCTTGCCGTGGCAGACCGGGCAAGGTTCTTCCGCCATGTATTCTTCATAGGCGGCTTTCATGGCCTCACTGCCTGTTTCCTCATAGCGGCGCTCCAAGGACGGAATCACGCCCTCGAACGTCGTGGAATACGTCCCCCTGCCGCTGGGCGTGTCATAGGTCATGGTCAGCTTCTCGCTGCCCGTGCCGTAAAGCAGGGCATGGATGCCCGCTTCGGGAATCTCCTGAATCGGCGTATCCATCGTGAAGCCGTACTTGTCACATAAGGCTTGGAAATACTGCGCCGTCACGCCGTCGCCATCCGCCGAACCGAAGCCCATGGCGTTCAGTCCGCCCTGCCGTAGAGACAGCGACTTATCCGGGAACAGAATATCTGTACTTACCACCATGCGGTAGCCCAGCCCGCTGCACGCCGGACACGCGCCATAGGGGCTGTTGAAGGAGAACATGCGCGGGCTGAGTTCCTCGATGGAGATGCCGCAGTCCGGGCAGGCGTAATTCATGGAGAAGAGCAGTTCGCCCTTGTCCATCATGTCCATGATGACCAAGCCGCCGGAGCGCTTCGTCGCCGTCTCAATGGAATCCGCCAGACGGCTCTGGAACTCCTTGCCGGGGCGGACAATCAGGCGGTCAACGACGATTTCAATCGAGTGCTTCTTCTTTTTGTCCAGCGCCGGCACTTCTTCCAGCCGATACAGCTCGCCGTCCACCCGCACGCGCGCGAAACCGCTCTTGCGCGCCTCCTCGAACACTTTGACATGCTCGCCCTTTTTGCCGCGGATGACGGGCGACAGCACCATCAGCTTCGTGCCTTCGGGGTAGGCGACAATCGCATCCACCATCTGGTCAACGGTCTGCTGGCGGATTTCCTTGCCGCACTTCGGGCAATGCGGATGCCCCACGCGCGCATAAAGCAGGCGCAGATAATCGTGGATTTCCGTCACCGTGCCGACGGTCGAGCGCGGATTGCGGCTGGTGGTTTTCTGGTCAATGGAGATGGCGGGGGACAGGCCGTCAATCTGGTCAACATCGGGCTTCTCCATCTGCCCCAGAAACTGCCGCGCATAGCTGGACAGGCTTTCCACATAGCGCCGCTGTCCCTCGGCATAAATGGTATCGAACGCCAGCGAGCTTTTGCCCGACCCGGACAGCCCCGTAAACACAACGAGCTTGTCGCGCGGGACGGTCAGGCTGACATTGCGCAGGTTATGTTCTCTTGCGCCGCGAATGATGATTTGGTCGTTCATCGTTGCAATCCTCCTTGGCTTAGGAACACAGTATAGCACATTTTGTCCGGCACATGCAAGGCGAACACGAACAAATATTTTCGTATCGTGGATATGCTGGGGGCTTTTTATGGAATCGCATTGACAAATGAAGGCTTGTTGTGTATGATAATGGTATAAAGGAGGTTGTTCTAATGGAAAAGAAATGGTTCGTAGCTCTGCTGATGGTTGTTGTGATGATGTGTGTCTGCTGGACGGGTGCGGTGGCGGAGGATGAGCGCGACTACCAGTATGCGCTGCTGGATGATGGAACAGTGGAGATTACAGGGTACAATGGAAAAGCAGAAAAGCTCACCATTCCCAATATGCTCAATGGAAAAAAGGTTACTTCCATTGATAACAGAGCGTTTTATCGGTGTAATTCTCTAATCAGCATCATCATCCCAGATTCCGTTGCGAAAATTTCTGTTAATCCTTTTGCATACTGCAGCACACTAAAAAGTATTTTCGTTTCTTCCGAACATCCGTACTTTTTTGCCATTGATGGCGTTTTATTCCGTAAAGCAGATAGCTGTTTGATTTCTTATCCTAAAGGAAGGGAGTACACAACTTATAACATTCCTCAGGGGATTACTGCTATTGGAAACAGCGCGTTCTTCTGCTGCGATTCCCTGATTAGCGTCGCCATCCCCGATTCCGTTATTTCCATTAGAGACAGTGCGTTCTCCTGCTGCAAGTCCTTGACGAGCATCACCATCCCCGATTCCGTTACCACCATTGGTGACAGTGCGTTCTCCGCCTGCGATTCCCTGAGAAGCATCATTATCCCCGATTCCGTTACCACCATCGGTGGAAGCGCGTTCTACTACTGCGAGTCCCTGAGGAGCATCACCATCCCCGATTCCGTTACCTCCATCGGTGACAGCGCGTTTTCTGAGTGCTATTCCCTGACGAGCGTCATCATCCCCGGTTCCGTTACTTCCATTGGAGCCAGCGCATTCTCATGGTGCAAATCCCTGACCAGTATCACCATTCCCGATTCCGTTACTTCCATTGGAGCCAGCGCATTCTCATGGTGCAAATCCCTGACGAGCGTCACCATCCCCGATTCAGTTACCTCCATTGATAAAGACGCATTCAAGGAATGCACCAACCTCACTCTCACCGTCCCCCGCAACTCCTACGCCTTAGAGTACGCCAAAACCCACAACATCCCCTACACCTACCCCGACGCCAACGACTGGCTGAACAACTAACCCCGCAACAAAATCCCCTTCTCCGCCTTGCCCCCGCACCTTCACCGGGGCAAGGCGCTTTTTCTTCCCCCTTGCAGTCCTCCCGCGAAAGTGGTATGATAGAAGACAGAACGCAAGGAGGCGGCGAAGATGGAGCGTATCCGCAAAATTCCTGACGACAGCGACCGCGTGTCCCCCGATGAGGACGACGAGGACATGTCGCCCTATGAACCGACGTACCGCGACGGCAGCGCGAAAAACGAGTGCTGGCGCGACGACGACGGCTGATGATCCCCCGAAAGGAGAAGACCCCCATGCTGACCATTGATTTTCTGACAGACTATGTGTGCCCGTTCTGCCTTGTCACGAAAGAGAACCTCCGCGCAGCGCTGAAAACGCTGCATCAAGAGGCGGAAATCATCGAGCATCCGTATGCGCTGACCCCCGAGGGCAGCGAGGCGACTGACATCTGCGACGCGGAGCATCGGGCGTATTTCGCGCGGCTGAAAGAACCCGCGGAGACGGTCGGGCTGAATATGCAGCTTCCGCCGGAAATCCGCCCGCGCCCAATGACGTATCTGGCGTTTGAAGGGGCGGTGCTGGCGGACAAAGCGGGCAGACACGAGGCGTGGAGTGACCGGGTTTACCGCGCGTATTGGGTCGAGGGGCGCGACATTGGGCAAATTGACGTGCTGTGCGCGCTGGCGGCGGACATCGGACTGAACGCGGACGAAATGCGTCAGGCGCTGGAAAACCGCACCTATTTAGGCGACGTGAAGGCCGCCCTCCAGCACACGCTGGACACCTATCATCCGCGCGGCGTGCCGATTCTCTTCGTCAACGGGCAGCGCATCCGCTTGCGGGCGTACACGCTGCCGGAAATGACGGACGTGCTGCGCGGCGTGATTCCGGCGGAAGAAAATCAGGAGGAAACGGGCTGCTCCGCGGACGGATGCCGCCTGAATTGGTAAGCAATGCAAGCATTAACACATCGGGTGCAGTATTATGAAACCGACCGCATGGGCGTGACGCACCACTCGAATTATATCCGCTTCATGGAGGAAGCGCGCGTAGCGTATCTGGAGCAGCTCGGCTTCCCGTATGCGGAACTGGAGCGCCGCGGGGTGATTTCGCCCGTGACGGCGGTGAACTGCAAGTACCTCGCAACGACGACGTTCGACGACCGCATCACGGTGGATGTGCGCGTGGAGGCGTTCAACGGCGTCGTGCTGACGATTGGCTACGACATGACGAAGCAGGACGGAACGCGTGTGTTCACCGGCACATCCGAACACTGCTTCCTGAATCCCGAAGGGCATTTCATTCGGCTGCGGCGCGATCAGAAGGAGTTTTACGAGATGCTGATGCGCGAGCTGAACGTCCATCATCCAACAGAAGGAGAAACATCGCATGAATAACCAGACGACAATTGGCATTCTTGGTTCCGGCACATGGGGCATTGCGCTGGCGCGGCTGCTGCACCGCAACGGGCACGATGTGACCGTGTGGTCAAAATTCCCGAAGGAAATCGAAAATCTGTCTGCTACGCGCACGCATCCCGCGCTGCCAGGGCTGGTGATTCCGGAAACGGTGCATTTCACCTGCGATTTGCAGACAGTGGCAAGCGGCAAGGATATTCTGCTTTTTGCCGTGCCGTCTATCGCCATTCGGCAGACGGCGGAAAGCGCGCGCCCGTTCATCCCGGACGGACAGATTATCGTGGATGTTGCCAAGGGCATTGAGCCGGACACACTCATGACCATGACCGAGGTCATCCGCGACGAATTGAGCAAGGACGGTCAGCATGACCATGTGAAGCTTGTCGCGCTGTCCGGCCCGACCCATGCGGAGGAAGTCGCGCTTGACATGCCGACTTCCATCGTATCCGCCTGCACGGACATGCAGGTGGCGGAAACGGTGCAGGATGTGTTCATGAACACCTGTATGCGCACCTATACGAACACGGACGTGCTTGGCGTAGAGCTGTGCGGCGCGATGAAGAACATCGAGGCGCTCGCCGTCGGCATTTCCAGCGGGCTGGGCAACGGCGACAACGCCCGCGCCGCCCTCATCACGCGCGGCATTGCCGAAATCAGCCGTCTGGGGCTGAAAATGGGCTGCGCGGAGTACACGTTCGGCGGACTGGCGGGCATCGGCGACCTCATCGTGACCGCAACATCCATGCACAGCCGCAACAACCGCTGCGGCATCCTCATCGGGCAGGGTGTTCCGCCGCAGGAAGCCGTTCGGCAGGTCGGCACGGTGGAGGGCATCAACGCGCTGCCCGCCGCCATGCAGCTGATGGAGCGCTATCAGGTGGAAATGCCGATTGCCAAGGCGGTGAACGCAGTCGTGAAGGGCGAAATCAGCGCGAAGGACATGGCGCTGGCGCTCATGACGCGCGACAAGACGAGCGAAGTGCGTCAGAGCGAATTGGCGGTGCGCTTCGAGAGCGCCCTCATGCGCCACATTTCCGGCGGCATCATGCGCCGCGTGATGGTCATCGGGGAATTTGCGGACTTGTCGCACGAGGCGATTGCGTTCCTGACCCGCGCGAAAGACGAGGGCGGACACCTGACGGTCGCGCTGACCGGATGTGCGCAGGATGTGCGGAAAATTTCGCTGCTGGCGCTGCGGTGCGTTGACCGCGTATTGGAATTGGAGACGGAGAAGCTGACGCTGCCGGAGCTGATGCGCCTGTACCGCATTGAGGTGCTTGTCTTGGCGCAAGGGCAGGACGTGCCGGAGCTGCTGCCGGCGACGGTGAAGGTGAAGTACCTCTAAGCCGCAGGTTCACCCCAATAAACACGCGGACACTGTATGCAGTTGTCACCAACTGAATCGCGCGAAAGGGAGTCCAGAGGGTCGAAGACCCTTTGGCGGAGTCAAGGGGCAGCACCCCTTGCGTCCCCCCAATAAACACGCAGAACCAGTATGAGAGTGTCACCAACTCAATCGCGAAAAGGGTGTCGAGAGGGTCGAAGACCCTTCGCGGGTGCAGGGCAGAGCCCTGCCGGAGTCCAGAGGCAGAGTCTCTGGCGCCTCCCCACGTCCTCCCATAAGAAAGGAAAAAAACAGATGCAAGCACAGGAAACCCTGCGGAAGTACTTTGGGCATGAGGCGTTCCGACCGGGGCAGGAGGTCATGGTGAATGCGCTGACGCACCACCGGGATGCACTCGGCGTCATGCCAACGGGCGCAGGAAAATCTATGTGCTATCAAGTGCCGGCGCTGATGATGCCGGGGGTCGCGATTGTTATTTCGCCGCTGATTTCGCTGATGGCGGATCAGGTGGCGGCACTCAAGAGCGCGGGCGTTCCAGCTGCGTACCTCAACAGCTCACTCACCCCGCGCCAGATGGAACTCGCCATGCAGCGCGCGCGGCAGGGTGCGTACAAAATCATCTACGTCGCCCCGGAGCGCCTCGAAACGCCCTCGTTTCAGGCAATGGCGCAATCCATGCCGATTTCTCTGCTTGCGGTGGATGAGGCGCACTGCGTCTCCCAGTGGGGGCAGGATTTCCGTCCGGTGTATCTGCGCATCGCGGATTTCGTCGATTCGCTGCCCACCCGCCCGGTTATGGGCGCATTCACCGCAACCGCAACCGAGCGCGTCCGGCAGGACATCATCCGCCTATTGCGCCTGCAAAACCCGGAAACGGTCACGACCGGCTTCGACCGCCCGAACCTCTACTTCGAGGTCATCCGCCCCAAGAACCGTGACGCTGCCCTCATGGATATTCTCCGCCGGAAACGCGGCGAAAGCGGCATCGTCTACTGCGCAACGCGCAAGGCGGTCGAGCAGGTCTGCGATAATCTGATTCGCGCGGGTATCGACGCGACGCGCTATCACGCGGGATTGAGCGACGAGGAGCGCAAGGAGAATCAGGAGAAATTTCAGTACGACACCTGCCCAGTGATGGTCGCGACGAACGCGTTCGGCATGGGCATCGACAAATCCAACGTGCGGTTTGTCATCCACTACCAAATGCCGCGCTCGATGGAGGCGTACTATCAGGAGGCGGGGCGCGCCGGACGCGACGGCGAGGCGGCGGAGTGCATCCTGCTGTACAACGGGTCGGACATTTTCACCGCGAAGTGGATGATTGAGCACACCGAGCCGAACGAGAACATGACGGCGGCGGAGCAGTCGGCGGTACGCTATCAGGACATGAACCGCCTGAACCGAATGGTGGATTACTGCACGAAGCCCGGCTGCCTGCGGGCGTTTATCCTGCGGTACTTCGGGGAGAACGCGGCGCAGGATTGCGGGCATTGCAGCGCCTGCTGCGGCGCGCGCTACGGCGAGGCGGAGGAAATCGCCCGGCAGCGGCGGCGAGGAGCGGACGGCGCGCATCTGGGGCAGCAGGCGACGGCGGAGAAGGTCGGCAGCATCGGGAAAATCGAAGCCCCGACAGGCGGCGATTTGTTCGAGCAGCTGCGACAGGTTCGGATGGCGCTCTCGAAGCTCTATCACGTTGCGCCGTTCATCATTTGCAGCGACGCAACCCTAACGTCCATGGTGCGGCGCAAGCCGGAAACGCTCGAAGGAATGCGGAGCGTCAGCGGCATGGGCGAAATCAAGACCGCGCGCTACGGCGAAGCCTTCCTTCAGGTAATTCGCCCGTATGTGGCGCAGGAGCGGAAGATGAAGGCGAATGTGAAGCTGCTGGCGGAACGTGCGCAGTCCGCCGCGTTCCGCAACCCGGTGCGCACCGCCCCCAAGCCGATGCCGCCCAAGCCCGTCTACACGCCCCCGCCCGCGCCGGTCATCCCGGATATCGACTGGGACAACCTGAGCGACCCGGAGGTACTGTCTGACGCGTACCTATCGGGCTTAACAATTCGCGAAATGTCGCAGAAATCCGGCCTATCCGAAAGCTGGCTTCGCGAAAAACTGCGGAGCATGGACTTGATATTCTGATGGGGAACGCCAGAGGCTCTGCCTCTGGACTCCGCAAGGGGCTTTGCCCCTTTGACCCCACAAGGGAGTTCCTCCCTTGACCCTTTTGCGCGATTGAGTTGTGCGCATTGGCATACTATGCCCGCGTGTTTATCCACGAGGTATGCATTTCCACTGACAGCCACATAAAGAAAACCCACTGGGAGTTTCAAACCTCCACAGTGGGTTCTTTCATAATTTACGCATTCAGCACCGACCGCAAAAACGCCTTCGTGCGCTGGTTCTGCGGGTCTTCAAACACTTGCGTCGGCGTGCCTTCCTCGATGATGTAGCCGTCCGCCATGAACAGCACGCGGTTGCATACTTCCTTCGCAAAGCCCATTTCGTGCGTCACGCACAGCATTGTCATGCCCTCGGACGCAAGGTCTTTCATAACGTTCAGCACCTCGCCAACCAGCTCCGGGTCAAGGGCGGAGGTCGGCTCGTCGAAGAGCATGATTTCCGGCTTCATCGCCAAGGCGCGCGCAATCGCTACGCGCTGCTGCTGTCCGCCGGAGAGGCGGTTCGGATATTCATCCGCTTTGCTCTTCAAGCCAACGCGGTCAAGCAGCGTCAGCGCCTCCTGACGTACCTGCTCCTTGTCCTCGTGCTTGACGATAATCGGCGACATCATCACGTTGTCCAGCACCGTCTTGTGCGGGAAGAGGTTGAAGCGCTGAAAGCACATGCCCATTTCCAGCAGAAGCTGCTGCTGCGTCTTCTTGTCGATGCGCTCGACCGTGTGGTCATGCTCGCGGTGCAGCAGCAGATGCCCCTTGATGAAGATTTTGCCGCCAGTAATCGTCTCCAGCTGGTTCAGCGAGCGCAGATAAGTGGATTTGCCCGCGCCGGACGGGCCAATCAGGCAGATAACTTCACCCTTTTTGACTTGCAGGTTGATGTCCTTCAAGACTTCCAGCTTGCCGTAATGTTTGGAAACATGCTGCGTTTCCAGCATGAACGCTTCCTGATTTTCCATCGGGACACCTCCTTATTCGTACACCGAGAATTTCTTCTCGATTTTGTTGAAGATGAACGTGAACAGCGCGGTGATAATCAGATAAAGAATCAGCGCGGGGATAAAGACGAGGTTCGAGCCTTCGCTGGTGCGGATGTTGTTGGCAATCGTCGTGATGTCCTGCAAAGAAATCGCGAACACAATCGACGCATCTTTCAGAATCATGACGAACTCATTGCAGACGGGCGGAATCATCCGGCGAATCGACTGCGGGATAACGATGTGCGACATGGTCTGCCAGTAGGTCATGCCGAGGGCTTTCGCGGCTTCATGCTGACCCTTGTCGATGGACTGAATCGCCGCGCGGACGATTTCCGCGCAGTACGCGCCGGAGTTCAGGCTGAACGTGATGCACGAGGCAAGGAACGACCCCATGTAGGTTGCGTCTGTGCCATAGGCGCTGAACAGCCCCGTCCACGAGAAGTCGAAGAGCTTGGGCAACGTGAAGTAGACGACGAAGAGCTGAATCAGCAGCGGCGTGCCGCGGAAGAAGAAGATGTAACCGCTGCAAATCTTGCTGAGCGGCTTGAATTTGCTGATCTTGCCCAGCGCCAGCAGGGTGCCCAGAATCAAGCCGAAGAACACGGTGATGGTCGTCAGCAGGATGGTCAGCTTTGCGCCGTACATCAGGTTGCGGCCGCCGCCGAGCATCCGGTAGGTGTAGTTAATCATCTGTCCGACGACCTGCATTGCGCCGTCGTTCGCCGGAATAATCTGGTTGCAGAAGCCAACGTAGCTTTCCGACACAACGTCGCGCCCGCTGGACGAGACGGACAGGTAGCTGACGCAGAACAGCGGGTTATAGGAAATGGTCAAGCGCTTGCGGGTGCTCTGCGCATCCTCCGCCAGGCGCTGCTGCATGGCTTCCGAGGTGTTCGCCAGCATTTCCTCGCGCGTGGGCATCATGGTCGAGAGAATCCCTACGACGATGAAGACGAGCAGCACAATGCTGACGACGATTTTTGTTTTCCGCTGCCACCGATCGACCCGGAACAGCTTTGCGGGCATTTTTCCCTTCATATCCGATTCCTTTCCCGCCGCATGGTCAGCGGATTCCCTTCTCACACAAAAAACCGCGCCCTGTCGGATGGGATGTTTCCACCCGGCAGGTGCGGATTGTTTGCGGCTGTTGGCTGATTACTCCGCAGATTCCTCGGCGTCCGCGCCGAACCAGTACTCGTAGATTTCCTTCAGCGTGCCGTCTTCTTCCAGTTCCGCCATTGCCTTGTTGATGGCGGCCTGCATGTCGGTGTCGTTCAGACCCATCGCGATGGCGAACTGCTCACCTTCGGTCATGTCCTGATAGACAATCTTGTACAGTTCCGGATTCTTCGCAACATAGCTTTCCGCAACGCCGCTGTCCACCACAACCGCCTGAATTTCGCCGTTGGTCAGCTGGGTGAAGCAGTTGCTCAGCTTGTCGTTCGCCACCACGGTCACGTTGATGGTCTTGGTGGATTCATAGTCGCCCATCAGGATGTCCGCGGTCGTGCCCTTCTGCACACCGATGACATAGCCGTCCAAATCCATGAAGGAATTGATTTCCACGTCCTTGTCCGCCGGCACAACCACCGCCTGATAGTTGGTGATGTAGGGCAGGGAGAACAGCATATTCTGCATACGGTCAGGCGTGATGGTCACGGCGGAGCAGACCACGTCGTAGTTCACACCGATGCCGTCGAAGATGCCGTCAAAGGAGGTCGTCACAACCTGCATCTGCAAGCCCAGCTTTTCCGCCACAGCCGCCATGATGTCCATGTCCAGACCGACAACGGATTCGCCGTCATCCGCAACCATCTCGAAAGGCGGATAACCGGCTTCGCAGCCAACCGTCAGCACACCAGCGTACAGGGTCTTGACTTCCGCGGGCGCGGCTTCTTCCGCGAACACGAACGTCACCATCATCATCAGGGCAATAACCACACTCAGCAGCTTCTTCATTGTTACCATCCTCCTGAAAACAGGTTTTTCACGATTTTATTGTCCGCCGGAGCGCTTCCGGGGAACAGTGCATAGTATAGCGCAGAATCATCCGCTTGTCAATGCATATTCATACATTTTCCGTGAATTTTTTTTGATGATGCCGTCGTTTCGCTCAGCACCACCGCCGCGAAAATCACCAGAAAGCCCAGTCCCATTCGGATGGTCAGCTTTTCGCCCAGAAAAATCACGCCGGACAGCGCCCCGAACACGGATTCGAGGCTCATCAGCAGCGCCGCATGAGACGTCGGTGCGAGCTTCTGCGCGATATTTTGGCAGGACGATGCCAGCATGGTTGAGAACACCGCGACATATAAAATGCCGCCGATCGACTGCATGTTCCACTGTATCGGCATCCCCCGCTCCGTCGCCAGCGACCAGCACAGCCCCGTCAGCGCCGCGAACGCAAACTCCAGCACAATCAGCGCATAAGTATCCATGCGTTCATTGCAGCGTCCGACGGAGATAATCTGCGCCGCATACAGCACGCCGCACACCAGCGTCAGCACGTCGCCGCGATTCAGTCCGCCGCTTTCGCCGTCCAGCGAGAGGATGCCGATGCCCAGCAGCATCAGCACCGCCATGGTAATTCTTCGGTGAGCGTCCAGCGCCTTCACATGGCGGTTAACATACTCCATGAAGGCCACCAATGAAGCGAGGCCGTTGCTGAACATCCCCAGCAGCAGCAAGAAGCCGTACACTATGCCCAAGGTCGGATTCAGCCGAGAGGTCAGGGCCACCATGGGCATCTGCTCAGCCGCTGCCTCCGGATATCCTGTCAAGGATGTGAGCACGCTCCCGGCCACAAGCACCAGCAGCAATCCCCCCAGGGCAATGCCCACGCGAATGGTCCTTTTTCCCCGCAAGTACTTCCCCAGGGGCACCATAATGCCCACGGAGCCCAGCAGATTATAGGCCACATACGTCAGCGCCGCAACGAACCAATTGGGCATCAGCGGGTTGCTGTGGACCTGCTCCGGCAGGGTCAGGATCCCGTCCGTGCCAAACTCGACCCAACTCATCACGGCAAAAAACATCGTGGCAATCACAATGATGGGCACCAGGGCGGAGAATACCTTCATCATACCGGAAATCCCCAGCAGAGCCACAACGCCCATCAGAAATACGAATACCGCCGATGTGATCTGAGCCGGCACAGCCAAAAGCTGCTCCACAGTGGCGCCCACGCCGGCAGTCATGATGACGACCACGCACAGCAGGAAAATATTTAGAATAAGTCCCGCCGCCATGCGCAGGAAGGGGACATCCCACGGCACCATGATCTCCTCGGCCTTCTCAATGCCTGATTTCTGCAGCAGGCGCATCATAATGACGCCAAAGGCCGCCAGAAGCACACAGGCAAGGAGCAGCCCAATGTATCCCTTTACACCGAACTCCCCGAAAACCTGCCACAGCTCCTGGCCAGATACAAACCCTGCACCCAAGAAACATCCCGCAAAGGCAAATGCCAGCGGGATGATTTTTATTTCTTTCATGTTTACGCTCCCTTTAACAAATTCAGCAAGTATTTTATACTA